>VTLG01015639.1_pt1 | contig 10768 bp, 14 predicted proteins | sample 4694571 | NCBI WGS metagenome assembly VTLG01 (sample SAMN12604809, study PRJNA352737) | marine metagenome | biome: ENVO:00000447; feature: ENVO:00000209|ENVO:00000569|ENVO:01000036; material: ENVO:00002151; isolation source: viral sequences binned using virsorter ... | reverse complement strand
CACCACTTTTTTGTATCAATCTGTATCCATCTCATTTGATGAGTTCTCATTCTCATTTGATGAGTTCTCAAATCGTTCCGAAGCCTTGCGAACACTGGCTGTTACCACTGTTACCACTGTTACCACTCCATCTCATTTGATGAGTTCTCATTCTAATTTGATGAGTGCTCAAAAGACTAGAAAGACTAGAACTGGACTAGATATCTAGTTTACGTCTAGTCTTAACCAATTTTTCTTGGATTTGCTTGGAAGGATGCCGGAGGACCCCCGACCGGGTTTGCTTTTTGGAGTGGTAACAGTGGTAACAGTGGTAACAGCCAGACGATCCGCGGGCCGCGCATCCATCCGCGCATCCATCCGCGCATCCATCCGCGCATGACGGATGACCCCCCGCGTGGGCACTATCAAAACCCTCAAAACCGGGTTTTGAAGGTTTTGAAGGTACTTTGGGGGGGTTGCTACACTTGCTACACTTGCTACACTTCGCTCAGGGAAATGCTGCAAGGGTTGCTAATGTTGCTAATGCTGCTAAACCACTCCGGTCTTCCGCAGCTGCTCCCGCATCAGTCCAACAAGATTGTTGTCAACCTCGTTAGTCGTTCGCTCTGCCGCCCATTCCGCAATTTCAAGCCCCAGCCGGAGGATGACTTTTTCGGTCAGCATGGAGAGGACCAGTGTTTTGGCAGCAGCAAGTCCAACCGTCCCGAGTAATGCAATCATTTCATTTCGTAGTTTAAGCACCCCTGACCTTGCCCCGGAGGACCAACCGCGCCGGCGATCCCCCGCTGGAGTTCGGTAGGGGTGCTATTTCAAAACATTGCCAGATTTGAGGGATATGTCCAAATGTGAGGTCTGATGCCCTCGGTCAAATCGTCCACGTGCAAGAACCTTCCAGAGTAATCCCCAATTTGAGATAATCCGATGCCGGTACAGCCGTTGCTCAATGCCAGGTCCAGCACATGGAGTGCATCTTGCCCCGAGATTGCAATATCAACCGCCCTGCCCGTGGTGTGAGGCCCATCCGGTCCAGTCTTGGAAATAGTCGCATTGAACTCTGGACAACGATACCCACTATTGAGACGAATCGGTTTTCCATACAAATCCCGGATGGTCTGGAGTTTCTCAAGGAACTCCGGTTGCATCTCGTTCTTGCCACAACATGAACAGCAGAGTTCACGATCAGAAAAATTGCGGGTGCTGGGAGGTTTACGAGACAATAATCCGGGATTTGAGCGCGGTTGGGGATGCTTCATTTCTGAATGGGTTTTTCATGGTCGTAGTTGAGGATCGCAGACTCAAGGGTTTTGAGCCTCAACTGGATGGAGATAACCCCGGAAGCAGTCGTGGACGTGGTCGCATGAATATTCCGGAGCTGATCCCGCTGCGAGACAAACATATGATAAACTCCAGAAAACAACCCTGCAATCACCAGCAGCATCAGACAGCCGAATATCTCCAGCCGCATGATCACCTGCGTTTGTCGAGTTTGCCCAGCAGCTCCCGCATTGTAATCGTCTGCTCTGCAAGTGCCGTCTTGAGTTCCACCAGGGCATCAGAGGATGCCTTGACCAATTCGATCAACTGACTGTCGTTCTGAAGCTCCTGCTCCCTCATCTGGTGACGTTCAGACTGAAATTGGTCACTCAAATACCGGATATACCAGCCACAAAATCCGAGGCAGACAATCGGCACTCCGATCCGCTCGACCAGTCCAATGATAGACTCTAACTCCATTATGCCGGTTTGGTTGGCCAGGTTACATTGTTGACCAACTCTTCCGTGGTCAAACCCTTGGGCAGGTCTCGGAGTGCTTGCCGATAGCTTTTGCGCTTGGCACTCATTGTCAAATCCGATGATGCCCACCAATCTGTTTCTGCCAGTAGAGCATCCCGCTTCAAACGGAGTGCTTTCAAAGGATATGCTGCTTGGAGTCGTATTACCTCTGCATCTATTTCTGCATAATCAGTGATCTCTGTTATCTCCCCATTTAGAGGATTAACATCAAATAAAACATTAGTATCAGCCCGAAACTCTGATCCTTTACCAGACAATTCTGAGTAGGCTTCTTGTCGTGTTATCATGCGATTTCCGTAACGGTTAAAAATGTCCAAGCCAGTGTTCCTGATACTCCACTTCTTGACCCTAAATATCCCTGTACTCCACCAGTGCCGGTGTTCATAAATACTGTAAATGTAATTGCGTCTGCTATATTTGATTGATCCAAATCTACAATTATATTCCATGCAATTCTTTCTATGTCGTTTTCAGAGACTGGATCGCTGCGACTTAGTGGATAGTCGTCAACAACGCCGAAAGCTGTTGTGCTAATGCTACTGCCTGTTGCTTTCATTCCTGTTCGGAGCCAAGTAGAGGCACCAGCAGACCCAATGGCAGACAATTCCACCAAAAAAGTTGAGGCTGTTGCTTTGGGTGTAACAGCTTTAAAAACTGACAGTGCCTCCCATGCATCAGCTGTTGTTGTAGCAAAAGATGCAGTGGATGTAAATTGTACAATCTGCAACACCTTACCCACTCCAGTGACTGCGCTTCCCAATGCTACAACCCCACCGGATTCTGTCAATACTGGAGTGCTGCCATTAGACTCATAAATCCCGCCGGCACTCGGCAGCTTGATTTTCGCATCAGTATTGCCGGTGAAATCAACATCTCCAGCACTGGTGATATTGAGACAGTCAACTGCACTCCCTCCGGAATCTCCCTGTAGAGATAAAGTACCCCCGGAGGTGACCGGCTTGATTGTATTCGCTTTTAATAGACTCATAACGCTTCCGTAATTGAAAATGATAAATCCCGGTGTGATCCAGTTGCACCAACATAACCCTCCTCCGGGTTGCTGATGCTCCCGTAAATTGCGAGGGAATTACGCTCTGCCGGCATACTTGACAGCACCTCAATTGGCAACGGCAGTCCACGCCTTGCATTTGCAATGCCGACCAGATTGTCCGCATGGGCTTGTGACCAGATGCTGCTGATCCCATACGTCTGGGCAACATTCCTCAACAGGGTTTGGTAACTCCCATTCGGACCCGTTGATTTGCTCGAGAAATCCCGGACTCCCCGGCTCAATGTTGAAGGGTTATTGATTTCAGTTTCAGTCCCAACTCGGAGGATTCCCAAGGAAACCGGGTGCTTGATGACCGTACACGCTGCCGATGCCCGGGTTGCAGATAATGTGACCGCTGCCGAACTGGTCCCGTCTCCAACAACTTTGATGATCTGATATTCTGATCCTCCAATGGTTGCCCAGCCGCCCAACAGCACTTGCCCATGTTGGGCAACATTAACAATGGCATTGCTGGAGTCTTCAAATCTGCCAGTTGCCCCTGCATCCTGCCTCCAGTTTGCAATTGCATTGGTAACAGGATTCAAGGGCAATGCTTTGTAATCTGTGGACGTGGTCAACGATAAATCCACGGTGCTGCTGCCGGAAATCGTGACAAATTGGGATTTTTGCCATTGGGTTGATCCTCGGCCCCATGGATTGTAACCATATTGATTTTCAAGCTGGGCCGATGTCCATGCAACTGCTCCGCCCCCGTCAACCGAATAGGTCCCAGAACTTGCCATCCAATTTGCAACAAAAAACCCTGTGGATGCGCCCGTGAGGGTAGCGCGAACCACTACCGTGGTTGCGCCCCCTATCATGCGGTTTCGGGGTTGTTCTGTTTCAACGTTCGTCACCGGCCATGCACTCAATGCAGTGCCGGTTGTCAATGAAACTGCACTAATGGTATTATTTGCAATGAACTTCATGCAGTGCCTGTTTGCGTGTAAGGATCAATCACCGCGTCGCCGCCCCAAGTCGTCTGCTCCCTTGCAAAATCCCAAGACCGCTTTCGGGTGATCAGATGCCCAGAAATCCCGATTGTGTCGCTGAAGAAATCAATTCTCTCGCCAAGTCCGATGCCAGTGTTGACCCCGGAAACCGTCAACTCAATCCTCGGACGTGTTTTGACTGTCCGGATGTTTCCCAACATGAAGGTTGCTTTGCTCATTGATGATGCAAAGGTCCGCATCCGCTGATCCCTGCCGGTGTCTGCAATCGCCAGTCTGACAAACCTTTGGAATCTCTGGAGCTTGTATGCGTTTGCCAGGGTCCCGGCTCCCAGGGCCTCGTTGTATGACCTCGTGGACATCAACCCGGAAATCGGCCCGGGTAGTCCAAGATTGATTCCCAGAATATCCTCTGGGTAGATTGTCAACGAGGATGCCGGGGTGTTTGCGCGGTCAATCACATGGATGGTCTTGGTTGGTTCATCCAGATAAAACTGATAATTGATTCCCCGTGCAACAACATCCGCGAAATCGATCAACCGTTGTTGTTGTGTCTCAAAAATTGCCAGCTCTGCATCCGATGTATCAGAGTTTGGTGCAAGGGTTTGTACAACATCATATCCCAAAGTTTGACCCAAGAAAACGAAGAAATCAGATGCAGTTGAGTCTCCATTGGTCCTGTCCACATAGCCTGTGGTCCCCGAAACAGATGCCTCTCCACCAATTGCTCCAGATGCCAAAACAAGGGTTGGAAAGGACCCCTCTTCAACCGTTGTGAAATCGGTGCTTTCAGAGGTGTCCACGGTTTCCGCTTGTCCATCATCCTGGACTTGTGCGTTGCCCCCTCCTGATATTGTCACCAGCAGGTTGGGGTTTCCCACTCTTGTTTTTGCAATATTCAAAACCAAGATGGGATTCTCCAGTGTGATTGTCCCAAATGCAAATGCGAGTTGATTGTCCGAACTGGTTGCAGACCCAACATCATAAAATATTTGTCCAGACGCACTGCTGGCCCCAGACACTGCAACAGTGATCCCATCATCAACCGTCAATGTAAACCCAGATGGAACCTCAACCTCGTCCGGCAGCCGCCGCTCAACTGAAACAACAGACAAAGTTCCTGTGACCGTGAGCGTAACCCCGTCTTCAACGGTAACCGGAGTGTCAACATCAATTGCATTATCAACGAGGGTGTCCACAGAATAGGTTGTGCCTCCACTAATCGTTTCGTTTGCTGCCAGTGGATTTGCAAATGCAATATCTGCAAAATCCTTATCCAGATCAATGGTTGTACCTGTTGGAACATCTTGGACTGCAAACAAGGTTGCACTTGATCCATCACTCTCCAGCTCCGCACCCACCAGGTCCATTCCAACAAAGAAGATCACCTCTCCGGTTGTAAATGGATGAGTTGCATCAAATGTAACCCTGCACTTTCCGGAACCATTGTCTGCAACTCCAATCACCTCGGCAGTCGTTGATGTTTCTGCTAAGAACAACCGGAGCAAATTATATGACTGGACTGGTGCCTCAAGCTGGAAGCTCAAACTCGTTTCAGTGACATCCTTGAGGATCGCAGCAACCTGTCCAATCTTATCCCCGTCCCAATACAATGTTGTTGGGACAACGCTCATTGGGTTATCAATCAACGTCCCCAGGTTTGCCCCAGAGAAGGGATGCTCTGGATCAGTGGGCCGATTGGAAATCACCAATGATCCGTAACTGGGGGCCAACCAACCATTGTCAAATCCCCCTTCGGAGAACTCTGGAAGCTGCTGGATGAATGGTTGATAGTAGGAATCAGATGCAAACCCGCTCGGTTGTTCTGACAGATGCCAGATTCCGGCCCCACCTCCGCCGGTTGTATTGTTGAAGGGTGCCCCTGTCAAATCCATATCCACCTGAAATGCCATCAGACACCCGAGACGTTGAGTGCTGGAATCATCCCCAGACGGTTTGACCGTTCTTTGATCTCCACCCGGATCGCAGAGTCATAGCTGGAAAGCTGCTGCCCGGTCCCATCATAAATATTGACAACAACCCCGGCACCGTCACCTCCTTGCCCAGCTGCTTGACGCGCCCCTGGAGAACTCATGCCGCGGGATGTTGCCCCTCGGCCCGTGGAGACAGATGGGACATCATAGTTCAATTGATTTTGATCGTTTACGGTATAACCATCTGGGACCTCATTCCCCCAGAATATCGCAGCACCGCTGTGCTTTGGCCGGACTGGGTTAGTAATGCTGGCGTAGGATGCCTGTCGTCCCACCGATCTGGACCCAACCGAATACCCATTGATTTGATTGACCAACTGATCCAGCTTTTGCCCGGCACCCTCGACCTTCTCAAATGAAAATGCAGACGCTGGAATCAGGATTTTCGGCACCCGAACATCCAGGTTCAGAACACTGCCCTCAATGTCTCCCATGACCGCCGCGAAACTATTGCGGATGCGGTTGCCTGTGAAGACTGTAACGTTGTCCAGTCTCAGCATCAGCTCCTCGAACTGGTAATAAACCCGATTCAGCCCGGATTCGCTGGTATCGGTGATGTAGGAAAAATAATCCTTAAAAAGCAAATCCGCATTGATAAAAAACATGGTGATTGCTTCCAACAATCCACCAAACCCCTCTCGGCCCCGCAATGATTTCAATGATTTTGTGGAACTCCCAATCACTTTGTCCAGATTCTCCAAGTTTGGAACCAGCGTTTTTTTGGTTGTCTTGGCAAAATCCTTTGCAGTTGTTAGTCGCACCTCGTCCAGCTTGTTCAATTTTAGGATTTGTTCCGCATTGTCCTCCAGTGCCGTGGAAACCTGATGCAGTTTCTTTGGGGTCTCATCTGCAAATCCAAAAACCTCTGCGATGTCATCCTTATATACAACAATTGCGGCAACTCCAGTTGCCAGCAGTCCGAGAGGGTTCATCATCACCGCCCTGGTCAACAGGGTCACCGCCGCAGTGATCCCTCCAATAATTGCACCAAAGTTTGCAACCAAGAAAACCCCGGCCGCCAATCCGACCGCCTTTGCGACCGCGTCAAAATTGTCAACAAGGGCAGTCAAAAATGGCAGGACTGCAACCAGTACCACCGCAAATTTTGCAGTAAATGCCCGATTCAGCAGATCAAGCTGATCGTTAAATGCCGAGATGCTGTTTGCCGCATCTGTTCCAACAATGCCCCCAACCTCCCTTAAACGATCTGCAAACATATCTATCCCGAATGCACCCTGCTGGAGTAGGGGCAACAGTTCCCCCCCAGATCGTCCAAACAAATCAGATGCGATTGCAGACCTGCGAGCAGGTTCTTCAATCCCCTTAATCGCCTCGGCAACCTCGACAAACAGTGTGCTGGAATCCTTTAGCTTCCCATCATTTGCAGTGATTGAAATTCCTAGCAGATCAAAAGCATCGACACTTTCTTTCAGCCCTTGGTCAGCATCTCCAATGGTCCGGTTGAACTTCTGCATCGACTTGTTGAGTGCCTCGGTTCCAACTCCAGACTGTGATGCAGCAAACTGCAATATTTCCAGCTCTTCAACTGCCAGACCCGTTTGCAAGCTGACCTTTTGCAGACGATCTCCGAGCTGCAAAACTTTCCTGGTCAATGCACCAATACCTGCAACTCCAACCAATCCGGCAACGGCCCCACCGAGCTTGCCCATACCTCCGGCCAGCAAATTGGTTTTGGCCGTGGTCTTCTCAAGTTTGCGGTTGTATTTATCCAGGGCATTCCCGGCAGTTCGGAATGCTTGCCGGGTTTTGTCTTCGCCCCGTATCTCTACAACTGCAACATTTCTAGCCATGCCTGGGTTTTTTTCTCATTGCCTCAGCTTTGCGCCGTTGCTCAATTTGTCCTTGTCGATGGGAAAACAAAACCGTCTCAATATGCAGTAAACGCTCCCAGAGGACTGGAAACTTCATGCCGTACAATCCCAGCACCTCCAGCATATCGGATGCCTGGAGCGGATCAGTGCCACCTCTTCGTCCCGTCCAATCCAGTTGCTTCCAAACCTTGACCAGCATCCTGTTGATCCCCGTGAGTTCGAGCTGTCCTCTCGGGCATATCTGACAAGGTGGATGCTCCCACTGGCTCAACTTGGACTGACAGCACCAATTTTCTTGGAAGGGAGTGCCCGCTGTGATTCCATGTTCAACTGATCCCTGGACATAAATGGCTTGTCCGGTTTCCAGGTCAAGCCACTGGTTTAGTTTCCCAGCTCGGATTCCACCTCGTCAAGAACCTGCCGGACCAATTTGTCGGCGACACTGATACAAAGGGTCGCGTGGATTTGCAGCAGCTTTTTTTTGTTCGCTTTGTTGCATGGAAACGGCTCCCCGGCCATCTCCAACCCGTCCCAACTGGTCACGCATCCCTCAAAAATCCGTTTATTCTGCTCTGCTCCGGATTGCCCCTGCTGGCTCAATTCATCAATCTGGGGCCGCTTGCACCAGAATGTAACCTCCTGATGCTTTTGCAAATTGATTGGAATCTCTTCTGAAAATTCTTTTAGGTCCATTTATTTCAAACTTGGTTCAAACTTGGTTCAAACTTGGTTCAAACTTGGTTCAAACTTGGTCAATGGCCGCCAAACCCCTCCAGTGCTGCCGCACCAGAGGGTTTCGGCTTACGCGTTATCATAGTTAAGCTGGAATCTGGTCTGATCCGTGGTCGCTGTTCCCTTGACGACTTGAAACGTGCAAGTGCTGGTTGCAACAAGGTCCCCACCGATCACCGCGCTGATCCGCACCTGGGGCAGATAGAACCTAACAAAGTTGCTGCCGTCATCCACCTGAATCCCAACTGAAATCAGATCATCATCGACAAACCTGCTTGATGCTGCCAACTCATTTGGCTGGGCATTCAGAGTAAAGGACCCATTGATGCTGAAATCATTCCCGATCAGGTACGTTGCAGCAGGGTAAACGCTTCCAGTCAAATCTGCTGCACCTGGGGTTTGGATGTCCCTGGACAGGGTCATGTCCACACTCTGGACTGTGACCTTGTTGCCAGCAGCAAACAGCGATGCTTGTGCAGTTGCATTGTCTGCAACATAAACGGCCGAGTTTTTCATGCTGACCGGACTCAATGCTGATACTGCACCAGCCGAAAGGGTCGCCCGCATGACATCATCCGCATCTGTAGACCCCGGTGTTGATGCCACCGAAACCACATTCCCGGACACACTCGACACTGTGGTCGTCCCCCTCGATGCCCCGCCACTGTTGTTGAACACTTCAACAGGTTGGTTTGCAAAGAATATATTCGACGCATCTGCTCCCGGTGCCAAGTTGATGTCGGGTGCATTGATCGTGATGTCATTGGTGGAGACACTGGCAACAGTTGCTTGCCCGCCGTAATAAAGCCGAGTCCCCAGCACACTGAACGTGTAGATCAGGTTCCCAGTTTTACTGACATTGACTGACATCTCGTTGAGTATCCCGCCCGCAGCGGCAACCAGGAACTCCTCATCAATCAAATGCCATGCAGAAAACGCTGCCACCTGATTTGAGAAGTAATACCCGTAGAACGAAGGATCAATGTTTGTAGACCCAAAGAACTTTTTAAGCAGATAACCCTCCGCCGGTTCTGAAACACCATTCGGCTTGGACATCACCGCAAACTCTGTGGCAGCATAGTCCAGCCGGTTTGTCGCCTGGTCTTGGGTTATGATCTGGGACCCCGTTTCACTGAACGTGGTTGTGTCCACCTCTTGGCTCCAGGCCGGTGCTTCGGTAAATGCAAAACTCTGCTCCGTTGCTCCGTTTGATCCGGAGGGTGCGGCACTCAAGGTGCCGGTTGTGGACTCATCAACAAGGACCGAGGTCACGGCCCTCTGCCGTAGCACGTTTGTGCTTATCGCCGTTGGCATAATATACTCCTATTTAGAGGTTTGAGGATCGTTCGCCTCGGTATAATAAACGCAATTCCACGTCATTGACGCACAACCAATCGGCCGGTCGCCTTCATTGGAAAAGCTAATACTGGTCTCCGATATAAACAGATCGGTGACCAGTGCCTGGACAGTCGCGTTGTCCATGATCGCAACTTCGACCTCCGTAGTGATGTCATCCAGCTCATCATCCAGTCCGGATGTCTTTTTGCTGTATCCATCAATCTTGACCTCCAACATCCGCATCAGCAGACGAGATGCCCCGCCCACTTCTGCTTCCTCCGAGGTTTCCGAATTAGTATAAATCGCAAGCCCCGGAAGGTTGGCCGTTGCCAGAGGATAAACCCGTGCTTGATAAACTCTTGCACCAGTTGTAGAAAGACCCGTGCAAGCGGTTCCGATGGCTTCCCTGATTTGTTGCCTAACGTGAGACATTAAGTCAACTCCAGCACCAGATTGGTCATTCCCTGCCCGTCCTCCTGAACTCCAACAACCGTGTATCCGACCGAGTTAACCGTTAATGTGTCCCCGGATGCAGCACTGCTGACATCCGAGGTTTCACACAAGAATGTCGGGGTGTTGGAATCGACATCCACCTCCCCGGAATCCAGTGGAATTGACGATGATGGTTTATCAAAAATACCGTTGACCGTGGCCGCACTCCCGCCGTCTGGAGTGTAGGTTCCTGCAACACCAAAATCGGAGGTGCCCAGGAAATCTGCCCGGTCGTCCGCACTTTCAACTGCCATATCTCACTTTTTTCTTCTTCTGCTTCTGCACCGGAGCTGCTGCTGGTGCATCCCCGGCAAGCGTGGCACGTCCAAGCTGGATCATCTGCCGGCCGAACTTCTCCGGCACCTCGAGCTGTTCGCCAATTTTGACATCCCGACCATCAAAGACAAAACCCCGGATAACATCAATCAGCATTTGCGCCTCCTCTGTTGGTTGAGGTGCTGCCCCGGAAACCAGACCAGCACCACTTTTAGTCGATAACATTACGGATTGGAAGTCCGACTGAATGATCCAGCGTGTTCCACGTTGCAATCTGCATCCACAAAGACAACCAGCCGAGTTCTGCCA
>VTLG01006777.1_pt1 | contig 10769 bp, 19 predicted proteins | sample 4694571 | NCBI WGS metagenome assembly VTLG01 (sample SAMN12604809, study PRJNA352737) | marine metagenome | biome: ENVO:00000447; feature: ENVO:00000209|ENVO:00000569|ENVO:01000036; material: ENVO:00002151; isolation source: viral sequences binned using virsorter ... | reverse complement strand
CTTGCGATGTCATCAACAACTGTATTAGGAAGCGTTTTAATATATCTTCCATTTAAGTATTTTGACTTGTCAAATAAGGGAAATGCACCTTTCTCTTTTGCAAGTCTAGCAGATGCTTTATATGCCTCTGTTCTTAATCTTTTAAGAACGTCAGATTGAAAAGAAATAAAACTGTCTGATGCATAAGGATATCCAAGCATTTCAGCACAGTTTGCTAAACCTGTAATCCCAAGACCCATTCTTCTTTTAGCCTTAGCCTCTTCTTCTTGTTGTTTTAAAGGATATGTTGTGTTGTCAATTACGTTGTCCATTGCTCTTACAACATGTTCAATGTCCATTTCAAACTCAACCCAATCAAACATGTATGGTGGTCTGTTATTTGATTCGATCAAATATTTTGGAAGATTAAAACTGCCAAGTAAACAAGCGCCGTAATGTGGAAGAGGTTGTTCACCACATGGATTGGTTGCCTCTATTTCTTCGCAGTAATACAAATTATTCATTTGATTTATTCTATCTATAAACAAAACTCCGGGTTCTGCCCAATCCCAAGTGTTCCTCATGATTGTATCCCAAAGTTCCCTTGGGTTTATAGTTTTATATGTTCTTCCCTCAAATGTTAAATCAAATTCTTTGTCCTCTAACAATGCATGCATGAACTCATCTGTAACAGCTAGTGAAACATTAAAACCTGTAAGTTGATTTTCATTTGTCTTGGCATTTATAAATGCCTCTACGTCAGGATGACTTATAGGAAAAACACCCATCTGCGCACCTCTGCGGTGGCCACTAGAGGCTATGGTTTGACAAATTGCATCATATATCTTCATAAAGCTAATTGGCCCGCTTGACTTGCTGTCAAGAGTTTTGATCCAATCTCCGTGTGGTCTTATGTGTCCAAAGTTATAACCAATGCCACCACCTCTACGCATTGTCTCAGCCGCCTCTTTTGCCCTTTCCATTATTGAGTCCATTGAGTCTTCAATCTTACCTGATACAAAACAGTTAAAAGCTGTAACCGCCCTTGGTGATCCCGTTGCTGTCTGAACACGACCCGCAGGTAAAAATCTCATATTATGTAATATCTCATATAAATGAGCATAATGTTCCTGACTGTCAGATAATGTTCTAGCTATTCTCTCTACCTTACCCTCAAACGTTTCGCCATTAAGACGATACTTCATTTTATCTATTTCGATTGATATATTAGTTGTTGGACTCATCTGCTTTTACCTCCGCATTAAATGTAAATTTTGGTCTCTTAAACCAATCTCTCCATTCAATAAGAGCTTTTTTAGCGGATGGATCTCCCCTTGCAACTTTCATTGCAAACTTTCTTATTAAACGAGGGTCTAGATTGGCTAAGTGACATACGTCTTGAAAATCTTGACAATTTTCAGTAAACCATTTTTTTGCCTCGTCTGCAACTCGTTTGTGCATAAATTTTCTAGATGGTGTTGACCAAGATGGATTTATACTCTTGCTTAAATTTCCTGCATCAAGTAGAGCCTGCAATACAACGCCTTGCCACAACCTTTTAAAGTTATCTTCCAAGACCCCATTCCTTGATTTGAATCCATGCTTGTTCAGGCGTTCTTACAACTGCAACTTTCGCTCCTTGTTTTTTTAACGAATCATGTATTGCTTTTTGATTTTCAGAAACTTTGCCCTTTTCTGTCTTCACTTCAAGTCCGTAGTACATGCCCTTGTGTATTATTTGCAAGTCGGGCCACCCTGCAACAAGACCCATGCGCTTTAACATTGCTCCACGAATTTTACCACCACCCCCACTTGGAAAACAGGTAACTAAAGCATCCTTGTTTAATTGTATTTTTAAAAACTCAAAAATTAAACATTGTAGCTGATATTCAGGATTATTTGTCTTTCGCTTCATGGCCTTTTAAGCATATAGTATTTTGACTAGTCAGACAAGCTATTGTGATTTTATTGTTGCTATCAACAATTTTTTGATTTATAAACAGTTTATGAAATTAACAAACTTAGACAGCTTTCCTATTCCAATAAGAAGATATCTTGAGAACGATAGCTATGATGGTGGTGCTATGACTGACATATCAGCCACTAGATTAATTGATAGTCCAAGGATATCTAGATTAAGGTCAGAGTATAGTCACGAAATAGTTGAAGATTCAAAAAGACGTATAGCCGCCGCACTTGGCACAGCATTTCATAACATGATGGAACAGTATGCACCTGAAGATTGGGTTGTAGAAGAACGTTTCTATGCGACAGTTGAGGGCAAAGTTGTGTCAGGACAGATTGATGCTCTTGAACCAGTTGATGACAAAAGAGCAAGCAAGGCACTAGGCAGGCTTGTAAAGCAGGCTGTAATTATACAAGATTGGAAAGTTATTACAGCATACAAAGCTAAATCAGGAATGTTAGATTATGAAAAGCAGGGAAATATATATGCATTTCTTTGTAGAGAAAACGGATATACACCAATGTCATTTAACATTTGGGCATTGATAAAAGATTGGAAAGAGTCTGAGGCTGATAGAAATTTAGAATATCCACAATTACCAATAATGAAATATGAATATAGATTGTGGGATGATGATAAGTGTAGGCAGTTTATTACTGAAAGAGTAAAACATCATTTTCAAAAAGACCTTCCTGAATGTTCAGAGGAAGAAATGTGGGCAACAGAGCCAAAATATCTTGCGACAAAAAAAGGTCACTCAAGACCAACAAAAATATTTGACAGCGAAAGAGATGCTCTAAACTGGATTGCTGATGGTGATCATAGGAGTACAGCAGGCACAACTTATGAGGATTGGGATATTACAATAAGACCATCAGAGAGAAGACGTTGCGAAAATAATTGGTGCAATGTTGCTGAAGTATGCGATCAATTTAAAAAATATAAAGAGGAGAAAGCTATTGGATAAACTTCCTATTGTTCATTCATCAACAGAGGTGAAAAATTTTCTTAAGGCATTTGCAAAAGCGCAACTAGAATTCAAGGTTGTACACAGAAGTCAGAAAGGTCACTATGGAGATTATGCTGACATAAATGATATTAACAATGCAACAAGAACAGCTTTAAATAAAAATGGAATCTCTGTTATGCAGGGAATTGCCCAAGGCAAAGTAATGACGATCTTGGGGCATGAGTCAGGTGAGCATTTTATATTTGAATTAGATTATAAACAAGGTGACATGAAAGCAACTCAAGCAGGCGCTGTATGGACATTGATGCGCCGTTATTCTTTACAATCAGCTTTAGGTGTAGCAGGAAGTGATGACATAGAAGTTGTGAAAGATGACACAGCTAATATTGTATTTACACCTGAGTTTAATGATGGAGAACAGATTGAGTTGTCTCAAGCATCAAAAAACATATTTGTGGTTTTTAATGACGGAATAGAGAGAAACGTTTGGGAGACCAAAAATGATTTTAATAGCTGGTTTAATGAACATAGACTAGTTTTACAAAGAATTAAAAAGGACAATAAAAAAGAATATGACTTTTTAATGGAAGAATTTAAAACACATAAATCAACACTACCTGAGGAGAAATAAATGAATAACGTAACAGTTGTTGGTAATTTAACAGAGGATGCCAAGGTACAAAAGTTTGGCGATCAAAAGTTTATATCAATGAAAATTGCAGATAATATTTATCAAGGCAAAGATAAAGACGATCATGTTAATTATTATGATATTTTATTTGGAAATAGTAAAGCTGACACTATGGTTGAAATATATAAGAAAGGTGTTCAGGTCACTGTTATAGGTCAAATGAAAGCAAAGCTCAATGAAAGTAACGGAAAGCATTATATGAATTTGGGCATAAGAAGTTATAATGTTTCACTTCCACCAAAGAAAGATGAAACAGATTCAGATCTTGATGACGAAATACCATTTTAAATAGTTATGGGGGTTGCTTGCTTATTTTAACACTTAATCTTTGATTATTGTTATTTACAATGTAATAAAATTTTTTCCTTACAAGTAACCCCCACCAAAAAAATGATTAAATCAGAAAAACATCTTAATAAAATTAGAGATATGAGTTGTATTATATGTGATGCACCGCCTCGCTCTGATCCTCACCACATCACCTATTCTGAAAAATCAGGCATGGGAAGAAAGGTTGGAGATAATTGGACAGTACCTGTGTGTAGAAAATGTCATGGAGATATTCATTTGTATAAATACGGAGAGCAATTGTTTTGGGCGATGCAGGGTATAGACCCCATGGAAAAGGCAAAGGAGTTTTATGGTCAGGAAACTACCGAAGAGAGCATTTGAAGACGTTTCTTATCTTGAGGCACAAGTTGTTAGCTTTGTCATGGATCAAAAAGATGGCGGATTTTGGAGACTTACATTTTATGTAGAGGATTTGGGTGGTGCAGATTGGCTAATGAATTGCTACCCAAGAACGCCTATAGTTATGGGAATAAAGGCATTAGATTACGACAACCCAAATAAAAAATCTATAATTACTGAGGGCGAAAGAGCGCTTAAAAAAGCCGGGATGTTGTGCAGAAACATTAAGTTTCAAAAATTTATGAGAGAGGAAATATACCAAGGTGATTTTGCATGGGGTATAGGCAGAGATGAAGAGGCGTGTGTAGAAGCTATGCATGATTACCTTGGTGTGGAGAGTAGAAAAGAGCTAGTTAAGAATCATTCTAAAATAGAAAAACTTAATGAATTATCAAAGGAGTTTGAATTATGGGCGAGAAAAAACTTTTAAGAAGAAAACAAATAAACAGGACAGAAAGATGGTACGGCTCAGAGAAAATTAAAAAAAATTGTTTGAGTTGCAGAAAAACTTTTCTCGCAGATACAAAACATATTTTTGTTTGCAATCAATGTAAAAACTCTAGAAGAGGAAACATAGCCACAATATACGAGGGAGCATATTAATGAAAGTTAAAGAGGTTTTAGAACATTATAAATTTAATAAAGGCGAAAGCACAAGACTTAACAGTATTATAAAAATGTTAAATGGATTTTACGGAGAGCTTGATGCTAGATCTTTAACAAAACTACACAGTCATGAGTATTTAAAACAAAGGGGTGTATCGTCTCAAACAATAGCTAGAGAGTTAAACGTCTTAAGTGCCTCAATAAACTTTTGTTACAAGAACGATATATTAAGTGAAAAGCCTAGATCAATTAATATTGAACACAAAACAAATGTTAGGAATAGGTGGCTAACAAAAGAAGAAATTAAATCTTTATTGTCAACTAAATCACTTAAAAAAAATCCACACATTCTTCTCGCATGTAAGTTAGCTGTAACAACTGCAGCTAGAAAAGAAGCTGTGTTAAGTTTAATGACTAGTCAGATAAGTTGGAGTGCAGGTCGTAGAGGAATAATTGATTATAGAAGTGGTCTCGTAAACAAAAAACCAAGATCAGTCGTACCAGTTCCTGAGTCAATGGTAGATGAATTAAAAAGAGCCTGTGATAAAAGTGTGTTGGGTTTTGTTGTGCAAAGCAGAAGAGGTAGACCAGTTAAGGAAGTGCAATACGTTTACAAAAAAGCTGTAAATGAGGCGAGTCTAGGTAATGATGTTTGTTTTCATACTTTAAGGCATACATGCGCTGTGCATATGGCACAATCAGGAAAGGTGTCTATGAACGAACTTAGCAGTTACTTAGGTCACACAAGCACAAAAATTACAGAAAAACATTACGCTAAATTTTTTCCTGAATACATGATTAGCTCTTCAGAGGTAGCAAGCGATCTAATCTCTTATGTTTGATCTAGATCCAAAATTCGTTTTATTAATCTTTCTGCTCTCGCTGTTGTTTGTTTATGCCAACGCGAGTTTCGCATCTCACTTGCCATTGCAGTCCAATCCTGACGATTGCAAGCATCTATTGTTTTTTTAAACTTTTTTAAGTTTGGCATGCCTAATTGAAAACACATATTTGCTGTAACTAATCTTGCTTGCTCTGGCAGATTATCCCAATCGAGAAATATTTTGGAACAATCAGAGATAGTAGTTTTGACATCATCTTCAAAAGCACTAATGACACGCTCTTCAGAAACTTCCGTTCCAACTGGTTTTCCATGCTCAGGATCTTCTTTTCTAACCAAATGGCCAATTCCAAAAGTCGGGTGTTTTTCACTACATAAATAGATAGCTTTGACATTCCCTTCGTCATTCTCAAGCTCCTGTCTTAGTTTATCCGTAAAATCAGTCATCCTTACTCCATACTTCATATTTTGTTTTGTTATTTAAACTACCATCCCAAATGCTTATTGCCAATGCCCTGTCAGGTTTACCGCCCCTACCAAGATAATCCTCTCTCCAATCAAGATTTATAAACCTAGATGGTTGATGTTTTAAAAATTGCTTCTTACCCTTTGCGCATGCCCACAGTCTTTCAGGACAAACCAATGCCATTCTATTTATACCAATATTAAAAGCATGATCAATAAATGGTCTTATATGTTTAAATGGTGGATTAGTCACCAGCGCATTGGATGGTGCTTCTGACCAGTCAAAAAAGTCATGTCCTGAAACTATATCATGTGCTATTACAGGATAGCCTGCATTTTCAAAAGTATCTACAAGTCTTCCATCACCAGCGCAACATTCCCAAATAGTGGTTTTCTTTTCCCAACCTAAGTTTCTTACAAGAACGTCAAGTATAGACTGAGGCGTTGGATAGTAATCGTTATCCACTCTCATACTTTACCCCAATAGCTTTGTAATAAGCGTCAGTTAATTGCTTAAGATCTTCTTTTAAAAATTCATTTTCTTTTTTTAGTTGCACTAGTTCTCTTCTTAATGACTCTTCAAAAGTATCTTCGTGGTTATCCCAACCTTTATTTTCGACCACTGATTGCGCTAAATCCAAAATAAGCACCTACTAATCCGCACATTGAAATATACTGTGTCATAAGAATACTTTCAGCCTCAGCTAATCTGTCTGGAAAGGCTAAAGTTAACACTGTTGTCAAAGCCATCAAAAGAATTAACACCCAAGCCATTCTTCTTTTGTTCACTTGATATGATAATTTATCAGGAATTAAATCATTGCTATTTTCTGACATTTTTCTTCCTTATAGCCTCTTTACCTTTTCTAAAAATACTGGCTACTTGTGACTTACCCATCACTTTTGCTCTTTGTTCCCCGACTGTGAGGATTTGAATTTTTCTTGCATATGGTTTATTAACCCTTTTAACCTTTGCAACTGTTGCTCTCGCGTCAGATGGAGTTGCGAATTTGATACTAACAGTGTCTTTAGGGTTTTCATCCGTGTATAAACGTCTTCCAGAACCCTTTGGTTTTTTCCCCGTTCCAACCTTTGGATCTCTTTTTTTCATTTCTTTCTAAACTTATCTAAACCACGAATACCAAGAGCGGCTGATACAGTTAAGAACAACAAGTAAGTATACCATTCAGGCAACTCGTTAAGTCTTTCAAATCCGTTCTTAACTACATCTTCCATTCCGGGTATAAAGACTAAGATTGTTGGAATTAATATAACAATAGTAACCAGTTCGTCTTTCCAACTATTCTGAGTTCCTTGCGCCATGATGATTTCCCATTTGGAGTCATGTGTAGCAGCGGTCTTCATAATCTCAGCCTCTGCCGCTGCTTTAGTTTGCGCCAGTGTAGCTTTTGCTTTTTGTTTCTCAATCTGACCTTGCATAAAAGAACCCGCAAGTTCACTTATAGGCCCAAGTAATGCTTGAAACATTATGTATTTTCTCCGTTTGGTTCACCTATGTAAACACATGTGCTGTATCCGTTAAGATATTTTGGGTTGAGTTCTGTGGTTCTTCTAACTTGATCTATGTATTGATAACATTTATCAGATGAAGATAACGGAAAATTAATCATTGGGAAATTAACCCAAGCCGCCGTATCTCCTAGTGACCACAGTATTGTTATTACTGGTATCCACATTATTTCTTCTTCCTTGTTGCAGACCTTTTTCTTCCAGATGCTGTCACTGACCACTTAACTGCTCTAGGGCCAGTTTTCTTTCGAGCTTCTGATTTACTTATTCTGCCTGCTACAGCCCTTGGCCTGCATGCAGGATAGGGTCTAGATTTCTTTTCTTTGCCAGATCGACCACATTTTTTTCCTGTCTTGACATCACGCCAATCCTCTTTAAACCATTTAGTCAATCCACCCTGAGGTTTGGCCATTAGTAAGTACCGCCTCTTTTCTTATACGTTTTAACGAGCCAAGCGTTTGCATACGCTGAGGGGTACACTTTAAATTTACGCTTTGCCTCTGCTTTAACTCTTGAATATAATGAGGGATTTTTTGGCTTAGAGCCTGATTTTTTCTTAGTTGCCATTTAACACTTCCACCTTCTTCTTGCTTGTCTTAATCGACTGTTAGGGTTTTTTGCGGCCTTAGGAAATTGTTTCATTTGGCCTGCACTTCTTGCACAAAAAGATTTTCTTCTTTTTGCGGCTTTGCTCCCTGCTTTAACTTTGCCTGTAACAGCAGTTTTGAGTTTGCTTCCGGGATTTTCTCTTCTATATTTTGCCACACCTTTTTTAGTCATGCCTGCGCCTGACTTAGTTGGTCTTTTATGACCTCCCTTTATTGTATAACCCTTCATAACAACTCCATAATTTAATATACCACAGTTTCTAGGACTTGATGTATTTTATTATTTTTTCAACATTTCTAGCGACTGCATTTCTTTGTTTTATCAAAGCCTTTAGTCTTTTTTCTTTGTCGTTGGCACTCATTTCTGTGCTTTGTCTTATTATTCTAATTTGTGAATTTATGTTTTGCAGGTTTTTATTTAAGTTATTTAATGCACCTCTTGATGCTATTTTCTTTTTATTTTCTGCGAGCAGATCCAGAGCAGCCTCTGTCCTGCCGTCTTTTGCTAATCTATTAAATGTTGAGTAAATTTTATCCACATCACTCTTCAACTCATAGAAATCATTTACAAACTTATTTGACGCGTCAGGAACTTGCTTCCTAAATCTACCAAAGCCCAAAGCCTCTGCAGTCTGTCCTAGATAGCTATCACCAAAAACACCAGTTGGTCTTGTTGGTATGATGCCCATACCTGATGCTGCTACATCAAATGCTGTCAGCATGTATCCACCAAGAGTACCAAGGTATCCGTTTATAAGTTGTGTAATTTGATTTGGTGAAAGAGTTTCGCCTGACGCTACTGATAACAGCCTTGCTGCCTCTGGTGTGGTAGGGCCAACTCTAGTAGATGGTAAATATCTTAGCTGTGATGCGCTGTCAATATTTCTGCCTCTAAAGAAATCATAATTAGCAACAACCTCAATTGCAGGTATAAGTGCTTGAGGTAAAGGATTAAATGAAAAAGTGTTTACAAAGGTGTGAATTAAACCATCTGCAACTATATCACCATCTTTCTCTCTTACGCTGTCTATAAACATTTCTGGTATTGATGTAAATATTGCACCAATTTCAAATGCTCTTGGAATAAGTATTGGCTCTTTACCTAAGACATCTTCTAGCCCAAGCATATTAGGATATACAATATGGTATGCTAATTTTCTGTGTAGTGGCTCTTCTCTCCATCTTTCGTCTTGTGACATTAAACTATATAAAAGAAGATTTGCAGCCATAAGACCCATGCCCTTGCGCAAGGTAGCTGCCCTGTCTGCTTCTTTGCCAGCAATCATTGGTTCAAATGTTCTGTAAAGTCCTTGAAATCTAGCGTTTAAGAACGGAACAACTGGCAATAATGAATTAATAAACACACCACTTGCTGTTTGTGACATGCCTCTTCTGTTAAAGTTAATTACGTTTAATGCTTCGTATGCGGCATCCATCTTAGAGTATCCCTGTTCTCTAAGTCTTCTGTATATTGCTTCTCTTGTCGCTAGTTCTGATGCCTCTCCTAGTTTTGTAAGCTGACCCCATGCACCTTTTGTTAAGTCAACTACAGCCTGTGGACTGTCAATTATTTTGTATCCACGATGTCTTGCTCTCATCTGTCTTTTAACCAAAGCCGCTGTATCTCTGTAGTCATCACCCCATGCGTAACCGCCAACACCTGCAATTAATTTCATCTCTTTAATTGTCTCAGTATCGTTTAAAGCGTTCTTTAGTCCACCAAGCGTATCAATCATAGGTCTTAAAGGTGCATCCACAGTAACAAATCCTGCCATGTCACCTCTAATTAAGTTTGCAATCATAAATGGTGGAGCATGCGTAACACCTTCTCTAAATATTCTTGCAATAACTTCTACCGCTTTCATTAATCCTTTAGTTTGTCTTGGTGTCATTGTGGCAAGAGAGTGAAAATATTGTGTGTCTTCAGAAAGATCGTAGTAAACCTTTTGACCATTAATTCTAAAGCTAACAGTAAAGTCGCTTTCTTTCTTAGTTACCTGTTTACCAATTTCATTTCTTGACAATAAATCATATGCCTTTTGCATAGCTTTATTTTTTGAACCTGCAGAAATAAAAGCCTGTGCATTTCTAAAAATATTTTCAAGCGGATCTCCAAGTAACTGGGTGTTACCTTTGTACTTTTGTATTATATTTTGACCCGGATTGTTAAGAACGTTACTTGCATTTGGCCCAAGAACATCTTGTCTAAACAATCTACCCTGATCTCCTTTAAACCTTTCTTCCTCCATTTCTCTGTAAAATGGAATGTAATCATATTTTGCTAAATTGTTCTTTTCCTGATTAGTCAAAACTCCTGAGTCAACCAGAAACTGCAGCAAGCCTTGATTAAACTCTTGGTATTCTTCAAACATTTGCTTAAATTCTGGTGTTTCTAATTTTAACCACTCGTCAATAGTCGCTTG
>VTLG01003866.1_pt1 | contig 10770 bp, 16 predicted proteins | sample 4694571 | NCBI WGS metagenome assembly VTLG01 (sample SAMN12604809, study PRJNA352737) | marine metagenome | biome: ENVO:00000447; feature: ENVO:00000209|ENVO:00000569|ENVO:01000036; material: ENVO:00002151; isolation source: viral sequences binned using virsorter ... | reverse complement strand
GAGTAATAACACACTTGATATAGGAACTACTGGTCTAAAGTTTAAAGATATGCATTTAGCTGGCACAGCTAATCTTGTAAATCTAACTACCACTGGTGACGTTACTCTTACAGGCGCAGCTAACAATGTTGTGTTTGATGCCAGCGACAATGCACTAGAGTTTGCAGATAATGCTAAAGGTGTATTTGGTGCCGGGGATGATTTACAAATCTATCACGATGGCACAAACAGTTACATAGAAAACAATACAAATGAACTGTTCATACAGGGTGATGGTATTACACTTCGTAGCGATACAGGTACAGAAACTTATATTGCAGCAGATGTAAATGGCGCAGTAGAACTATATCACGATAATAGTAAAAAACTTGAAACAACAGCAACAGGTATTACTGTTACTGGTAGCATAGCTATGGATGGTTTGCATCTTGATGATAATGAAAAACTTACGCTTGGTGATAGTTCTTCTCCTGACTTAGAAATATTTCATAATGGTAGTAACAGTTTTATTGCTGACACAGGCACTGGTTCTTTAGTAATAAGTAGTAATGAATTAAAAATTCAAAATGTTGCTAATGATGAAGTTATGGCTCAATTTAGTCAAGATGGTGCTGTAACATTACTACACAATAATGTAACTAAATTTGCTACAGATGCAGATGGTGTAAACGTAACTGGTCAAATTGACGTTAGTACAGACTTAAATGTAGGCGATGATGTGAGCCTAACGTCAGATGCTGCAGTAATTAATCTTGGAGCAGGTAGTGAAGTAAATATTACACACGTACACGATACTGGTATACTGCTTAATGTAGAAAACGCAACAACTAATGCTGTAACTGACGTGCTTAAACTGCAAGCACAAAGCAGTGGTACACCTGCTGCAGGTATTGGTACAGGTATTGAGTTCTCTACAGAAACTGCTGCAGGAACTCTTGAGACAGGCGGTGTAATTGAATCGGTAACAACTGGAATTACACCTACATCTGAAGAGTTTGACATGGTATTTAAAACTATGTCATCTGGTGCCACAGCAGCAGAACGTCTAAAGTTAAATGGTAGTGGTGCCACTGTAGGTAATATAAATCTTAATGCTAACACACTAAGCAGCACTAATAGTAATGGCAATGTGGTTATAGCACCTAACGGAGATGGAGATGTCCAGTTAGATGCAGACACTGTACGCATAGGTGACAACAACGCTAACGCAACGATTACCACAAATGGCACGGGTGATTTAATATTAAATACTAATGCGGGTTCAAGTTCTGGTTCCATAACCATAGCGGATGGCTCTGCAGGTGACATTACTATTAGTCCTGATGGTGCTGGTTCAGTTGATATTAAGAAACTAAAGATTGCCTCTGGTTCAACAGCCATTACATCTATTCTTGATGAAGATGACTTTGCATCTGATAGTGCCACAGGTTTGGCTACACAACAATCTATCAAAGCATATATTAATGCTAACGTATCAAGCGTAACACCCACAAGCACAACTACTTTTACAAATAAAAGTTTAACTGCTCCTATCTTAACAGGTTCAGCCTCTTCTGCTGGCTCCATTATATTTAAAGAAGATACAGACAACGGCACAAACGCAGTAACTTTGGTTGGTGCTGCCGATACTGCTGACGTAACTGTGACTTTACCTGCCGTAACTGGCACAGTTATAACTACAGGCAATCTAACAGATTTTGATGTAAATAGCATAGCTGCTTTATCAGACCCTATTGCTAACAATGACGAAATTTTAATACATGATACATCTGGCAGTGTAAGAAAAAAAGCAACATTTACACAAATACAAGCAAACTTAACAAGCGCAGGGTTTTCAAAAGATGACCCTACCGCATTAGCAATAGCACTAGGATAAAAAGTGCTTGACAAAACATTATGATTGTGGTATAATTATAGTGTTATAAGCCTTAATTAAAGGAGAATACAGATGGCAAACGAAGCCTCAGTAACCGTACAGGCAACGGTATTGCCTGATGAGATTTCTCAAATTATTTCTGGTAGTATATCAGTTTCACTTGCAGCAACAAATGCAGGTGATAAATGGTACTACCAAAAAACAACTGTTAAATCTGCAGGAAGCGATGAGTTAATAATTAAAGGTAAAACTTTTGTAGAAGCTGACGCTTTAGCATTTGACGCTACACCTACAGTAATTACTGATAGCGAAACAGTAAAGTTTTTACTTGTAAAGAATTTAGATACTAGCAACTATGTTTCCATATCATTAAATGGAGCAGCCTCAAAAGCTGCAAGTGAAATAAAAGTTGCAGCAGGTGAAATGATTGCTTTCACTCCTAATTCAACCACAGTGGCTAATTTAGAAGCTATTGCAGATACAGCTAATGTTAACTGCGTTGTTGCTGCTATTATAAATGATGCTGCATAAGGAGTAGGTCATGGCTAATACTTTTAAAGTAAAAACATTCGATGGCTCTAGCACAGCAGCTAATGTGCCAATGAATGTATACACTGCAGATGCCACTCAAACAGAGGGGACTTTGACTTCTACTGTCGTTATTGGCCTGACCATTGCTAATACTTCTAGCAGTCAAATACTTGTTGACATTAAGTTGGCTGCTGGTGCAACTGTCTTTCTAGCAAAAGATATTCCTATTCCTTCTTCGTCATCTTTTGAATACATGGCGGGTAATAAGATTATCATGGAAGATGGACATAGTTTAAGTGTCATTTCAGATACAGCAAACAGTGCTGATACAACTTTAAGCATCATGGAGATTACAGCCTAATGCCATATATCGGTAACGAACCTGCAGTACTAACTACCACCGTTGAGTACCAAGACCTTACTGGTGTAACAGGTGTACCTGCAAAACGTGGGTACACGTTAGACCACTCTGTTGGTGGTCCAAACGAGATTGAAGTATTCGTAAATAACGTCCGTCAAGAGCCGGGTGTAGCCTATAATACATCAGGTGGCACTACCCTTACTATGACAGGTGATGTAGAAACTACTGATGACTTCTACGTTGTATTTCAAGGCAAAGCTATCGGCACAACTGGTAGTTCTAGTTCTGGTGGTGGCGGTGTGTTTAAAGGTGACAACGGCACAGTCAACGCTGGCAAGGAAGGTGATATCTTCCGTGTGCATCAGCAACAACTAGACACAAACACAACTATTGACGCAGATGAAAATGCACTAGCTGCAGGTCCATTAACAATAGCAACAGGGGTAACACTGACGGTAACATCCGGCGGCAACTTGGTGATAGCATGAGTGAACTAAGAGCAAATACAATATCTGCAGCAAATGGCACAGGTCCAGTTACGCTGACAAAGCAACACGCTGCGAAGGCTTGGTCTAGACTTACTGATGATGCAGATACAAATAGTTTTAATGTATCAGGAACAACTGACAATGGCACTGCAGGTAATACTACCATTACATTTACTAATAACATGGCAAACGTAAATTATGCTTTAGCTACTTGCATACTAGAAGATTTCAATATGGTTTGTATAAGTACGGCACAAACAACATCAAATTACACAGTTCAAGTTGAGAATACCTCTAATAGTGTTGGTGACGCTAATAGTAGTTCCATAGTAATGGGAGACTTAGCATGAGTACAATTACAGTAGACGCACTCAAAGGCAAGACCACTGCTAAGACTGTTACCGTTACTGTTGGTGCTAGTGCTACACAGTCTTTGGAACAAGGGTTGGCGAAGGTTTACTCAAACTATGACCAGTCTTCTGGTGATGGAACTTTAAATAAAAGTTTAAATATATCATCACCTGTTGATGACGGACTGGGGAAACAAGGACTTAATTTTACATCAAGCATGTCTGATGCTGTTTATTCTGTTTCAGGTTTTAATGAAGATGGCGTAGGCGAAAATGACTCAATTGGAATGCATAGAGATACAGGCCAAACAAAATCTTCAAGTCAGTTTTTTTACCTTTGCATGAGTGGTACTAGTAAAAATGAAGGTTTGAGTAGTATTCAAATATTTGGAGACTTAGCGTAATGGCTGGTAAAATTGTAGCAGATACATTTGAAGGCACAACTTCAACTGAAACTGTAAGTGGTGCTAGTGTAACGATACCAACGTCAGTTGCTTCAAAGTATGTTGTAAACGGGACTTTGAAAGCGTGGGCGAGTACACTTGACCAAACTGGCACAACAATAAGTAATTCCTTAAATGTGTCATCAAAAACAGATGAGTCAAGTGCTGGAGAGTTTAATTATACTCTTATAAATGCTGCTGTAGAAGAAATGGATGCATCCGCTTTCGGTGCAATCGCTACTGGCGGTGACAGAAATGTTAGACTAGGTGGTGCTGATACAACAACGTCAGTTGTGGATATAAGAATAAATAACACATCAGGTAACGGTGTTAATGCTCAACACAGTTGGATGTGGACGGGGGAGTTAGCATAATGCAGACACCAGAGTTTGAAGGCACACACCTGTTTAACCGCTTGTGCTGGGCAAAAGAGAATCTAGACGGTGTGCAGTCAGAATACCGCGTGGTCTATGAAGACAGCGTTGATGAGTGCGCCAAGATACTTATGCCTGACCCGAATTGGATGGCGTGTGCATTGCAAGGCGGTATCCTACCGCCTGTATGGGTGTATTGGGAACTGGCAAAGGACGAAGCACAGCCGGACTTCAAGAAGCACACCAGAGGATATCTGCTTCATCAAACTGAACCTGTTGGTCCAATGACGGAAGAAGAAGCGATTGAATACCTAATTCAAAAAGATGTACCACAACATGTGTGGCAATCTTGGAATGAGGGCAACAAGCCCAAGATGGTAATTTGTAAAAAGGAACAATTACCACAAACACGGGAATGGCGCAACGCATGGCGCATTTCTGATGATTTAGAACTAGCAGCATAAGGAGTAAATCATGGCTGTAACAACATATATTGTTGACAAGGACGGTAATCAGATTGATGCCTCAACTGCTACTGTTCCTGCCAACAGAGACTTTCGTGATGCATGGTCATTGTCTGGCACTGTAATTACAGAAGACCTGACCAAGTCAAAAGAAATGTTTAAAGATAAAATTCGTGAGGTTCGTCAACCTTTGCTTGATGAAGAAGATGTGGTGTATATGAAAGCATTAGAAGCTGCTGATAGCGATGCACAAGTGGCCTCTATAGCTAAGAAGAAAGCATTGCGTGATGCACCTGCTGCAAAAGCAATCACTGACGCAGACACGATTGCAAAGTTAAAAGCAGCTTGGGATACAAGTGTGCTTGGTGATAGCCCATACTCATAAGAGGTAGTAATGGCACTTTCTAAAATACAATCTGAAAGCATAAACCTTGCTGATACTTTTGCGTTTAGTGGTACTGTAAGTGGTGCTGGCGGTGGTAAAGTATTGCAGTTCAAACAATTTACCTCAAGCACCGCTGTTAGCGGCAGCACTGGCATACCTAATGATACGACAGTACCTACTGTATCAGAAGGTGAAGAAATAATGAGTGCGTCTTTTACTCCTACAAGTTCTAGTAGCGACATCTTCATATTGTGCCATATTTTTGGCAATGAAAACTCAAATGAAACAAGCAATATTCCAATTCCATTGTTTGCTGGGTCAACGCATCTGCAAACTGGTTTTATCGAAGGAAGAGGTGGGCCGGGGGCAGACGGTAACACATGGGGTCAAACCAGTTTTATGACTAAGCATACGCCCGGAAGTACTTCTGCAATTACATACTCAGTCCGTGGTGGTTGCTCCCCAAGTGGAACTTTTGAGTCAATTGGCACTGCGACAAGTATTGAAAACAGTAGATATGGAAATACTATTATAAACACTATGACGATATGGGAGGTCGAGTGATGTCATTTGTTAAAGCTATGCACGCACTTGCACCTAATGCTATTTGGTCTGCACGGGATAATGTCATCATAGCGTGGAAGTCATCAGATATTGAACAGCCAACAGCGAAAGCGATTGCAGATAAAATTGCTGAAATTGAAAAACAACGCCCTATGGAACTTTTGCGGGATGTAAGAAACACACGTATAGCTGAAACAGATTGGTGGGCATCTAGTGATTTAACAATGACAGATGCACAGAAAAAGTACCGTCAAGATTTGCGAGACATAACCAAAATCGCAACATCCCTAGACGATGTTAAGTGGCCGGAGAAACCATAATGACACAAGCACGTGATTTAGCAAATTTTGTTTCTGGTGGGGGTGGATTAATACATCTTGCAACAACCGAAGCAACAAGCGGTGCGGCTATTACGTTCAATAGTTCAGTTATGAATGTAACAGAATATGAACGCTACGTTTTTTATGGTAACTTTTTACCCGATACAGATGGTCAAGATTTGAGTTTTAGGTTTTTAGATAGTAGTGGCACTGCTATTAGCACAACAAATGCCTATAGTACATTTTTAGAAGGCGGTTCTTTAACTAGCAGGACTTTTGGTCAAATTTGTGGTAACACAGGTAGTGTAGCCGATAATGAGATAGGATGTATATTTCAAAGTTTTCTTGATTTTAAACAAAGAGGTGTGGCAGATATATGCGCTTCTTTAACAAGCATAACATTTAGAACCAACTCAGCTACAGCAGGTGGTGTAGTGCAATCTGGTTCGTTTTTAGCACCCTCTGTTGTTACAACACAACCAACAGGTATAACATTTTTCCCAGCATCAGGCAATTTTGCTAGATGTAAAATTGGGGTGTTTGGTGTATCAAGTTCAGCATAGGTAACAATATGACAAGATATAATATTATAAACGGTGTATCAGTTCCTTTCACAGCAGAAGAAAATGCACAAAGAGATGCTGATGAAAAAGCATGGAACGATGGTGCGGCTGACCGTAGTATGTCTGCATTACGAGAGGAACGTAACCGTTTGCTATCAGAAACAGACTGGTGGGATATGTCAGATACAGCCACTATGACAGATGCACAAAAAAAGTATCGTCAAGACCTTCGTGATATAACCAAAACATATTCATCAATGAATGATAATGGCTTTGCGTGGCCTACAAAACCATAAGGAATAATCAATGCCGTACATAGGTAAATCACCAACAGGTTCAGGCGTAAGACAACGCTTTCACTTTACTGCTACTGGCGGTGAAACATCACTGTCTGGTGCAGATGACAATAGTAAAACACTAAAGTTTACTGATGGTGAATTTTTAGATGTATACCTCAATGGTGTTCTACTTGTGCAAGGCACAGACTATGGTGTAGGCACAACGAACACAATCAACAGCCTTTCTGCTTTGTCTGCAGGAGACATTGTAGAGATTGTCGCTTACGACATCTTTAATGTAGCTAAGATTAATAGCGAGGCAATTCGTGCAAGACACTACTTCACGGCATCTGGCAGTGAGACATCTATCGGTACATCACAAATAGCTGGCTTGTCCTTTGCTGCCAACGCTGATATTGATGTAAGTATTAATGGTGTAACACTTGTCGCTGGTTCAGACTATAACACCACAACTGCAAACACTGTAGGTGGTCTGTCTGCGCTGACTGCTGGGCAGGTAGTTGAGATTGTTATATACGAGAAGTTCCAGCTTGCTGACACCGTAAGCAAGGCAAGTGGTGGTACATTTAATGGGCCTGTTACGTTTAACGGTCAAGTTACATTTTCTGGTGATGTAGTAGGCGCAGTTCAAGAATATTTTGAAGTTAACTTAACAAGCGACATAACAGGTATAGCTGACACAACAAGCACTGTTGTTGATTTTGGCGGTAGCGGTGCTGTGGTATACGACACAGCGTCAAACTTCGACAGTTCAAATGATGCTTACCTGCTTGGTAGCAGTGATGGTGTTTATCTTATTTCTTTTAGTATTGGGATTCGTTCAAACAGTCTCGGAAATACAGCCGGAGACATAATTTCTGGAATGGCTGGTATTGAGATAGCGACAGATGGCACTACGTTTGTTGGTCACAAAGTTAACGGCGAAACCTTGCGTAATAATGATAGTGATAGTGGTCAAACTATGACTTTGTCAAGTTCTTTTATTTACAAAGCAACGACAGCGACAACCAAAATTAGACTCACGGCAATTTGTGAAATGACAAATGTTGATACTTGGAGAATAGCTTCAACTGGTGCGGACATGTTTCAGACCTCTGTCACAAGTAATCTGAACACCGCAAGAATTACCTTTATGTCAGTGATGAGGATAGCATAATGAGCAGAGCAAGAGATTTAGCAAATGTAGCTGGGGGTCAAACTGTAGCTAACGCAACTCCAAGCGGCGGGTTGGTTCTAATAGAAAAGAAAACTGTGGCACAAGGTAGTGCATCCACTACAGCTTTTGATTTCACAAATTGTTTCTCCTCTAGCTTTGATGTTTATCAAGTGGAATTTGATATTACAAGAAATGGTGACAGTGGTGCTAAATTTCTTTTTGCAAGTTTTTCAAATGCAGATACTCGTTTAACCAATGATGTATTTGGACAATCTTTTTTTGCTCAAGTTGGTGTAAATACCAATGGTCAAGTTTATTATCAAGGCGGTGATGGGGTTCATCAATTGATGGGCGGTTTTGTTGATACAGGAAGTGGAAACTTTAGAGGCACTGCTAAGATTTTAAATCCTAATTCTACTTCCCTTCCTAATCAAATAATAGGAAGTGGAGTTATGAGTCAGTTTCCAACAAGTACAGACGGAGATTCTTTTTTTCACGAAGATTTTCTCTCAAGTGATGAACAAGGTGATTTATCAGGAACGACTACAGATGTTCTTTTTGGCATCATTACTGGCAATGGGAATGGTTCAAATATTTTATTTTCAGCAACACAAGTGGCTGTTTTTGGTTCAGTATCAATATTCGGGGTTAAGGGACTGTAGTTATGAATAGTAAAATCGTATCTCAAAATCTTCTTGATTTAACTGATTGGACACAATCACCAAACTCAGGTTTAACTGCCGACTGTGTTACCGCTTTTGCAACTTATAGAGCCTCTTTGCGTGCTATAAGGCGAAGAGATAATGTTGAAAATTCTGATACACAATCAGAAACATGGCCTACTGCGCCTAAAGAGGAATGGTCGTAGGAGCCGATTAATGGAACTGTCAAGCATGATGTTCTGGAATATTATCCTGACGCTGGTGATTGCACCTGCGCTGTGGATGTTCCGCAACCAGATGTCAGAGATAAAGCGTATAGACATATTATTGAATAGAACACGTGAAGATTACGCTACAAAAAATGAATTAAGAGAAGATATGAATCGTGTAATGGAAGCATTGCATCGTGTCGAAGATAAACTAGATAGGGCGTTAAGTAAATGATGCAGTTTAAAGCATTCAAGCCTAGCGGCATGGAAAAGATAGCACGGTCTATGGGCTATCAAGGTGATATGCAAGGGTTCCAAAACTTTCTAGCCAATGACCCTGCTAAACAACAGCAAATGGACAGGTATACCAACTCTGCTCGTATGATGGCAAGAGGCGGTGTAGTTAATATGCAAAGTGGAGGTACTGCTACCAGTGGTAAAGGTGGTAATGTTGGAACCACGGACAGTAAAGGTGTTGGTACTTCTAATGATGGTAAACTTGGTTACTCAGGATTTGATAATTTTTCGGGCGATGCGGGTGGTCCAAGCGGAAGACCAAGGTTTTATACCGTCTTTAAACCGGGTCAAGGCGGTGATTCAGGAGAGATTATTAGAATACGTGTAGGCTCTAAACAAGACACATCTGATGCTAGAAAACGTGCATCTAGCGGTCAAACTGCACCAAACCCTACCGATAACTTGTCTGCATTTGCCGGGACTAAACCATACGATGTAAGACTCGCTGAATATATGGCATCGTTACCACAAGATGATACTACACCTGTTTCTGACCCACCTGCTCCAGAGGGACCGTCTGACCCAACAAGCCTATACTCAGACCAATTAGCAGATGATATGGCAAATACGCCAGTGCCTTTTGGCACTTCGTTTAGACCAAATGCAAACCCACCCATATATGGCACAGCCTTTACAGATAATCAGGGACAGACTTTTATAAATCCTAACACACCTAATGTGCAACGAATAGTTGCTGGTCAGCCTACCCAACAAAACGTAGGGCAAATGCCCGGTCTTGGACCTCGTGGTCCTTTTGGTATGCCCTTACCATCAGGCGCACCCCCACGAGATAACCCAAACACACCGCAAAATGAATATCAAGATTTTATTAACAGAGGTATTTCTGGGCAAGGTCCATTACGTTTTAAAACTGGTGGTGTTGTAACAAACCCTGATGGCACACAAGCTGGCACACCAACAGTCATAGAGCCTAGCGTTCCTGCAGAGGGCGAACCTGCTATTGGTCAGTTTACTGTAGAGCAAATGTATCAACCCGGTGTTCCTATTGGTGGCACAACTATCGCTGCATCAACCCCGTATGACCAATCACAAGATATCGCTGCAGGAACAGGTACAGTCACTGGAGAGGTAGCTACTCCTACAGCTATGGCTCTTACAGCACAAGCAGAGCAACCCACAGCTACTGGTGCAAATCTCATGCAAGCGGATACTGTATCCGGTGAAGTTGATGCGGCCCTCTCCTCTACTCAGGCAGCACAGTCAGACCCAAATGACCCTAGATTACAAATACAAGCAGCACAACAAACACAATCATCTGTAGGCAATCTACAAGCTGCACAAGGTAATGCTTTTCTAATAAACAATCCTGTACAGCGACAAATTCAAGATGGAGAACTAATTAGCGGCACAGGTGTTGATGCTGCTAAAGCTGCTGCACTTACAGCACAGACACAAGCCGCTGCTGCT
>VTLG01016049.1_pt1 | contig 10772 bp, 15 predicted proteins | sample 4694571 | NCBI WGS metagenome assembly VTLG01 (sample SAMN12604809, study PRJNA352737) | marine metagenome | biome: ENVO:00000447; feature: ENVO:00000209|ENVO:00000569|ENVO:01000036; material: ENVO:00002151; isolation source: viral sequences binned using virsorter ... | reverse complement strand
AGAATTAGAGTCACGAGAGGCAGCTAAAAACTCTTTACTAGGCTATGCAAAGTTTCAGATGGACAATTATAAGTCCCCACCGCATATAAAGCTCCTAGCAAGCAAATTAGAGGCTGTAGAGAGGGGGGAAATTAAGAGGCTAGCTATCTTTATGCCTCCCAGACACGGAAAATCTATCCTTACATCGGAGTTTTTCCCGGCTTGGTTTATGGGTAGGAACCCAGATAAGTATATTATCTGCTCTACCTACGCTCAAGACCTTGCAGATGACTTCGGGAGGAAGGTTAGGAACCAATTACAGGCAGAAAATTATAGTAATATATTTTCTGATACAAAACTAGCTACGGATTCAGCTAGTGTTAGACGATTTCACACTACGAGGGGTGGAGTTTACTACGCAGTGGGTGCAGGCTCTGCAATCACAGGGCGTGGTGCACACTTATTGCTTATAGACGACCCTATAAAAGGCAGGGAGGAAGCAGATTCTCAAGCAATGAGAAAGAACCTACTCGACTGGTACAGGTCTACTGCCTATACCAGACTTATGCCGAATGGGTCTGTAATACTAATACAGACCAGATGGCATGAGGATGACCTAGCGGGTTGGGTTTTGAAGGAAACAGGACACGAAGGTTGGGATGTAGTAGAATTTCCTGCTATCCTAAACAGTACAACGGCCGAAATGCTCGGACTAGAAGAGGGCGACCCCCTATGGGAAGATGCATATCCAATAGAGCGGTTAGAAGAAATTAAAAAGACTGTAGGAACAAGAGAGTGGACATCTCTCTATAACCAGACACCATCGATTGAAGAGGGTAACGTCATAAAGAGGTGGTGGTGGAAGTATTGGTCAAAAGAAAAGATGCCCAATATAGAGTATGTCATACAATCATGGGATACAGCGTATACAGCGTCAAGCACATCAGATTATTCTGCATGTACCACATGGGGAGTATTTAATGGACAAGGCGGTTTCAATGTATTTCTATTAGACTCCTTTAGGGAGAGGTTAACCTTTCCGGAACTAAAGAATGCAGCTATAAGGTTATACAACGACATGCAACCAGACCAAGTTCTCGTTGAGGCAAAGGCTAGTGGTTTATCTCTGGTGCAGGAGTTGATGAGAACGGGTATACCGATTACACCATTTAATCCAAAGAGGATGGATAAACTCGCAAGAGTGCACTCAGTGGCACCCTTGTTTGAAAGTGGAAGAATATGGTGTCCGGATACTGATGAGTCGGAAGCAGTTGTTTCACAAGCAGCAGCGTTTCCGAACACAAAGAATGATGACTTGGTTGATTCAATGACACAAGCATTGATAAGATTAAGAAAAGGGTTTATGGTATCACATCCACAGGATATGCCATTTGAAGAGCCGACAGGGCCGAAAGGGAGTTATTGGTAATGAATGTAAAAGAATCAATTAAGAAGCACGAAGGATTTAGAACAAAGGTATATCTCGATACGCTAGGAAAGCGAACTGTGGGGTACGGCCATCTTTGTGTAGAGGATTACTGGGAGGATGATGTTGAGTATACAGAGGCACAACTCGACAGAGTATTTGAACAAGATTTTGCAAAAGCGGAAGATGCAGCAAACCGACTTTGCAAGGACAACGGATGCGAGGGCATTCCGCAAGAAGCAAAAAACATAATTATAGAGATGGTATTTCAACTGGGCCCAACAGGGGTATCCAAGTTCCGCAACATGTGGAAATGTTTGTCAGAAGAAAATATGGTTGGTGCGAGCTATGAGATGCTCGATTCCAGATGGGCAAAACAGACTCCTAATCGGGCGAATGAAATGGCAAATCACATGAAGAACATAGGAGTATAAAATGTTTAAATTAACAATGGAAGCAATTAAAAAATTACCTTTGGCAGGTGTTATTGATTACGCTTTTAAATTAGGAAAAGAGAGAGAAAAAAATCCAAACGACCCAAAATTAAAAAGTGCTGTAGATGCAGTAAAAGAAACTGTTCCTGCAAAAGTATATAAAAGATTTATGGATGCTTACAACGCAGGTTCTAAAGCAGGCGGTGGCATGATGGAAATGCGTAAAAAAGGTATGGGTCTTAAAATGGCTAACGGGGGTTCTGCACTAAAACCAGTTCCACCGGATAACAAAGGATTAGCAAAACTTCCTACACCTGTTAGAAATAAAATGGGTTTTATGAAAGATGGTGGCATGGTTAAAAAAAGAGCTAAGTCTAAATCTAAAAAATCTAGAGGTATGGGCGTAGCTAAAAGAGGCGGAAAATTTAAAGGAACTTTCTAAATGGTAATAACTCCACTAGAGCCAGTTAACCCTTTAATACAAGAAGAGGTTACAATTATTGCAGAGGGAGAGGTAGAACCTCAACCAACTGTAACAGATAATCTGGCAGAACAACTTGATGAGGAAACACTAGACGATATTGCTAGTGAACTGATTGATGCATTTGATGCAGATGTGCGTAGTCGTAAAGATTACGAGGATACCATCAAGAAAGGTATGGAGTTACTAGGATTAAAAATAGAAGATACGACTAAACCTTTTCCGGGTGCGTGTTCAGCACATCACCCAATGATGATTGAAGGAGCGGTGCAATTTCAATCACAAGCAATAAAAGAATTGTTTCCATCTGGTGGCCCAGTTAAGACACAGATAGTTGGAGAAAGAAACGAGGGTTCTGTAAGACAAGCAAACAGAATCAAAGAGTTTATGAATTACCAACTGACAGAAACAATGGAAGAATACTTTGATGACTTCGACCAGATGTTATTCTATCTTCCTATTGTTGGTAGTTGTTTTAAAAAAATATACTACGATGAAAGTTTAAAAAGACCTGTATCAAGATTTATACCAATCACAGATTTTGTTATATCATACAATACAACAGATTTAAGAACCTCTGGTAGATACACGCATATCATTCGCATGACGCAAAACGAACTGCGAAAGAAAATTGCTAATGGTTTCTATATGGATATGGAAACTGATATGAATCCAGAAGAGGATGACTCAAACGATATAACACAAAAGATACAAGACATAGAGGGTATCACACCTTCAAAAAATTATCAGAAGGATGGTAGATTTACTATTCTTGAAATGCATGTAGATTTAGATGTGCCCGGATATGAAAAAGATTTTGCATGTCCATACATTGTTTCAATATGTAAAGAAACAAAGCAGGTATTATCTATTCGTGCAAACTTTGAAGAAGACGACCCAGACTTTAAAAGAATACAACACTTTGTACATTATAAATTTTTGCCGGGTTTTGGTTTTTATGGATTAGGTTATGTTCACTTACTAGGTAATCTACAAAAATCAGTTACAACTATACTTCGCTCATTAGTTGATGCAGGACAGTTCTCTAACCTACCGGGTGGCTTTAAAGCTAGAGGCATGCGTGTGGAAGGAGAACAACCTGTAGGTTTTGGTGAGTTTAGAGATGTAGAGGGATACGGAGAAGATATTCGTAAGTCTATTGTTCCTTTACCTTTTAAAGAGCCATCGCAAACTTTGTTTGCATTACTTGGTTCTATGACACAAGAAGGTAGAAGACTAGCTGCAATTACAGACTTACAAGTTGGTGATATGAACTCTAATGCACCTGTAGGAACGACAATTGCTTTATTAGAGCAAGGCATCAAAGTTATGTCTTCTATTCACAAGAGATTACACAAAGCACAAAGAGAAGAGTTTAAAGTTATTGCAAGAATAAACCAAGACTTTATGCCAGACTATTATCCTTACAGAATACAAGGAGATAGTAGGTTTGTATTTAAAAAAGATTTTGATTCTAACATAGACATACTCCCTGTGTCAGACCCAAATATCTTTTCTACTGCACAAAGAGTTTTACTTGCACAAACACAATTACAAGCGGCAGCAGCAGCACCACAAATACACGATATGAAAGAAGCATACAAAAGATTGTATGAAGCTCTTGATGTCAAAAATGTGGATGACATACTGTTACCAGAAATGGGTGCAAAGAGAAAAGACCCTGCAACAGAAAACTATGCAATGATGTATGGTAGACCAGTGAAGGCATACGCATCACAAGACCATGATGCACACATAGCAGTTCACCAAGCTATGCTTAGTGACCCAACTATGACTCCACAGTCACCACAACTTGCACAAGCACTAGCGGGAACTATTCTATCTCATATTCAAGAGCACATGGCTCACAAATATAGAACTCTTGTTATGACACAGAGTGGTGCAGATTTACCACCTGCTCCAGAGTATGATAAATCTAATCCGGGCAAAGACGAAGCATATCCGGAGATGACACCAGAGATGGAGAACGAGGTTGCTAAACTACAGGCACAAGCAGCAATGCAAATGTCACAACAAAATCAGCAAGCGGCACAACAGGCAGCACAGCAACAACAAATGGCTGACCCTCGTGTTCAGATTGCAATGCAAGATTTAGCAATTAAGAAACAAGAAGCTGACAGAAAAGTTATGGACTCTCAAGCAAGAGCAGACCACAGAAATAGACAACTAGAGATGCAAGAACAAAAAGAGGCAGCAGATGCACAGATTGATATTGCAAAACTAGAATTAGAAAAAGCAAAAGCAGAATCTGATATTCAATTAGATGCTTCTAAAATAGAATCTAATGAAAGAAGAGATGCATTAAGAGCTAGAGCAAACAAGTCTTTGGCAAGAGAAAAGACTATGAGTGAAATAGCAAAACAAAACATGAAGGACAAACAATAATGGTTTTACCACTTTTACCTTTTATACCTGCGGGTATAGCAGCACTAGGAGGAGCAGCGAGATTTGCGGGTTCTCCAACGGGTCAAAGAGTTGTTCAAGGTGGTTTAAATTTATTTAATAGAGGTCTAACAGGTTTACAAAATTTTGTGCAACCAACAGGACAAATGATAACTAATCAAGCAATAGCAAGGCCTCTAACAGCAGGAACTACTATTCCTTTTACTATGGCAGAGCTAGCAGGTGCAATAAGTCCTGCACCACAAGCGGATGTAACAGAAACTGATGAAGTGAGTGCGGCAGACATTGAAGAAATGCTAGAAAAAGAAGAGGATGAAGACAAAAATAAAAAGAAAAAAAAGAAAAAGAAAAAAGAAGAAAAGGATGAAGAACCATCATTAGATATGATACCGATGAAAAAAGGTGGATATGCTAAAAAGAAAAGAAAAAGAAAACCATACAAACCATCATCTTTTGTTAAGATGAAAGGTAGAAAACGATTTATATAGGAGAAAATAATGTTAGCAAAAATATTAGTAGGAATGGGTAAAATGTTTGATAAAGCAGGTAAAGCCATTACACCAAAAACTATAATAGAAAAAGGCAAGGATATAGGTATTGACGTAAACAAACTTAAACTTGGCGATAAAAAACTAGTAAACAAAGTTTTAAAAGAATTAGGTTTTAAACCTAAAACTGGAGTAGGTTCATCATTAATAAAAGGTGGAGCAGCAGCAGGAGCAGGTTCAGCAGCAACATTAGGTGCACAAAAATTTACAGGTGATGTAAAAGAAGAACTAGAAAAAAGCAGAATGGCCGGTGGCGGAATGGTAAAGAAAAGAGCCAAGACTAGAACTAAAGTATCTAGAGGAACTGGTGCAGCCATTCGTGGTAAAAAATTTAAAGGGGTATTTTAATGTTAACAATTAAAAAAGAAAAACCTTCAAGAAGTGGTGGTAGAATTTTTAATCCTGCCGGAATGGATGAAGACCAGTTTAGAGCAGCAAAAAAGAAAAATATGGTTTTTGGTAATGTATCTATGGAAGATATGCAAAATATGTTTGATAGAGCACAAATCAAAAAAAAAGGTTCTGGCCCTAAAAGGTTTAAAAAAGGTGGACTTGTAAGCGGTAAAGCACAAGCTAAAAAATATTTCAAAGGCATTTTTTAATGAAGTCTAAAATTATTTCTAAGATAATAAATGCAGTAGGAACAAACCCTTCATTTAAAGTTATGAATAAAATTCGTAATTTTGTAAAAGACGATTTAAAAAAAGCAGACAAAGGTGATATTAAATTAGCATTGGGAGGTGGCAGTTTACTTGGTCTAGCTCAATTATTAAAATCAATAGAAGGAAAAAAAGATGGTGGTGAAATAAAAATAAAAGAAAAACCATTATCTCCTAGACAAAAAGCGTTAATTGATTCTGCAAACAGAATTAGAAAATTAGAAGCAGCAGAAGAAAGAACTAAAGGTATTACTCCAAAAGTAAAACCAAAGAAACCTATTGTTCCAAAGAAAAAACCAATCAATAGTAAAGCATTAACAAAAAAATATTTTACAGGAGTATTTTAATGGTAAAATCCACAGTAATCAAAATGTCTAAGAAAGCCTTAAAAAGATTTTTAGAAGGCAAAAAGAAAAAAAGAAAAAAACTTACACAAGATGAATTAGGTAAATATTCTAAAATGAGTGAGCAATCAGGCAGTTTGACTACAGGAACAATGCCATCTGGCAAACTACCACCAGAATTTTTAGATAAAGGTGCTTTTAAAAAAGGTGGAGCAGTAAAAAAGAAAGTTAAAAAGAAAAAAGCTAGAACTGGTATGAAAGTTAGAGGAACAAAATTTAAAGGTATATTTTAATGCTAACAAAGTCTAAAAAGAGAAAAGTAAAAAAAGTTATTAGTAAATTAAAAAAAGCATCGAAGGCACATGCCGGACAAGCTAGAACACTACAAAGGATAATTAAAAAAAAATAAGTGGAAATTACTAAATTTATTAAACATGTCTCTGCAAAGATAGACAAACAGGTAACCGATAGAAAGGATGCCTTTGCTCTTGGTAAAATACCAGAGCAAGATTATAGAAAAGTTGTAGGTGAATTACAGGGTTTGCAAATCGCTAGAGATTTGATAAGGGAATCTTCTAAATACATAGAGGAAGATGATGAGTAGCACAACTTTTAAACTAGAAGAAATAGAATTAAAAAACGACAAGTACCCAAAACCAGTTGGTCATAGAATACTAATAAAAGTATTAGATGTAGCTAACAAAACTAACATGGGTATATATTTACCAAGCAAGTCTTTAGAAGACCACAGAGCAATAGCATCAATCGGTAAAGTAATAGAGATTGGTACTGATGCATACAAAAGAGATGACATGACACAATCTTGGTGTGAACTGGGTGACTATGTTATGTTTGGTAAATATGCAGGTCATAGATTTAAGTTCGGACAAGTAGAACTTAGAATTATGAACGATGATGAAATTCTGGGAGTAGTTCCAGATGTTAACGAAATAAGTTAGTTTATTTCGACTAGCTGTTATTACAACAGCGTAAAATTCTTAGGAGAAACCTATGCAAATTATACATGACTCTTCGGCTAAAAAGCCGATGCAAGTCGTTGATGATGGCAAGGAAGAAAAACTCAAGGAATTTAATGCAGAAGAAGCATTAGAAACTGTAGAGGAATCTGAACAGCCAGAGGAAACGGCAGACGCTGATGAGCCAGAAACTCAAGAAGCGAATGTTGAAGAAGAGAAGGAAGAAGAGGTTGTAGAAACTAAATCTGAACCCGTAGAGGAAAAAGATGAAGAGGAACAACCAAAAAAGAAATCAAGACTTCAACGAAGAATAGACGACCTTGTTAGGCAGAAGAGTGTCTATGAAAACGAGCGTAATCAATATGCATCTAGAATAGCTCAACTAGAAGGTGAGTTGCAAAAAAACAACACACTGAATAAAGATTACAAACAACTTCAAAAGAATCACTACGAGAGCAGACTTGAATCAGCCGAGAAACTTTTGGAAAAAGCACGCAGCGAACATAAATCTGCACATGAGGCAGGAGACTCTGAAGGTATCTTGAGAGCAGCCGAATCAATCGCAGATGCAAAAGTAGAAATAAAATCTTTGGAAAATCAAAAACATCTTTTTGATGCTCCAGAGCCAGAGACACCAGTGTATCCATCGGTTACACCACAGCCTCAACAACAACCTACTGAGCAACAAGCAGCACAACAACCAGACCCAAGAGCCCTGCAATGGGCCCAGACTAATTCATGGTTTGGTCAAGATGCAGCTAAAACGGGAGCAGCGTATGCTATTGATGCCCAACTTAAAATGGAAGGATACAATCCCTCGTCTGAGGAGTATTATTCTGAGTTAGACAGACGTTTGGAGGATGCATTTCCTGTTATGAAGAAGGAAGTAAAACCACCAAAGCAAGTCGTAGCGAGTGTATCTCGTGGACAATCCGCACCTAAGAAGGTCTCACTGACCCCTAACCAATTGGCAATGGCTAAAAGACTAGGTGTGCCACCAACTGAATATGCCAAGTTTGTGAGGAACACAAATGACCAATAAAAATAAAACATCGTCTGATGCGAGCACATCTAGGTCTCATCAGAAACGAAAAGTAACTTATACACCTCCTTCATATCTAGATGCTCCAAAACCTAATGTCGATGGCGTTAAATACAGATGGTTAAGAGTGAGTACGGGTGGGGAGGATGACGCTCGAAACATAGCTAAACGTAAGCGTGAAGGCTATGAGTTCGTTAAAAAAGAAGAACACCCCGATTTTGATGTCCCTGTACACGAGTCTGGAAAATACGCAGGCGTGATTGGAAGTGGGGATTTAGTTCTAGCTAAGATTTCAGAGGAAATGGCAGATGCTAAAAAAGAGTATTTTGAAAACAAAACTCAAATGCAGACTGAAGCCGTTGATAATGATTTATTAAAAGAACAAAATCCATCAATGCCAATAACACAAAGGCGTAATAGTTCTGTATCTTATGGTAAAAAGAAAGGTGCAGAATAATTTAGACGAGAGTGCGGGTTTTAACTATTTAACAATTAGGAGAATAATATGGCTAATGTAGATGCCGCATTCGGTTTAAGACCAGTGAGACATTTAACAGGCGGACAAATTCGTGCTAATGAGTATAAAATAGCTAGCGGAACATCATCTAATATTTTTACTGGTGATTGTGTTAAATTATTAGCAACAGGCTACATTGATGTAGCTGCTGCCGGTAACAGAATTTTAGGTGTATTCGCAGGAGCTCAATATACTGCAACAGACGGAGAGGTAAAGTTTGTTAAATACTTCCCAACTGGAACTACCACTCAAGCAAGTGGCGATGTCACTGCTTACATTTATGACGACCCTAATATCGTTTATGCTGTTCAATCAGCAGGCTCTGCTGACTTTGCAGACATTGGTAACAATGCTGACATAGTTGCAGGTTCTGGTGACACTTTATCTGGACAAAGCAGATTCGAAATTAGTGGAACAACAGGAACTGGTACTGCAAACTTACGAATCCATCGTAAATTTGACAGTCCAAAAAACTCGTACGGAACCAATGGTATCCTTGAGGTTACAATTCATGAACATGAACTTAACCAACATATTGATGCTGATGGAACACCGGGCGTATAATAGGAGGACAATAACATGGCTGTTATATCAAGAACCCAACTTGTAAAAGAGTTGGAACCGGGACTCCACGCCCTATTCGGTATGGAGTACAAAAGATGGGAGCGTGAACACGCTGAAATCTTTACAGAAGAAACATCAGACAGAGCTTTTGAAGAGGAAACTCTTATCACAGGCTTTGGTGCTGCACCAACTAAGTCAGAGGGTGCTTCAGTAGAATTTGATACTGCTTCAGAACAGTGGACTGCAAGATATGTGCATGAAACAATTGCACTTGCTTTTGCAATCACTGAAGAAGCTGTAGAAGATAATCTTTATGATACTTTATCAAAAAGATATACTGCTGCTCTAGCTCGTTCAATGGCTTACACAAAGCAGGTAAAAGCAGCGAATGTATTAAACAATGCATTCAGCACAAGCTTTCCGGGCGGTGATGGTAAACCATTAATTACCACTGACCACCCAACTGTGGCAGCAGGAGACCAAGCTAACGAGCCAAGCACGGCTGCTGACCTTTCTGAATCATCTTTAGAAAACGCAATCATTTCGATTGGTGGTTTCGCTGATGACAGAAATATTCCAGTAGCGGTACAAGCTAGAAAGCTAGTAATACCAAAAGAATTAGCGTTCACTGCTCAAAGAATTTTGAAGAGTGACCTAAGAGTTGGTACTGCTGATAACGACACAAATGCGTTAAGAACTATGGGCATGCTTCCAGAAAGTTATGTAGTAAACCACTACTTAACTGATACAGATGCATTCTTTATCTTAACTGACATGACTAACACTGGACTAAAGATGTTCCAAAGAAGACCTTTGAAAACATCAATGGAGCCAGATTTCGAAACAGGAAACATGCGTTTCAAAGCATCTGAAAGATATTCTTTCGGATTCTCAGACTGGAGATGTATCTTCGGTTCACCGGGAGCATAAAGTACGGATTAGGAGGGGATTTTTCCCCTCCTTTTTTTTTATTTCTAGGGATAACAATTATATCAACTGCCCTAGCAGACGATGTAGAAGAGATGATATAATTTAACTACGAGGTTTAAAATGGCTAATACAACTTTTAGCGGTTCGGTACGTTCAGAAGCCGGATTCAATGTAATAAATAAAGATAGCACTTCTGGTGCTATTACAGAAACAGGTTTTTCAGTAAACTCTACTGGACAACTTATATCTATGGGAACTAGAAAAATTCAATCATTTGCAGGCTCACTAGCGGCTACAAACGCAGCATCAACTGCATATGGAGATGGAGATGTTCTTGTAGAGCTTGGTGCATTAAACACAGACGCACCAGACGGACTAGTAACACCTACTAAATTTTTTATTCACAGAGCATTAATTGGTATTACAACTGCGGCAGGAGAAACTCTT
>VTLG01010277.1_pt1 | contig 10774 bp, 23 predicted proteins | sample 4694571 | NCBI WGS metagenome assembly VTLG01 (sample SAMN12604809, study PRJNA352737) | marine metagenome | biome: ENVO:00000447; feature: ENVO:00000209|ENVO:00000569|ENVO:01000036; material: ENVO:00002151; isolation source: viral sequences binned using virsorter ... | reverse complement strand
TGCAAGCGCCAAGCCTCCGGGAGTCCAGACACAGGCCCCAAGCTTCAGGCTCCAAGCGCCACGAACCGGCCACAATTAAATGATATAACCAGAATTATGTTAAAGAAAGAAGCAAGAAAAATAACCGGAGGACTGTCAGCACCAAGCAAGATGCCTGGACCGGCGTTCAACCTGCCAGCTGTTTGGACCGGCGTTCAATCTGCCCGCTGTTAACTGTATTACAGGAGCTAAGCTGGTGAAGGTCCCGGGCTCCGTTTGCGCTGGCTGCTACGCTCTGAAGGGCCGGTATCGATTCACCAATGTGAAAGAAGCCTTAAATCGCAGGTTACAAGCACTGGGCCACCCAGACTGGGTGAAGGCCATGACTGTGCTCATTAAGGGCGAACCATGGTTCAGATGGCATGACTCTGGAGACCTGCAGTCAGTGGAGCACCTGAAGGCTATCTTTGAAGTTTGCAAAAATACACCGGAGACCAGACACTGGATGCCAACCCGCGAGGCTCAGTTCCTGAAGCTGATGGATCCGGACATAGTTCCGCCTAATTTAATTATTAGAATGTCAGGCCACATGATAGATAGAGCTGCTCCAACCTTCTGGCCGTGGACTAGTACTGTGTCCACTGAAGGCAAGACCTGCCCGGCTCAGGATCAGGGAAACCAATGCAAAGACTGTCGAGCATGCTGGGACAGGAAGGTGCCGAATGTCGTCTACCCGAAACACTAAAATCATAGAAGAGATCCATGAAGCATGGGCCAGGGAACACGGTTACCGGTCCAAGCACCAAGCGCCAAGCGTCAGGCCCGAGGACCTGCATGCACAGAACTCAGAAAGATTTATAAAGCTTTCGAACCAACCTGTTCGAGGTAAGAGACACAAGCGTCAAGCCCCAAGCAGCAAGCGTCAAGCTTAAAGCCACAAGCAACAAGCTCCGTGATCTTTGATCCGTGAAAAAGTTTCACGGACCCATGACCGAGGGTCATGGCTAGGATAAATGTATTCTTAGGATGAGACTTATGGAAGGCTATTTGGTGTGGTGAAAATTTTAACTTGTTCCTCTTGGTGACTTTCAGTTCAACAGTGAAAAAGTGCCGATTAGCATTATACCCCAATAGATCAGGACACCCAAGTAAGCTAAGATTTTCAATCCTTGTCCAAATAATTCTCGGGGATTTAGCTTTAAGTTTTTTATATAATTTAGCTTCTGGACCCATGGATTTTTCGGGGGAACATCAGTAGTCATTACGAAGCTTATCAGGTATAATTAGTTTAGATTCTTTTTCAGTTTTGAGTACTAATCTGTGAGTAGCTTTCGCTTTTCCGGTCCAACCTATAAATACTTTTTCTGCATTTTCGTGGACTTCCATTCTTCTGATCTCATGGAGTCTTCCATTGATCTCTACCATAATAACAGCATCGCTTACGGCATTCCCTTGTCGGGATCCTTCTCCCTCTGTAAACTTTGCTAAAAATTCTTGTAGATGTTTAACCTTCATTAAATAATTCCTTCTTTCCTCATTCTATCGACTGAGTCATTAACTTGTGCTGCTAACTTTTTATTGTCAGCATGTAGCTCTAAGATTTCCTGTTCTTTAACAGTAACTTCTTGACGGACCTTAATATTAAACTCTTGTAACTCTGTCAACTCTTCCTGCAGTCTTCCATTTAATTTTTGGTGTGACTCATTGACAGCTAGAGCATTAGCTAGTCCTTCTTCTAACTCTTTTATTCTTTCTTTAGCTACGCGCATCTCCGGAGAATTATGAACAGTAATTCCCTTAATGAGAATCATTTCATTTTCTAACTCCTGACATTTTTTCTTCCAGTCTGTGTCTTTCATATATTGACTTTATAGGATAGTTACCTTAAATTGTCAAATGAGGCAAAATTATGGGATTACCTAAAAGACTAACAGAAATGCAGATGCGATTCGCTGAATTCATAGTATTCGGTGGACCTGAGGGACCAGTCACACAAACAGAGGCAGCTATCCTAGCCGGCTATAGTAAGCCAAGAGCTAGACAGGAAGGATCAGAACTATTGAATCCTAGACTCAGTCCATTGGTAGTTAAATATGTAGGTGAACTAAAAGAAGAGCGTATTAAAAAGCACCAGATTAACTACGATACTCATCTTGCCGAACTTGCTCGCATAAGAGAAGCGGCCTTGAAGAAATCAAGTTTTTCCGCTGCTGTAAACGCTGAAACCAATCGTGGAAAAGCAGGAGGACTATACATAGACCGAAAAATAATAAAGCATGGGAAATTAGAAGACATGACAGAAGAACAACTAGAACAAAAAATGAGACAGATTTTAGATGATTACGCGCCAATTTTAAATATTACCCCTGAGTCCGCATTATTGGAGAAAAAACCATTACAAACCAAAGAAAAGAAAAAAGAAAAAGAACCAGAAAATATTTCTGCCAATCAGACATCTAATACACATTCAGAAGAAGAGAAAAGCCCAGCGCCAGAATCAGCACCATCCACCCCAACAACATAATTTTATCTGGATTCCACATTTAATTTCCTAAGTCCAGTTATGACCCCTGTAGGGAAGACATTCCTATCTGAATAAGCCTCATCCTTCTCGTCATAACTCGCAAAAGTCCAAATGAATCTCTTCGTCCGTTTATAGATGTATGCAAACGTGACCATCTTAGAGCATTCGAACTTATCGAATTCATCAGCCGTAGCATGACCGGCATCCCCGGTGATGTCAAGCCAAGAGATTTTATAGAAGAAGTATTTCTTCTTATTAATCACCAGATGTTTATATTTAGATTTCTTACGTCTCATACCCACCCCTATATAGTACTCATAGTCACAAAACTAGTTACAAAAAATCCATTTTGTTCGCGCGCACCCCATACAATGGACATTTTAGACATTTTACAAATTTGTAAAATGTCCACTTAAATCATTGATATTATTGAATAATACCTCATTTGGACGTTTTACATTATTTGTACGTTTTTTTATTTCAAAACTTTTTTTGTGGCTGTAAGTACTATATGTAAAATGTCCATGCCTAATTTGTGCCATAAAAGCGCCTTAATGTTGCCATCTTTTCTGCAGCAAAGGCGACTTTGGCTAGTAATTTGTCAATCTGGCCAGTTATATCGGCATGATCCGGCATAACCATATGATTGAGCATGAGAGTATCAATCTTTACCAGGGCGTCTTCTTGGTCTGCTGTATATCGCTTGACCAACGCCTGATAGAGCCTTTCTCTTACTGTTCCTGCGTCTCTTACCATGTGTGTCCTCCTTATAATATCCGGGTTGACTATATACCCATCTTAAATGACTGGCTAGTTGCCCCGGTGTAAACTCTTTCATCTTCCTTGATCGAAATCAATATCAGCTGATTCGCCATGTTTTTCTTGTTGTATTATATTGTAATATTCGTTGAGTCTGACTAGAAATTCATGCTTATATTTACGCATTTCTGCCCCTCTAAAGCTAAACTCCTGCAAGTATAAATCCGGTGTGCATATCATTATGACTCCTTGTTCTATGTGGCTGCCATAAACATAATCATGAGCCATCGCATAAGCTGCTATTTGTAATTTATAATCTACAATCCAGTCTTCTCTCTTTGGGCTATTTGATTGTTTAAAATCGGCGACGGTTTCCATACCATTGTGCTCACAGATTAGATCCGTGGTCCCTGCATAAAGGCCCGGGTAGTACAACGTGACCTCGCTGCCGTAATACTCCTTAATGGGGAGAAAACAATTCTCAATGATCTTAGTAGCCATGGATTTTGCTTGTTGGCCCAAGCTCGTTAAATCTTCATAACCTTTCTGAAGGATATGAGCTTCAATATACTTGTGCATCGCAGTTCCCCGTTTAGAGCTGAGATTCATAATCGCATCCGCTTGTTCATTCCCGACGCGTTGGCGCCAGTTCTGTAATGAGCGTTGGTCCTTGGTCCGTGATAGGATGGTCGTGACGCTTGGAAGTCTGCCCATGCCGGCTGGCATATACATTCTCGTTCCCTCGTCCTCGGACCGCGGAACACGGATATATTTATACTTGGGGGTTAGAATCAGTATAATCCCCCTTACCATTGAAAGAAGAAGTCATTCTCTCTTCATCCAGCTCTCGGCTTCTCTTATCCAAATGTTTGGTATATTCAGTCACTCGATCCACCACTTCAAAAGGAGATAACAACATCATCATTAACGTATTTCCATCAGTTAAAAGCTCTCGCTTCTGATCTTCACTAAAAAGTTTTCTATTTCTAGCAATCGCAATTCGAGGACCTAACAGGTCTTGAACCACTTTAATGGTAATCTCATGAAGGACATCCGCTTGAATGTTTTTCGCTTTAGACTGAGACATTTCAGCATACTCTTTAAATAAAGAACAATCCTTACGCAGATAACATTTATTATTATCGTAATCATATTCAATATCATCGACAGAATCATCAGACCTTAATTCAAATTTAGGTAAAGGATTCGGATCTGCTTTTCTGGCTCGTTTTTTACCTTCCAGATTCTTAAGTCCAATCTCAATAGGATCCGGTCCAAAATGAGGACCTGGAAGAGGCGGAGTAGGACGCGGCTTCGGTGGTTTAGGTCCAGGAACAGGAATACGTGTTTCCCTTCCTCGAACATCAATAACCTCTTCTATATTTTCCGTTCCGGTTTCACTTTCCATGGCAAAAAGATTTTTAAGATAACGAGAGACTCTTTTAGCCAAGCCTTCATTATCTAATAACTTCTTACTATAATCTTGTTGTAATTGAGCTTCATGATCGGCCAGAACTTGAGGCATGTTCTCTCTAAACAATTCTCTAAGATCCGGTAATAACTTGGTATACTCCACGCGATCTTTATTATAGATGGTGGTTCGTTGAAGTCCGGCTTGCATCTCTTTAAACTCTACAACCAAGACCACCTTTCGATTAGAAAAAGTAAAGCCCCAACTTTTGAGAGGATTCTTATTTCCTTTCTGATTGAAATCAATATCATAGATTTCTTTTTGATGCATAATAGCCAGTTGACCATTTAAAACACAGTCATTCCTAGAACTTCGTTTGCCTAAATCATCAGACATTAACCACCAATGAATTCTGGCATTATCAAAATCAACAATGTTCCGGTGATTCGGTAATGAGTGTAGATTCAACATGTGTTGATGACCCTTCATTTTTTCATAGTTGATTCGATCTTCTCGTTTAATCATGACCTTGATCGTCATGTAATCGGGAATATCAAAAAATTTAGTATTCACATACGCAGCTAACCAGTGAATGCTATCCAATCGTCCCATTTTCAATAATGAATTGTCCATATAGGAAGGAGGAGGAATCATTGTATTTTCTTCCTCGTCATTTCCCAGCAACGTGGTACAATTTCCATGACCGGCTTGTTGAATCAAGTCCGGAAAATCATCACGATTCATCGGAAGAATGGAGCTGTTGTATTCGGGAAATTTTCTAGCGGCAAAATGTTTTCCATTGTAATACATTCGCACACCGGAACCTCTTCCTTCATCATCAATAAATAAACTATGATATAAAATACCATGCTTATGATTGGCAAAAGCAGCCGCTTTAGTTCCTGCACCAAAGTTGCCATGTTCCGATTGTTTATAAGTTGCAGCCAGATCGCCGACTAACTTTAAAATACTATCTTGGGGAATACCTTCACAGTTATCCATGACGCATAATTTATTTTTATGCCACGGTGATTCACCAATCAGAATGGTGCCTTTAAAATCTGGATCTCGGGCCTTCATTCTTGCACCTGATTCTAGAGAATTTTTTATTAACTCTCTGTAAATTTGATCAGAGGACATAGTGCTTGCCATGATCTCATAAAACCGAGCGAGATTATTAATATCAACGCCGGCTATTCTATCTTCATTTCTACTCATTTTTCTTTATCCTTTATTAAATGGCATCGGACTTTTACAAACCAAATCAGTTGGCTTTGCCACGCGCCGATGTTAAACGCGATTCGTTCTAGAATTCTCTTCAATTGATTCTCACTTTCTTAACCTCATAAGGTTCCACGTTGGGATGAGTCATAATAGTTTCCATCAATTGTTTATATTCATCTTCATCAAGATGTGTTTTGTAAAGTCGTTGGGCAATCGCCATCATGGTTCCTGCCACGAGCTCTACCGGCTTTTGATGATCGTTTAATAGATGCATCGCATGCTCAAATAAATCTTGATAACATTTATTTTCATCTTCTTCTGTTATCTCCTCTAATTGTGAGGACAGTTTTTCTTCTTCCATTCTCTATATCCTTTCACCCATTCTTCTGAGTCTCTGTACTTCCAACGTTTATCCCAGGCCCAACTATTAAGGGCGCTGGATTTAATCTCAATGAATCTTAAAATATTATCTTTTAAGTTCCTTAAAATGTATAACGGTTTTATCATATATATGTCTCTTTATATCCTTCTCGGTTGCCATGATGGTCATTACATCTAGACCATTATAAGCTCTCACATAACTATTATGTGAAATAGCCACAGAACTACCGCTCGCAATTAGTGCAAACTCACTGCAACCGCTTACGGTAATAAAAATTATAAATAAAATCGTCAACTTCAGATTGAACATAATTCTTAATCTCCCCTTGTGACTCACAAACCCAACATTGATGTACGTTGGTCTGTCCTTGGTTATCTACCACATTTATATAGCCATTACCACTGCAATTGTCACAGATTTTAGTGTGCTTTACAGGGATCTTCATGGTCGTTCTATTTTGTTGTACATACGGGGACGTCCTCCTTTGCTACCCATGTTAAAATAATAGAAATTCTTTTTAGCTTTCGCCGCGTAATAAGAATTTCCGGTTAAATGTTTTTTCTTTTTCTTGTAAGGTCCACGTTTAGTGTCCCTTTTTCTTGAACGATAATGAGAAGTAATGGGGACATCTATATTCCATCCATTCGCTCTCAATAATAATTTCTTAGCTTTTTCTTGTACGTAAATTGGATCTCTTCCGGCCATCTCACAGATTTCTCTAAAGTGTTCTCCACCATGCAAGAAGAAATGTCGGGCTTGATCCCGATCATAATCCGCTTGATTTCTATGCGTTCGGGATGTTTTTAGACTCATATCTAACATTGGAGGTCCTTTAAACGCATCCAAACATGCGCGAGTTAAGACCGCTGTCCATAACGCCCGTTCCGGCAATTTCTCAGTGGGATCTTCGGTTTCAGTTGCCTGACTTCGAATGTAGCTTGCCATTGAGTTTTCTTTCTTTTTCTTTTGCGAGTGCTTCCACCGTTTTACTGATACTTAATTTCGCATCGGGTAATAATTGTTTGGACAACTTTACCAATGTGCTATAGGTATCATGGGTTAAGGAAACATTTCGATATTTACTTATGTCTGTCATTGTTTTTATTCCTTTTTTTAAAACTATAATATAGGATTTTACTCAAAACTTGTCAAGATGAAATTTGCATTAATTCTATGGGTGTGCTCATTTATTGAGGGAAATGGTTGTCTCCCTCCGGTTGAATCACATAAACTTTTTGATAGTTGGTATGAGTGTTCTATAGCGGCCCATAAAGAATCAATTAATCTTTTACAAAAAATGGGTTATGCAAACGTGAGTAGATATCACGTGGGTACGAAGTATACTTGTAAGCCAGTTCAATCTCATTGACAATGTGGCGAAAATGTGGTAAGCCCCAATTCTTACCTTTAATAGCTATCCCCTTATTTTCCCTCTCGGGATAGCTTTATTTACAGATATGTCCAATAAAAAGTTTTCCGTCTGAAGTATAATTTCCTTGTTGTTCCGGATCCGTGTTCCGTGCGCCATGATACGTGGTATTCACTTCACGCCACGCATTAGCCACTTCTCCGCAATTAAGACCGTTTGTTTTTAATTCTAGTTTTTCTACTCCGCTTACGCTTAACAAGAGTATTACGACGGCACTTTTCATATTGATCTACAGCGGCTTGTATCGCTCGCTTTATTTCCCTTTCATTAGTGAACAAAATCATATTGATTATCTCCGTAGGTATTTTCTCTACCATCACGAAAACTTCTCGTTATTTTTCTACCATTATCTCCGTAGGTATTTTCTCTACCATTCCGAAAACTTCTCGTTATTTTTCTGCCCTTCTTATTAATGTAAACCATCCCTCCTGTAAATTTAGGCGTTCTAAGCAATAAAGATTTTAACATCTTTTTATAACTCATCGCTTGGACTTCTTCAGGCTCTTTGTCTACTTCAGTAATTGTATATTTATACCTCATCGCGTTCCATCTTTCTCATATCCCATTTCTTCGCTAGTTTAGGATCTTGGGTATAGAAGTTATGAACATGATCACAGGATTCATACTTCAACCCATCTTTCCTCATGGCTTGGACCGTCATCAATAGAGCTTGGATTCTATTAATAAAATCCTGTAATGACTTAGCTTCAGCCAAGTCATATTTAGGATTTAAAAATGTTTCATAGGTTGGTTTCATCTGCATAACTCCTTGTAGATGGCTCTCCAACCTTCATAACTTAATCCAGGAGGATTACCTTTGACTAGTGCGTAGATTAGGGGATAATTGACCATAATATATGTCATCATCTTTTGGCCCTTTCTTTGTTTATATTGGCTAATCATGTTTCCTCGCATATCGAAGAAAAGCAGTAATATCTTTTCTCATTGCCATACATATACCAGCAAACATATTTCCTTTTATGTTTTTAAATGCCTTGTCTTTTTTTATTTGGTCATCTAAATGTGACATAAAAACATGGAACGCAAGTCCATATTTATTAATTGCTTCTTGAACTTTATCTTTCTTTTTCATAATTTACCTCTTTCTATTACCCTATATAATATAGGATATACGCGATGTCAAGTAGAAAAATTATTTTACTCTCTTTTTTCCCTGACCACGAGATTTCTTACGTTTTGAGCCTTTATTAGGCCGTTTTGAGTGTCGCCCCGGTCTCTTTCTCTTAGTCTTTTTCTTATAGGTACTGGGACCAAATAAAGGTTTTTTACGGGCCATCTTTCGGCTCCGAATCAAACAACTTACTATCTAAAGGCAGATAAGAAATATGCCCATTAACGTATTGTCTAATGGTCTCTTGACATAGAGAGCATCTAAAATAATTGGAATAGAGACTTAATAATTGAGTGGTAGTTTCACAATGAGGACAAGTCCCCCATTCAACCCGGACACGAATACCAAAGATATCTTTACCAATCTCCTCCACGATCGAACTTAGCTTGTCTTGTTGCGATGCGGCCTTTTCGGGTATAGGCTTTTTTGTTTCGGTAGGTGTGGTGTCCGAAATACCGAAGTATTTTCGCAAAAGGATTTTTAGTTCTTTGGTAAATTTTTCGTTTGACATTATTCGAGGATAATTTTTGTAATGTGTTTTTCACCTAAATACATCTCTGTTTCAGCTTTAGATTTAATACATTTATAGGACACAGTCTCACTGTACTGGCGTTCCGCCTCACGTTTTCCGCGCAAACAAATTCCCATGGAGGGCTGGATACGGTGTTCTTTAATTTCTCCGTTTACAAACATCAGAAGGGCTATTACTGTCTCAACCATTATTGTGTTCCATTCTTATAGTGTATTTCTCTGTTAGCATCTTTGAGCTTTTCAATATCCATTAATACTTTGTCCATTTGTTTTCTTAAAAATTCGATATTAACTTTATTTAAAGACATAGAGTCAATGTGTTTGTTTAACTTATCCGTGGTTTTGTAAAGATCCTCAATCATCATGAACTGCTCAGAATCTGCGGGCAAACTGCCCAGCTGGCCCCGGGGCCATTTTATACGGAATTCTGTATTCTCTTTTAAATCTTTTTCCATTAATTCTAATGTAGTTGAAATTCTATTTTGTGTTTCAATGATACCGAAATAAGCCCAGGTCCCGATCGCCACCATGGCGATCAAAGAGGCCACCGTTTTCATCGGCATCTGAACTGCGGCTTCTTCCGAAATTTTGAGAGGTTTAGGCATTAGTAATTATAACTCCCTGATGGAGTATCTCCTCGTTCTAACACTTGAAATAATTTCTTATGTTGGTCCATGATCTCTTCATCAGAGTCCATCATCTTTTCAATTTGACTTTGTAGTTTGTCCACATGTCTCTCTAATTTATCCACTTTATCTTCATGTACTGCTTGAATTGTAGAGAGTTCAAAGGTACGCGAAAGACTCCAGCCACCAAGGGCTATGAGCAATCCTACTAACAAGGTCATTAATTTATCGGCCATTACATACAACCCATAACATGTGCCACTACAAGATATATAATAACTCCGGCTATGATAGTTCTAGACCATCTTACTTTTGTGTGAATAGTTTTTTCAAAGAAATGTTCTATCTTATCTAGTATTAGTAAATATTTCATCCGTACACTCCGCAACAACTGAATTTATCCATAAAGAAATAATGATATACCGAAAAGCCTATCACTATTCCTATACTCATTCCTAAAAAAAGCATAACATATTTGAGCATGTTAGTCTCCCATTACTTCACGTTGAAGGTCCTTAATGTCCCACTGCTGATCCCTGACAGAATCTGTGGTTTTTCTAAGAATTTCCTCCAGTGCTCTAAAGTATGCATTTACTTCAGTCACCCTAGCATTAACATTAAACATCTCTCTTGTAAACTCCTCTTTGTCTTGGGCATATTTATCAAAGATGATTTGAATATCCTTGTTTAACATCATCACTTGTTGCTTATTTTCTTCAATGGTTTCAGTTAAATTAATAATATATTTAACTGATCCAAAGGTCGCAGCCAGGATGG
>VTLG01017229.1_pt1 | contig 10778 bp, 20 predicted proteins | sample 4694571 | NCBI WGS metagenome assembly VTLG01 (sample SAMN12604809, study PRJNA352737) | marine metagenome | biome: ENVO:00000447; feature: ENVO:00000209|ENVO:00000569|ENVO:01000036; material: ENVO:00002151; isolation source: viral sequences binned using virsorter ... | reverse complement strand
CCTGCGGCGGTTCCTCATCGCACCAGACGACATGTTTCGCCGTCCCCTCGAAACTCTGCCGGCCCTGCTCGTAACTCTTCAGTCCAACCAGACTCAGCCCGCCGCTGACGTGGCGGACCTGGGCGCCTTCCAGCGCGCCGGCCAGTCCTCGCGCCGAAATGGTCTGTTCAATCAGATGCGCGGGCACCATCCCGGTCCCCGGCGCCTGCACGCTCCCGAGCAGCTTGGCCTGGACAATATCTCGCGTGGTCTGCGAGTTGGTCCCGACCGCCCAGCACTCCACGGGCTCGTCAAACCGTCGTCCGGTCCACCAGTGCGGATAGAGCCCCGTGAGGTGACAGGTCAGCTCGTAGGCGCCGGCTTCAGACTTGCCCACCCGGTTGGCGGCCATGAAGAGCCGCTCCTTGGTGGTCCCCGCCGCGAAAAAATCGAGGTGTTTCTGATACCGTGACCGCGCCAGGGGGCCGTCGCCGTCTGGATAGAACGTCGCGAACCGTGACGTGGTGCGCCGTTCCGCCTCGGCGCGCAGCGCGTCCAGTCGCAGCCGTTCGTCGAGGGTCAAGTCACTCATCTGATGCGGGGGAGTCGTCTGGTGCCGGGTCCGGGCTGGTCTCGACGGTTTCAGCCGGGATCTGGGCTGCGGGCAGCGCGGGCGGGGACAGTTTCTGCAGCAGTCCCGTGATCGAGGCTGTCAGCTCAATATCCGAGAGCCGGGAGGGCTCCGCGCTCACGTCCAGGTCGATGCTCTGACGCGCCTGCCCAAACAGGCGGTCCATGATCTGCCCGATCAGCGTGGCATTCGGCGCGATGGCCGAGAGCCGATACGCCTCCTTGCCGGCATTCAGCCGTTCGAGCATCACCTCGGGGTCCGTGACCGTCATCCAGCGTCCCTCATCGTCTCGGGCGACCATATGCGTCACGCCCTGTGCCGCCGCGAGCTGGGCCTGCACCAGCGGTTCAAACTGCCGACTCACCTCCGCCCGCCAGAGACTCAACAGCTCCTCCCGCTCTGCCGTCCGGCGGTAGATCCGCGACCCCCCACTCGCCACCGTCGTGCCCCGTGGCCGTCCCGCCCCCGCACGTACGCCGCCATGTCCACTCGCCGCTTTCGGCGGGACTGGCGGCCGGGGAATACGCAGCGGTGCCATAACACGGGACGGTATCACGTTTCTCGCCCCTATGGTGCAACCTGGCATGCACCGCCCAGGCACCGGGGGGTGTCACGGGTAGCCTTGGGGACACATGGGGGCTAATGCTATATCCAAAACCCAAAGTGCTTTCCGATCCAAATAAATCTCACTGGAAAAGAAATTTGGTTTTAGGCCCATTCCCGAATCGCCCAAGTCCTTACAGGGCAACAGCTTACAGTGGTTGTGGCTGGCGCGTGGCCCGCGCACCCTACGCCGCGACAGGCACCGTTGTGGGGCGTGGCGGCACCACGCATTGCGCGAGGATGACAAGCCAAAACGTTTATTCCGTGATGGTTATGGGGTAAGTGGGTCTAATAATGAGGGTTATGTTAACTAAATCGTCAATTAGTTGACGATATAACCAGGAAGCGTCAATGGATTGACGATGACAGGGTTGGGCAACTGCCCTAACTCGCCCGAACCGGGCCGGGGGGCCGGAAACAATCAAGTCATGGACGATGATTCGCCTCATTCCAGCCCCCCTCATTGCCGCTGTCGGGATATTGCGCCCTGTCCAAAGTCCCGACAAGTCCCGACAAGTCCCGACAGTCCCAGACCTATGTGGGCGTGGGCCCTGACGTGTAGGTCTTGTAGGTCTTGTAGGTCTTGTAGGTCTTGTTGGTCTTGTATCCCTTGTAGGCTACGCATCATCCTGTGCAGCCAGCAGCAGCACCTGCTCGACCAGGAAGACCAGGTCGTGCTTGTGTCGCGTGATGGCTGGGCGTAGCTCGGCAGGGACACGCGGGGCGAGACAGAGCTCGCGGGTCGCGGGGTCCACCCGGATCTCGTAGCCCTCGTCTTCGAGCCGGAGCAGGAGTCGGAAGGCCGGCGCGGGCACAGCGCGGCCAAAGAGCGGGACGGTGTCGGTCGGGTCTGTCGGCATCAGGCTCTCCAGTGGGCAAAGTGACGGCGGCGCATCATCCGCACAAAGCGTGGTTCTCGTGAGTAGGCCATGAGTTCAATCCGGTCGAGGTCGCCGCGGTGATTGCCCATGGGGCGACGCGACCGGCGGATGAGCCCCCCTGGCGTGTCCACGACCGGGTCGATCAGGTCATCGTCTGGCGTGGGGCGCGCACGTCGCCGGGGAGGCGCGTGGAAGGACATCGTGGCACGACGGGACTCGCCGGGGACACGCCATAGCCCGGTGGCGGGGGGATGGAGTTCGGCCAGCAGCGCCCCGCCACCAGCACGCGTCTGAGCGGGCTTAGGCTTGGGCTTAGGCTTGGGCTTGGGCTGAGGCGTGGGTGCAGCCGGCTGGGGCTGGGTCACGCGCATCGTAATGACGGTGTCCGGGGTAGGACGTGGACCCTCGTGTCGCTGGCCCCAGTCCGGCTCGGGATTGTTGTCGTCGTCGTCGAGTGGGTGCCAGGGCATCGTCATCTCACTGCGCTTTCTGTCAACTAGCCCCCTCTATAAAGAGAGGGGGGGTCTTGTCGCCAATCTTGTCGCCAGCTTGTCGCCGGCTGTAACTCCTGATAGGGGCAGGGGTTACGACGACGAGTGAAGCAGCCAAAACGCGACGGCGACAGATTGTCGCCGCACCTTGTCGCCAGCAGCAAACCCACGGAATCATTGACCCAATCGTCCACGGCGGCGACAAGACCCCCCCTTGTCGCCTCTTGTCGCCACTCTTGTCGCCGGCCCATCATGACGCGTCCACTGGGGGGTCCGGCCGATCAAACAGCGGCAGCACGTCGAGTGTGCCACGTCGAGAGGTCAGGCGTGGCACGCAGGCGGGTGCCGTACCGCCACACTCATACCAGTCCAGGACGTAGGGCACATAGCACCAGGATGCAGTGGGTGCCATGACCTGGAGTGTGTGCGCGTCGAGGCGCTGATACCGCTCGCCGCAGACGGGACAGCGTGTCTCGCGTCTCAGGCTCAGGGGTTCTCCTCCGGCCGCGTACCCCACCGGGCCTGGGCCGCACGTCGCGCATGGGCACGTCTGGCACTGGGGGTGACCCCGGCCCAGCGTTTGCGGCCCCCGTCTTGACGCTGGACCCGCTGGTCGAGTCCGGTGGCGAGCAGGGACATCACGGCCACGCGCACGTCGAGCCCCCGCTCTGTGGCATAGGCACGCACCCGCTGTGCCAGGTCCGGGGGCAGTACGTCAGCCCAGTCGTCGTCAGACCATCGCATCGCCGGCCAGAAGCCGTCCTCGTTGGGCAACTGAATCTCATCGCTCATCGTCGTCGCTCCTCCTGTAGGGGATGGGCGGCACACTCGGAGACGCGTCTGTGTCGTCTCGCTCATAGGGGGTGCGAGGCGCGATGGACAGCGCGTCGACCACCCACCGAGCCCTGTCCAGCGTCATTTCTTCCACCCAGACCGGTGTCAGGTCGCCGACCCAGGCACCGATGGAGTTGAACTCCAGATACTCTCGTGCCACATCGTGGGTCATGCCGTCGCGGTCCATCAGCAACGCTATCGCCCTGTCAATGGAGTAGACGGCGAGGTATGGCTGGCCGCAGCGACGGCCAATCCCGAGAAAGGCCGCGTCCAGGTCATCCGCCGTCAGAAAGTCCTTATCGCTCATTGAGATGCTCCTGGAGTCGTCGCCCCGCTCTTGACCACTTTCCATGGTGTGCGGGGGGGCCGCACGATGGGCCACTCGCCCGCTATCTGGCAGTACGCCTGAAACCGCTCGTACGCCTGCTCGTCGTAATGCTGAAACCGCGGAATGACATCCGGGTCTGTCCGATTCGCATACAGATAGCCCGCGACACAGCCGATGACAAACATCCCACATAGGGCCACCATCACGGCGCCTCCTCGCGAGCACCCGGTGTCCACCGAAACGTGGCCGCGTCATAGGTCGCGCCACAGGTGGAACAGATCAGTAGCGTGGACGGGGGACAGGGCTCGCAGACCCCGCTCTCGCACCGCTGGCACGCAAGCAGCCCGTCATCCCGGTCGCGTGTCGTCTGGCTCAGTTTTGCCATCTCACCTCCTCCTGTAGGAGTCATGCTACGCTGCTGCATGGCCTGTTGTGCAGCACAACGGTGTGCGGACCCCCGGTGCCAGGTCTGCACGACCACGGAGCGGGGGTTCCCGCAACCGACGTTCCGCGAGCTGACCGACCGGCCAACGGGTCGTCCCCGCACGAGACCCACGCCACCCATGACGCAGCCGGGTCGCCCAACACGGCAATTGCTGCAGCACTAGCGGCAATTGCTGTGTCTTGATCTGGCTGTCAGGGCCGCGACGTGGCACATACCGCCCAGTACGTCATAAATCTCGCGCTTGGTCCCGCGGGGTCCTACGTCCTCGCCCTCGTCAGCGTCGTAGATCCGCACGCCGCCGTTGGCCCAGGACAGGGCATAGGCGTCATCGTCGAGATAGCGGTTCAGCAGCCGGACGCGTCGTTCCAGGTCGTGTTTGGTAATCCGGTCCATGTGTGCCTCCTTGTGGTGTTGAGATGCGTGTGTGTCGGTTTATGAGCCTGCCTGTGACGCCTGCTAGGGGTCGATGTCCTGCGCGTCTACCAGTGCGGCCGATTCTGTTTCGAACGGACCAATCGGGTCCGAGTCAGGCAAGCATCCAGGGAAACAAGCCCACCAGTACCAGCCGTCTGTGTACGAGTGTTCGTCGTCGTGGTTCCAGCCATCCAATAGCCATTCGTCGTATGTGCGGTAGAAGATCTCCACGTCTGGTAGTGCGTAGGTTTCAGTTGCGCGTGTCTGGTCACTATATGCGTGTGTCATGTCTGCCTCCTGGGTGTGTGCGCGAGTCTATTAGAAGAAGAACTCTCGGCGCGGGAGTCTGACGTCCCGCTGGCAGGCGGTCTGGAATTCCCGCGTGGCGCGTGTGACGCTCGTCCGGGCTCGCCGCATCGCCGGATGGTCGATACCGCGATGGGCGGCGATGGTATTGATCAGCTCATCGATATCAAGCTGCTCTCTCGGGCTGAGTTCGTTGTAGCGGTTCGTTGTCGCGTTCATGTCTGCCTCCTGGGTATGTGCGAGTGCCTGTATTATCGTGGGTTACGCCACGGCATACGTGGATCTGAACTGCTCAAGGGCGACGGCTTCCACGGCGGGCGGCAGTACGGTGCGGATGAAGCCGCCGGTATAGTACACATCAAAAAGGTGGATCTCAGTGAGGCACCAGCCTGTGGCGCAGTACGTGAGTTCCACCCATGTCGCCTTGCGCTTCCAGTTGTAGGACGTAGCCACCCGCGCCCCAGACACGCAGCGCAGCCTCATGCCCTTGGCGTCACGCTTGCTCAAGCGCAGGTCGGCGCGTCTCGTCTCGGCCTCGGTGACCAGGCGAGCAATGTCCCCGTAGACACAGTAGGTGTGCTCACTGGCGCGGCCGTTGACCGCGTCCAGGGCCGCTTGGATTTTGGCCGCATTATCGTCGCTCACTTTAATCTTCATGGTGTTTAGTCTCCTGTTCGAGTTCGGGTATGTATGTCAGTGCTATTCCGGGTTGTCTATCTTGCGTCGTGCGGCTTTACATCCATCCTCGCAGTAGCAGGGCACTGGGTCTGCGAGCTGTATTGTGCGCTCTTTCGTATCCTCTGCCGATTGGTGCGTGCCTGAAGATCCATCGATCCAGCCGGGTTTGTAATACAGCCACCAACCGTCCTCGTCCTGTTCGAGCGAGGCCATTGCGTTTCGGAGCGATTGTTTAATGTAAGCCATCGTGCCTCCTGTTCGAGTTCGAGTGTGTGTGCGAGTCTAAGCATCCACTGGGTAGGCGGCGGTGTTTTTGGTGCCATTCAAGCGAGCCGCGAGCAGGTCTGGTCGGCCTACCCATGAGATGGCAGCATAGCGGTCTTCAGTAATGGGTGTCGTCGCCAGCAACTCCGCGAGTTCCTGCGCCCCCCAGTCTGCAGAATGCCATTCTGTCAGGTTCGCTTTTTCCAGACTTTCGATCCTGTGCAGACGCCTCGCCTCTAAAACGGCAGCGGTCGTAAACTGCACGATGACATGGCTGTAGGTGCGAGCGGTTCTCCGAGTGAATGTTCCAACCGGGGTGGTGGCGGTGATTTTGCGTGTGCCCTTCATGTGTTTATCTCCTGTTCGAGTTCGAATCAACTATGGCTATTCTATCCTAGCTAGCTTGCATAGTCAACCTAAAAGCGATCTTCATCGTCGGCCGCAGACGCCGTACTGAGCTGACTGGACAGCCAGATCCGGCCATCGCCGCCCCGGCGGAAAATCTCCATCCGCTGGACCGCCCTGGCCACGCTCTTGGGCTGCGCGTCCAGCTCCACCGCGATGTCCTCGACAGTCATGGGATGGGCGGCGACCAGCGCACGCATACGCTGCCACAGCGGGAGTGTCGTGCTCAGCGTACTGGACGCCAGGTCCATGTTCTGGATTGTGGTACGGCGAGTAGCGAACGTGAGCCGCAGCCCGAGGGGAGCCAGGAGTCTGCCCGTATTGCTCTTTTTATGCGTGAGCGCCACCTCGACCGTGTGATCGTCCGCCCCGTCGCCCGGTGCCCGTTTGATCATCCATAAGCTTCTGGCTGAGTTCGCCCAGAAAACACTGCCGAACGGCCCAGACGACTCTTGATGCTCCTCGCTTTTGACCGCGTGGGCCAGGTGCAGACTGCCCACGCCGATCTGCGAGACCGCACGCATATAGGCGGTTGCGTGTTCAGCCTCCTCGGGCCGTCCCCCAGCCGCGTAGGCGACCGAGTCGAAGACGCAGAACTGCACCGCGTGCCGGGTCACGTAGCTCGCTAACCGGGACACTTCGACCACGAGTGGTGACGCGCAACGGACATAGTGCAGCAGGTCGGTGGGGATGTCGTCGCCCGCGAGCTGGCCCAGGCGCTTCCGATGCTCTGCGCCCGAAAACTCCCAGTCGATATAGAGACACTTGATGCCACGCTCGGCCAGCTGCTGGCAGATGGACAACGCGAGGAGTGACTTCCCGCTGCCACCCGGTCCATAGATAATCGTGGGCAAATCGCGGGCCAGCGGGAGACCGTGTACCACCCAGTCCTGTGCGTCATCTTCCGGCGGCAGCGCGTAGTCGGACAACGGCTTGATCGCCACCGTGCCAGCGGCCTCACTTCTCGCGACCTGGATGCTCAGACTTTCGAGCGCACCCACCCAGTCGAGCTGGGCACCTGACCGCTCCTGGCACGCCTTCGCCACTGACGCACGCACGCGCTGACTGCTGAAATTCGTTGAGGTCCAAAGAAGGACACCGTCGGCAACGGTCTTGGCCCCAGGCAGCGAGGTCGTCACGGTCAATTCGCCCTTGAGATCACCATCACGACCCCGACGCATGTGGTCAACGCCAAACTGAATCCCAAGCTCGGGCCATACGAGTTCGTAACACCCCTCTGAGAGCCGTGTGAGCGTCTGTGTGGCGTCTTCAAAGTCGGTGGGCACTAACACCTCTGGCGCACTGGACGCCGCCAGGGCCAGCGCGTGGAGCTCCTCGATGGTATGTCCCGCCGCCAGCCAGTCACTGACATCGCCGTGATCAGGACTGTCGGGGAGTTGGACAACCACAGCCGGCACACCGGCCGTCGTCAGCGCCTCGGTCACGCTGGACGCATGGCGCTGACCCGGGACATCGTGATCGGGAATGACATACACCGCTGGCGGGGACAGGTCGAAGAGCGCAGCGGTATGGGCGGCTCGCCACTTCCCGGCCCCGGCGGCGTTCGTCGTGGCCCGGAGGCCGAGCGCACAGAGCCGGTCTGTGTCCTTTTCCCCCTCCACCACCCAGACCGGCTTGTCTGGCTGCGCGACCAGCTCAGGCCATTGATAGAGGATCGGCGTGACAGGGGCTTTCCACTCCCAGCCACCGTTGCCGTCAGGACGCCGTTGCCGAAACCGCTTTCCTGGCCCCCGCACGACCTCCCCTGCGACAGCCCCATCCAGGGACCGGTACGTGTAGACCGTCTGGCTGGTGGCCGACCGCGAGGTCAGGACAGGCGTGGGCGCGACGAGAGGCGCACCCTCATTGAAGAGGTCGCGGAGATCCAGACCAGCCATCTCCACGATGTCGGCCGTCTGGCACCCGGCATGACAATGCAGCAGCACGTTGCCGCCGTCTCCGGTGGAGAGACTCAGACTCGCGACCCGGTCCTCATGTGCGGAGCACCGGGCCGTGGCGCGGTCATCGCCCACGCGCTTGACGCGTTCAAACCGCTCACAAATCTCAGTGAACGTCACGAGACCCCTTCCGCTGCTGATCCCACTCCGCGGCCCAGATGCCGCGTTCCATTTCCCGCAGTTGCGTGATCGCCTCGGACAACTCGATCAGGGTGTCGAGTCTGAGCAGGCTTCCCCCGGTGAGCCACTCGTCGTGAAATTTGCACTCCACTACCTCGCCGGTCTCGGGCTCGTAAAACACCGTGAGCATCCGCCGACGGGTCACCGTCGTGACACCAGTTGCTGGTTCTCTGCCACTGCCGTCCCAGGCACTGACAGGTCGTGTCGGAGGGCTCGGGCTAACGCGTTCAGCCGGGGTGCCGAGATACTCAGCAGATCGAGACTCGCCTGGGGCGAGGGGTCGCATGTTTTGGTGAGCCACCGCCTCGTCACCGTGGTCATCGTCAGCGAGGAGTCGTCGAGCAATAATTGCGCGGCGACCGAGAGCACGACTTTGTGGAGGTCAGTCACCGTCCCTGTCCAGGTCGAGCGGGCCACCATCCCCTCGACGAGGGTCTCAGGCGCCGGTGCCGCAGGGAGGACCGGTTCGAGCGAGGGTTCCCCGTTCAGTCGGGCCACGACCGTGGCCTCGACCGTCGCCGCCGCTTCCGCCTCCAGACGCGCCTGCTCGGCATTGCGGAACGTGAGGATGGTCGCCATGATGTCCGACTCGGCTCGGCGCAGGGGGGCGAGCAGGGCTTTCTCCTGGCCGTCGAGACGGCGCTTGGCGTCGGTTAACGGTCCCTTGGCGGTCTTGTAGACCCCGGTGACGAATCGGCGCAGCATCTGCACCCGTTTGAGGACGACGCTGGCCTCTACACTCTCGGTTTCGTTCTTGACGCGCACCGCATCGGCAAGGGCAACCAGTTCCTCGGTCTGTCCCGCGAGCGCAGGTTCCGGGTCGAGGTCCACGGTGACGGTACTGCTACTGGGTCGTGCAATGAGCCTGGTCATGATGGGGTCTCCTTGTGAGTACACAGTGTGAGTGCGTTGACGTAGTCAGATGGTGCGCGATAGTCAATCATGCGTGCCATTTCGCCGTCGGCGCGCACGTAGAGGCCGATGCGACGGCGCCGATGGGGGAGCGGGACCAGGAGGTCATAGGCCGCGAGTTGGATGCCATGCCACGGCGCCGGTGGACCGCTTTTGATGTCGAGCACCACGTCTCTCCCGGCCATCGTCCCGATCCGATCTGGTGTGCCCGCCAGGTCCAGCTCGGGATTGAAATAGGGTTTTTCGACCGATGTCCATGTGGCTGACATGGCCCGAGACCACGCCTGGAAACTCCGCAGATAGCCGCCCCACGGGCCGCTCAGCAGAGACGGTCAACGATCCTCTCCGGTGTCCCACTGCGCGCACGCGAGATGCACCGCCGTGCCACGCTCAGCCGCCTCTGGCGTGTGCCATGTCGGGGCAGACCCGAGCAGCCCCGCCCGAGCGATCCGTTGTGTCACGGACGGGACCACGCGGCCGTCGAGCGTGTACTGGTGCGTGTCTGGATCGAAGTGGATTGTGGCTGGCACGAGGTCTCCCCACAAAACAAGGGGGACCGGCCATGCTGGGAATGCGGCCGGCCCCCCCCTGGGTGGCAACTAGAACGGAATGTCGGAGAGATCCTTATCCTCTGCTGGTGCCGCCTTGGCCTGTCGCTTCGTCGGACGCTTCGACGGGACCGGACGAAGGCGGCATCCCCCGGTCACGCTACCTCCATAACTGATGCTTGGGTCGTTATACACAATAACCTGTTTCCCCGGCCACTCGTCCACATCGTCGGTTCCACATGCTGCGATGAGCCGATTGATATTCGTGGAGTTCAAAATCAGGGGTTTGAGGTCATCGCTCAAGTACAGCACCCATTTCATTTCATCTGCCCCGGTCTGGCTCTGGATGGCTTCTTCCTCGCAGGACATGATCGTATGCACCGTGCCTTCTTCGGTGAGCTGGCTGGCTTTCAAATATTTGCCGGTGCTAATTTTTCTGGGCATTTTGGGCTCCTTTGCGTGAGGGGGTTGCGAGATAGCGTTCAAGCAGCTCGGGCTCTTCGAGCATCTGGGTGATAGCCTCATTGAGGCGGGCGTCGGTGTGGGCGAGGCGACGTGCCAGGGCCAGCAGGTCGTCGGGGAGGGAGAGTGTGATCGTGTCCATGTCGTGTGCCTTTCCTGTATGTGTGTGAGGCGGCATTCTAGGCGACGGCACGCGGCCATGTCAACTGTCCGCTGATGCGCGTTGATGGGGTATACTTGCGGGCATGACGATTGTCGACCCGTGCTCGCGCCTACGTCGCCTCGTGCGGCGGTGCGGCACACAGCGAGCAGCGGCGGCCGAGATGGGGATCAGTACCAATTACCTCTCAGACCTGATCCATGGACATCGCGTGTACTCAGATCGTATTCTCAAAAAACTGGACCTTCGACGCGTCATCGTGGAACGCGAGTCATGAGGAGGCGCGGACGCGTGGATGA
>VTLG01010828.1_pt1 | contig 10779 bp, 17 predicted proteins | sample 4694571 | NCBI WGS metagenome assembly VTLG01 (sample SAMN12604809, study PRJNA352737) | marine metagenome | biome: ENVO:00000447; feature: ENVO:00000209|ENVO:00000569|ENVO:01000036; material: ENVO:00002151; isolation source: viral sequences binned using virsorter ... | reverse complement strand
TCATGTTTTACAATACCTCTTGTAGACTATATGTTGAAACCCTGAAGGAACTCCACCCTTTAGGGTTTTCTTATTATATATCATTGACAAGTATTTGTCTATGTACTACAATAGTAATGCAACTCAGGCTTTCATAGCCAACACGCATTATGCCTTTCATTTCTACTATTGCAAGCGAAGACGCAAAGCAGTCTTCTAATACAAAAGACAATTACTTGAATCCTTCAAGTATTAAAAGCGGACAAAAAGTTCGTTTCGCTTTGTTAGCAGAAGAGCCTTATATGTTCTACGAACTATGGGGTAATGATGTTAACGATCCCCAAAAGCGTAAACCATTCCGTTTTACAGAAGATCCTACACCAGAAGACATCACACATAAATTAGGCGATGACTTTGTAAGATCTCTTGGAAGGGATGGTAAAGCCTTTGAACCTTGCAGAATTGCACACGCAGTTCCCGTCTATAACTATGACTTGGAGCGTGTACAAGTATTCTCTTGGACTCAAAAAACAATCACTCAACAGTTTGATGTTATTAGTCAGCTAGAAGATTATGCCGATTCTATGACTGACTGTGACTTCTATCTATCTCGTGCAGGAGAGGGCACGGATACAAAGTACACTGTACAAGCTGCTCCTAAGAAAAAAGCAATGGCTAAAACCGTTGATGATGAGTGGGATACTGTCCAGGGTGATGGATTTGATCTAACAAGATTAATTGACGGAGGAGATCCTTTCAAAGAAGAGGAATAATTCGCCATTCATAGAGTCAAACTATTCGGGCATCATATTTTCTTTGCGGTTAACTATGTGTAAGTCCCGATAGCCATTGACTCTTTTTTATTTTGCTGTATATTAATTATGGGAACGTGTATTTATTATCCATTCATGGGAACGCTAGACAAACAAAATGCCCTAGCATCTCTCAGAACATGGAACCTAATTCAAGACAATAGTGGACCGTACAGAGTCTACCGCGATGGTGACGACAACATATATCACTCAGTTACACATATTTTAAAAGAAACCGCACCCCAACATACAACAGATGCCCTTGAAAACTGGCTTAAAAAATCAGATTCCCCTTTGGAACGTGACATCGCCTGTGAAAGAGGAAAGCTGGCTCACTCTCATGCAGAGTTTATTCTCAAACTTGGAGCAAAATTTGCCCGACAAAACTCAAATAAACGAGGTATATGGAGAACTGGTGATGATGGATTGGAACGCTGTCCGAAAAAAGTCACTCAATGGGCCTTATCGAAGGCAGCCGAGTCCGCACCGCGTGTTAGCTGGAGTGCGTCAGGCTACGCAAGAGGTTTACGATCATTCATCATGGAACGTGTAACGGCCATTCATGCAGTAGAATTTTCGGTCTATAAGCAAGGACTAGGATTTGCTGGTACAGCAGATGCCCTACTGGATATAGATGGAAAAGGGCCATTCATAGTAGATTGGAAAACAGCTAAGGAAGTAAGATCTGACGATATGATTGAACAATTCTGTCATCAACTTGGAGCGTACAGTATAGGATTAGAAAGTCTAACGGGTATAGCACCAAAATACGGAGCAGTAGTAGTTGCCCGTAGAAGTGGGAAGCCACAAATAAAGCTCCTCAATTCTCTCGAATTAGAAGGAGCTAAAAGTATGTTTATTAAAAGAGTGGAACGTTATCAAAAAAAGCTAAAAGAATTAGCTATCGTCTAATTCCTTTTCGCGTACAACCATAGGACAGCTAGATTCAACTACATAGTCAATAATTACATCTTTATTTAAAAAAGTATGTGACCATTGCGGTATGTCATATTTAGGACTAAGACCTCTATTCAAATTTATGACATATAGTTGGGTCGGATATTTTTGAAGTAAGAAATCAATAAACTGTATTCTTAAATCATTATCAGAAAGATTAAATCCAGAGGTAATCAATACCACTGGATCGTCTTTATCGACATGACCGAACACTGTATAGTGTGTAAGATTATTCATTGTTTTTCTCCATAATAGATTTTTCTTCTTTAGTTAAACAATCGTAGTGGACTCTATATGATCCATCAGAAAATTCTGTTGGTTCGAGAGAATCATAAACATCATAGGGAGTGCAATCTTCATCAAGATAGATTTTTTCATTACACCTATCACACTCATGCCAGTTACATTCTGGACATAAATAACCTATATATTTATCGTTATCGGCAGGGAGTCTATTAACAAATAGACCCGTACCAAACACAGTGGATCGCATACATTCGATACACTTGTCTCCTATATCAACTTGTTTACAGTTCATCTTCAGTCTCCATAGGAAAAAATTTATCATCAGGATCGGGGTAAACCCCACAATCCTGTAGATATTGGATCGCATCATCTTCACGCTGGCTGTCCAGTGCGGATTGATGTTCGTGCATAAATGAATCGCACGGTGTACCGTGTAAAATCATACTTTTTTGAACCTCGTAAGTAATTTTGAATATAGTTCGATACCCTTAAAATATTCGATAGACTTGCCTTCAGCTAATAAACTTTCAGCTTCATCCAATACGCTATTTAGTATAGTATCTTTTGTATCTTTAATCTTTTTTGATGGATCGGGTTTAGCCTGTTCCCATTTATATAGATTAAAGGTATCTTTGTAATATCTATATGCCGTAGACTTAGGAATCTCAAAATCAGTGTGCAGTATATCGCATATATCCAATCGAGTTAATTTTTCTTTTGGATCTTTTTTGGATTCATTGTCTACCAGACATTTATAGATAAAGTTTTCAGCTTCTTCTTTAGTCATCTTTAAAAGTTGCATACTTGTTGAATAGATGCTCGAAAGAGTTATAAAGAATAGTCCGATTATCTGGATCGGCTTGGGAATAGCAAAATGCAAGGGATTGCACGAAACTACCTCCAAACCTATCCATATTTTCTAATGCTTTATAAATTTGATGTTTATTCAAGATAGCCTACCCCCTCTTCACCTTCTAATTCGTAAAACCAGTTAATAGATAAATAGAGTCCTTTGTGATAGTCCTCTACATGGTTACACTCATATTTGGATCGTAAAATCTCAGCTATTGGTTCTGGTGGAGACCACGCGGTATTAAAAGTTACTTCAAGAAAATCTGTATAATCTTGAGTAATTTTTATGTCACAGGCTTCCCATTTGGTTCCCCAGTTATCACACCTCCACTCATACCATCTGTCATCTTGGTTATCAGTAGAGGGAAATCTTAGTCCAGCTAAAAAGGGGTTCTCATTTTTAACCATCACAGAACATTCTCCAACTTTACCCCTTGGTTCGCTGAATGAATATCGGTGTAATGTTTCTTCAGTTAGTGGAATTGTTGTCCAATCTGGTTCTGGTATCAAAGCATTAAAAGGATCTTCCCTTTCAAATATTGCTTTGATTTCTTTAATTTTTTCAGAATTGTCACTTCGGACTCTAATTCTGTTGTATGTCCAATTTGGCATAAGTTACACCTCAGTAATTAATTGTGGATTAGTGAACAGTACAATATTACTTTAGTTCCATTCATTATGCAACTTTAATAATTCTCATTCATAATTCTCACTAAGAATTCTCAGAATTTGACATTCATAGCTGACTAGGTTATCTATGGATTGACCACTCATAATTCTTTCATTCATCATGGCCTCAACCATTCATAAGTTCTTTAAACGTAGTCATGTCAGCATACCTATTCAAGATTTATTTTTTATTTTAATAATTTTACAAAAAATTTCAAATAATTATAATAATCATTTTTCAAAAAACCTACAGTATCGTGCAGATAGGTTAATTGATAAAATTTTAATTTCTATAAATAGTATTAATTGATATTGCATTTATTAAAATACTACTTTAATATATAAGAGTAATTTATTTAATTCCATCCATGAATTATTTTCAACCTAACCTAGTTGACACTTCTTATAGTGCAGATTCAAACAATGCTTTATTAATCGAGGATAGATATAAAGCAAAAAACAATTTTAAAAGACTAGGTAATGAGGATTTATGCGGTAACGCTATAGATCAAAATGTTTCTATAAGAGACGCATTTACAAAAACAGGAGCATTGAATCCACCTGTTTCAATGGTTCCATTTATTGAAAATTCTTTCGGTCAAAAAATCGAATTGAAAAATCATCAAGCAATAGTAGACAGTGTAACGGGCATACCTATGTCAGTTATGAAAAAATCTTATGAAATACAAGACAATGAGCCAATTTGTAGAATTTTCGAGGAAAATCAAAATATTCTACAATTAGAGCATATTACAACTTTTAATGATAAAGGCTGTATTTTTGTTAGCGGTGGTATTAAAGATGCTGACTTAGAAGTAACAAAAAACGATCCTATCCGTAGACGTCTTTGTTTGATTAATAGTTATACTGGGCAATACGCGTTTAAATTGGTGCTCATAGATTTTAGGCTTTTTTGTTTCAATCAACTTGGCCGCGTTAATCGTGCTCAAAATAAATTATCTTTTAGACACTCTAAGGGCATTAATGAATATACAAAACAGTTGCCCGAATTTTTGAAGTATCAAAGAGAGGATTTAAGAAATTCCATTGATGAATTGAAAGAAATGGCTCGCAACCATTATACAAAGGAGCACTCAATGGAGATATTAAAAACACTATCTCAACAAATGCTAGCAGATAAATTAGTTGGAAAAGTTAAAGACAAAGAGACTAAAGAATATAGGGAAAAAACATTTGAAAAGGATTTAACTAAAGAGTGGAATGACATTAAAAATAATTTTAGAAAAGAGACAAACAACTTTGAACAGTCCCCTAATTTATATCAAATATTCAACGCTTTAAATTATCAGCAAACACATTGTGAACAGTCAGTTAAAGATGATATAAAAGGGGCAAGAGTTAGACTTGAAAGTTTAGTCAGTGGAAAATGTGGCAATAGAATAGACCTAATCAAAAAGGAATGTTTAGCTCTTACTAGATAGTACAAAACAAATTAAATTTTATTAGCCCAGATGTAAAAAGTCTGGGTTTTTTATTGTGCTATTTTAGTGCATTTTTAAATTGTTTAAGGTACAAATACACGTAAAAATTTTAAAATTATAGGATTCTTACTTATGAGATTATCTAGTTATACTAAGGGTTTACAGAGTCTTATTAATTCTTATGATGAGATTAGAGGGTAAAAAGTGCTAATTTTTGGGGTTTTTTGGTTGTTATTAGAATAATATTCTAGTATTGATTTATTATTAAAAATGAGTTAATATGGATATGTACTATATAGTATTTTTTCTTATGACAACCCAAACCAAAGAAACAACCCTAGACCGCATTGTAAAAAATGATGTTATCTATGACGTAAAGTCAGCCAACTTTGTTGACTTTATTAAAAGCGATGGTTCGCTTATGTATTCTTATAATTCTATTGATGAAGTTTTAAAAGAGTACCCAAACGCAATAGTCACAACATTTGTTAAGGCTTCAGAAATGAGAGATAAAACAAATGCAAGAGTCTACAAAGTAAATAAACCCAAAGTAATTACAGAGAAACTATTTAACTACCATCTGGAAGTGTTACCCCCTAGTAAATGGGGCGGTATAGATTCGGCAACCATAGACCCAAGTGATGTTATAACATTTGAAAGTTTTATGAATCCCGAATGTATAACAGATAATCTTTATGATCATCTTTGTAAAATTAAAAGATGCGGAAAAGGTAAAACAACTTATTTTTTAATTGTTGCGGATAAATCCACAGATCAAACAGATTTACTAATTAACTGTTATCAAAAATTATTAAAACTCGAGAGGAATAGAAAATGACAACTTTTATTATTTGGATTTGTATTTCTACTTTATTATTTATTTTTCTTAAAAACCTTAGAGCTTATTAATTATGGAAATTTTAATTATTATTGGTGGTTTGTATTCTCTCTATCGAGTGGGCTATGCAATAGCAACCGAAATTGATTATAGACAAGTCAACAAGTCAAAAAATTAACTTCTTTTCTTTCTCTGTTCCCATTGCTATTTCTTAAACCAATGACACCCAAACACCCCCGCAACCGCTACCCATTAGCAACCCGCAATAATTTAAACTATGTCCGTCTTGCTATGGTTATTTTTATTATTGGATTTGTACTATCTAGCGTAATAGACAAAGACGCGTTTTCAAAATGTATGAAAGTGTATAACAATTCCAATATCTGCTACAAACTGAATTAATCCACGCCCCCACGCTATCCCCCACGCCCGCCCCGTTGCGGGTTTTTTATTGCTCACAATTTCCCACGCTATCCCCCACAGCCTACGGGGGCAGGTTCAAAATTTTTTTGGGTGGCAACTGATGTACAGGGAACTTACTGATAAAGCATAGACTAAGGTCTAAAATACTACAATATAATAATACTACAATATTACACTAATGTCAACTGTTTTTCTTCGGCTCTACTTGAATTGATAGCTGTGGAGCGTTAATGTTAATGTTCTCTACACTCTCCCCTAGTACTCTACCGAGTGAATCTAGTATTTGAGCAGCAGTCTGCAACTGACCTTTCCTTACAGCCTGTTCAAAAAGCCTCATTCTCATTCCCTGTACCCTTGAAATCATCTTTTCTCTATCTTTTTCCCAATCTTCATCGTTCCACTCTTTTACTTTTTTCCAATCGCTCCACGCTGTATCTATACCAATTTGCTCCCTGGAAGCGTGTTCCAGCACAAGTTGCCTTGTAGTTTTACCCGTAAGTTGCCTTGAGTACAGTTTTTGCCTTCTTGCTTCTATTACTGCATCGGGTTGTCTCTTTCCACATACCCTACCATCTTGCAAAGCTCGCTCAGATGTAAATTGACCATTTGTATTACGAAGAACAGAATCAGCCACGGACTAAATTTGTTATTAATACTTGAATAATAACCCTAAATATAGTGTTTAGTCGATAAAAACACAGAAATTCGTCAATATTTAAGCTATTCTTTACTACATGAGTACAAAAACAGCCGAAAATCTAACACTTAGATGGGCACAGGGGGAGGTGTTCAACGCAAAAAACCGATTTAGGGTACTTGTGGCTGGTAGAAGATTCGGAAAATCATACTTATCCTGTATCGAACTCCTAAAAGCAGCCATAAACCGCCCAAACGAAACCTATTTCTACTGTGCCCCCACCTATCGCATGGCAAAAGACATCGCATGGAAAGAAATAAAGAAACTCATCCCACCCCAATGGATAGCCTCCAAAAACGAAACCGACCTCAAAATCGAACTAATCAATGGATCGCTAATCGAACTCAAGGGAACTGAAAATGCAATGACCCTTCGTGGCCGAAGCCTAGCTGGAGTAGTACTTGACGAAGCAGCCTTTATGGATTCCGATGTCTGGTTCCAAGTAATCAGACCAGCCCTCGCAGATAAACAAGGTTGGGCACTCTTCATATCCACACCAGACGGCACAGCCTCATGGTTTTACGATTTATGGTGCTACGTTCCAGAAGATACATCAGGTGATTGGAAACGCTGGAGCTTCACCACCATAGAAGGGGGTAATGTTCCCGAAGAAGAAATCGAAGCAGCAAAGGCCCAACTAGATATAAGAACATTCAGACAAGAGTTTGAAGCAAGTTTCGAGAATCTCACTGGTCTCGTTGCAGTCTCCTTTTCAGATTCCAACATTTCTAACGAAGCACAAGACATATCCATCGCCCCACTCTTACTAGGAGTCGATTTTAACGTAGACCCACTTTGTGGAATATGTGCAGTCCGCTTCAAAGAATACCTTTACGTCTTCGATGAAATAATTATGACAGGGGGAGCAACAACCTGGGACTTTGCAGAAGAAGTTGTAAACCGATACGGTGTGGACCGAAGAATAATCGCTTGCCCTGACCCAACGGGATCTGCCAGAAAAACATCAGGAGTAGGCTCAACGGACCACACTATCCTCCGTAGAAGTGGATTTACTGTGTCATCCCCCAGATCCCCCTGGAAAGTACGAGATAAAATAACAGCCGTAAACACAGCACTCTATGACGCTGTGGGAGATCGCAGAACTTTAATACATCCACGCTGTAAAGAATTAATAAAATCCCTCCGCACCCTTACATACGCTCCAAACACAGGTATGCCGAATAAAAATTTAGGGGTTGACCACGCATTTGACGCTTTCGGATACCTATGTCTCCAACAATTTAACCTTGCCAAACCAGAGACATTAGGCCAAACTTCGTTTAGAATATATTAAGAGTTTCCTTTTTCCACTATGTACCATTCCACTACAAAGAAAAAGAAGAAGAAAAAGAAGGGAGGTAAAAAACGTGGCGAATGTTCCTGTAAATAAAGCGTTATACTCTAGGGTAAAGTCAGAAGCTAAACGTAAATTTAAAGTTTATCCTTCTGCTTACGCTAACGCATGGCTTGTACGAGAGTACAAAAAGCGTGGCGGCACTTATCGCACAGGAACTAAGAAACGTGGCAAGAAGTAGCGGTGGTTTAACCCGTTGGTTCAAAGAAAAATGGGTAGATGTCAAAACAGGAAAGCCTTGTGGTCGTCAAAAAGGCGAAAAACGAGGCTATCCAGCCTGTAGACCAAGTAAACGTGTCTCAAGTAAGACACCTAAGACAGCTGGAGAGATGTCATCAGCCGAAAAAGCAAGATTTAAACGTGCAAAAACAGGTAGTAAAAAAATAACATATCAACATAGACGAAAAAAGAAGAAAAAATAAGTGTAAATTAACCGTTTTAACGGTAATATGGTCTTATATAGATAAAATCAATGCCAAAAGGATCTTATTCTAGTAAACAACGCAAATTAGCTGCTGTTGCACCGCCTAGAGATAAAATCACTTCTGCTGATTTAAAAAAATTGCGTTCTAATAAGAAGAGGAAGAAAAAATGAAAACATTAACCCAAAGACAACAAGATGCTTTAGCTAGACATAAGAAAAAAGGTACTCATACTAGAAAGCACATGGAAGAAATGAAAAAGTTAATGTTAAAAGGTAAAACTTTTACTGAAGCTCACAATCTAACAATGAAAAAGGTGGGTAAATAATGACTAAACGTAGAGGAGTTAGTTTATCTGTAGGAAGAGGTGAAAAGTCCAAAAAAGGTGGGCTAACTGCTAAAGGTCGTGCAAAATACAATCGTGCTACTGGCAGTAATTTAAAAGCACCTGTAACTGAAAAGAACCCTACAGGTAAAAGAGCAGCAAGAAGAAAAAGTTTTTGTGCAAGAATGAAGGGAGTTAAAGGTCCAATGAAAGATAGTAAAGGTAGACCAACGAGAAAAGCGTTAGCATTAAAAAGATGGAGGTGCTAATTAATGACTTTTTCAATTCCTGGTGACTATAGAACAAAGGTACAAACCTCCACAACTATCGGAGATATAGACAGTCCTTTTACTCGCACGAGGGCTGTCCTCGATATGATGAAAGGTTGGGAAATAATGAAAGCCGTAACCGAAGGAACCGAATATCTTAGAGAAAACAGCGAAGCATTTTTACCCTTAGAGCCAAGAGAAGATTACACAGCTTACATGGCAAGGGTAAATCGTGCTGTATTTTCTCCTTTTACACAAAGATTGATAAGAGCAGCTACAGGTCTTGTTTTAAGAAAGCCAATAACTTTAACAGGCGATCCATACTGGACAGAAACTTTTAAAATGGATGTTGATGGTTGTGGCTCGGATTTAGATGAATATGCAAGAAGAATATTGATGTGTTCTCTTACTTATGGTCAAAGTCATATTCTTGTTGATTATCCAGCACCTTCTGGTGCATTAAGTTTGGCTGAAGAGCGTTCACAAAACCGTAGACCATACTGGATTGAGGTAGACCCAACAAATCTTTTGGGTTGGAGACTAGATAGAGAGTCAAACTACGGAAATCTTATACAGGCAAGAATTGCAGAAAAAGCTGTATTACCTGAAGGAAAGTTCGGAGAAAAAGTTTATGACCAAGTAAGAGTTATAGAGCCTGGTAATTATAGAGTGTTTCGCAAGAAAGATGAGATTGATGCAATGTATGACGTTGACGATAATTCTTACATGGGTGAATTTAGTACTGGCACTACAGATCAAGAATACAAATTAGTAGAATCTGGTAATTTTTCTCTTGGCGAAATACCTTTAGTTACTGTCTATTCTGGCAAAACTGAAAATTTAGTAAGTAAACCACCTTTACTTGATATTGCATACTTAAATCTTGCACATTTTCAAAGACAAGCTGATTTAATACATAGTTTGCACGTTGCATCTCAACCAATGCTTGTAATGGAAGGGTATGACGATCAGACCAAAGACCTTGCTATATCTGTAAATTATGCAATGGCAACTCAACCTGGTAATAAAATTTATTATGTAGAGCCAGCAAGTAGTGCTTTTGATGCTCAATCTGCTGAAATAAAAGAATTACAAATGCAAATGGCAACATTAGGTATCAGTACATTATCACAACAGAAGTTTGTTGCAGAATCAGCAGATGCCCGTAGGCTAGATCGTGTGGATACAAACTCCATGCTGGCTATGGTTTCTATGGAACTAGAACAAAAACTTCAAAAATGTTTTAATCTTTCAGCCGAATATGTTGGAATCGAACCACCAGAGGTAAAAATAAGCCGAGACTTCGACATAGAAAGATTAATTGGACAGGACATAACGGCATTAACATCTCTATTCGATCAGCAAGTTATAGACAGAGAAGAATTTAGAGACATTTTGGTACAAGGTGAAGTTTTACCAAGTGCAAATGAGGCCAAATCTGAATAGTCTGCTACAATAGTGGATAAATATACATATTTTTATGGCTAAATCCCT
>VTLG01010276.1_pt1 | contig 10779 bp, 10 predicted proteins | sample 4694571 | NCBI WGS metagenome assembly VTLG01 (sample SAMN12604809, study PRJNA352737) | marine metagenome | biome: ENVO:00000447; feature: ENVO:00000209|ENVO:00000569|ENVO:01000036; material: ENVO:00002151; isolation source: viral sequences binned using virsorter ... | reverse complement strand
CTTAAAAAAGTTAATCAAGTTGAAAAGCTACACGACAAAGAATCAATGCTTTGCGAAGAAGTTAAAGATTTAGTCGAAGAAATAAGAGAACAGCAAGATGAACCTCTTGAAGATGATATTGATGACTCTGATCTTGATGATGAAGATTTAGATGAGGAAGATATTGACGAGGAAGAAGAAAAGTAATAAAAGGACATTATGGCTAAAGATATTAAATTATATAAAGATGGACAAGAAGTTACAATCAATGAAACTCAACTTGATAATTTTATAGCACTTGGTTATAAGAAAGAAAAAGATAAACAAGATAAATTAAAAAAGGAAAATAAAAAATGGCAACACATTTCGGAAAAGAAGGAGTAGTTAAAGCTGGTGGAACTGGTATTGGCGAATTAACTGGTTACACACTTGAAACTACTGCTGATGTTGTAGAAGATACTCAATTATCTGATGCAACTAAATCATTTTTAGCTGGAAGAACATCATTTTCAGGAAGTTTAGAAATGAGTTATGATGAAACTGATTCTCCACAACAAACATTAACTGCTGGAACTTCAATTTCTTTTGTATTAGGTCCTGAGGGCGATGGTTCAGGAGATGAAATTTTTTCAGGTTCTGGAATTATTACAGGTATGAGTGTTAATGTTGGATTAGATGCAATAACTACAAGATCAGTTACTTTTCAAGGCACAGGAACATTAACTAGAGGAACTGCTTAATCCTAATTTATGTCAGTAATTGACAGAGTTAAAAATCATTTTGAAACTTTAAAGACAATTACGATAGAAGTTCCTGAATGGAAAGATGAAACAGATAATGCTTCTATCTTTTATTCTGAACCTTTAACTTTAGAGGAAAAAAATAAAATTTTTCAAAAGTCTAATAACTTCCAAGACTTAACAGTATTGGTAGATTTATTAATTATGAAACTCCAAGTTAAGAACGACAAAGGCGAATTAAAAAAAGCTTTCCAACCAGAAGATAAATTTTCTTTAAGAAAAAAAGCAGACTCCAATGTTATTGCAACAATAGCTAATCGAATCCTTGCTGATACCAATTACGAGGAAGCCGAAAAAAAGTAAATAGCGATCCTCAAACGAGGTCGCTTTTAGTTGTAGCCGACAGACTCCACATTACAATCCAACAAGTTTTAGATATGCCAGTAAGCCATTATAATCTTTGGTTAGCTTACTTGAAAAAAGAACAAGATGAGTATAAAAGTCAAGAGAGGATGGCACAACATAAAAGATAAATTAAATGGCACAAAAATTAAAAATAGACATAATAGCAAAAGATAGGTCGAAACGAGCATTACAAGGTTTGCAAGGAAGCTTGGGTAGATTAAAAGCATCTATTTTTAGTTTGCAAAGTGCTTTTGTAGGTTTAGGTGCTGGTCTTGTTATTAGAAATTTAATTAATACAGGAAAGCAAATTGAAAACTTACAAGTTCAATTAAAATTTTTATTTGGTTCTGCAAAAGAGGGTGCAAAAGCTTTTGATGAAATGGCAAAATTTGCATCTAAAGTTCCTTTCTCACTAGAAGAAATACAAGCTGGGTCTGGAGTATTAGCAGTTGTTAGTGATGATGCAAAAGAACTAGCAAACTTAATGAAAATTACTGGTAATGTGGCAGCAGTTACAGGACTAGATTTTAAAACGACATCAGAACAAATCCAAAGATCAATGAGTGCTGGTATATCAGCAGCAGATTTATTTAGAGATAAAGGTGTGAAATCAATGCTTGGTTTTAAAGCTGGTGCAACAGTATCAATAGAAGAAACAGTAGCAGCTTTTGAAAGAGTCTTTGGTAGAGGTGGACAATTTGATGGTGCAACTGATGAATTAGCCAAAACATTTAGTGGTACTCTCTCAATGATAGGCGATAAAGTTTTTACTTTTAAAAGAACTTTATTAGATGCTGGTTTTTTTAATGAATTAAAAAGACAACTTGGCGATCTTAATGAATTTTTTGAAACAAATGCAAAAGAAATTGAAAGACTAGCGATACAAATAGGAACAAATTTAGCAAGTGCAACCATTAAAGCTGCAAAAGCAATTAAATTTCTTTCACAAAATATTAGAGAATTACAATCTGTTTTAGGAATTTTACTTGTTGCTTTAGGTGGTACTATTAAAATATTAACTGGTATCGCTTTAATTATTAATGACATTAATAATAGAGTTAAAGGATTATTAAATCCTACTGAAAATTTAAACAAATTATATGAATTTCAAGATAATAAAGTAAAATCTATTCTTGACGCACAAGAAAGAATAACAAAACAAATTGAAAAACAAGAAGCACCTATTAAAACAATTAGAGAACAATTTGAAGAATTAAATAAAGGTTCTATTGCTAAAATAGAAGAACAATTTAAAAACATCAATACTACTATTGCTAAAGGTGTTAATAGTGGAATTACAAAAATGTCTGATGGTTTAGCAAGAGCATTAATACTTGGTGAAAAATTAAGCGATACATTTAAAAAAATGGCATCAGAATTATTAGTTAGAGTTTTAAGTAAGATTATTGAAGTTATTGCAAGAAAAGGTGTTGAACTTGCTCTTGAAAAATTGATTACAAGAGAAAAAGAAAAACAATTTCAATTTGAAAATGCAAAAGCAAAACAATCTAGGGGTGGTAATATAGGAAGTTCTTTATTAAATTTTGGATTATCTAAATTATTTGGTATGGCTAGTGGTGGTGCTGTATCAAAAGGTAAGCCAGTTGTTGTAGGAGAACGTGGTGCAGAATTATTTGTACCTAATCAAAGTGGACAAATTACACAAAATGCTAGAGGTACTGGTGGTGGTGGAAGTACCAATGTTAATTTTAACATCACAACTTTAGATGCTAGAGGATTCGATCAAATGTTAGTACAAAATCGTGGAACAATAACACAAATTATTAATCAAGCTGTCAACGAGAGAGGAAGTAAAAACTTAATCTAATGAGTGGTGCATTTCCTATATCAACAGCAAAATTTGGAACTTTAGGAATAAAGTCAAATCAAACAACTATTATATCTAAAAGTGATAGTGGTAAAAAACTTGCAAGACAAATAGACAATCAAAGATGGGGTTTTACAGTACAAATTATAACTGCAAAACGAAGTGATGTTTATGGTGACTTGATGGCTTTTATTGTTAAGCAAAGAAGTGGTAAAGAAAACTTTACTATTATCCCACCAGAAATAGAAGATGCTAGAGGAAATGAAACAGGATCAGTATTAGTAAATGGTGTTCACGCAGTTGGAGATACAACGATTGCTATGGATGCTTTTGGTTCAGATGGTGCTGGAAGATTTAAAGCTGGAGATTTTTTAAAGTTTGCATCACATACTAAAGTTTATATGGTTGTGTCTGATGTAACTTCTTCTTCTAATGCAGCAACAGTTACAATCGAACCACCTTTAATTACTGCTTTAGCTGATGATAGTGCTGTTACTTATGACAATGTACCTTTTACAGTATATTTAACAAGTGATGTTCAAGAATTTGGAGTGAGTGGTTCTGATAAAGATGGAAACCTTTATTACGAGTACCAATTTGATGTTGAAGAAGCTTTATAATGAAATATATAATCAGGCATTATCTCAATGTAGATGCCACAGCAGAAGTTATTGTAGATGAAAGCGAAATTGATATTAACTTAAATGATTTAAAGGAACATAAAAAGCCAAATAGCAAATGTAAATTTAATGTGATAAAAGGAAATGAAAAACTAATTAGAACAACTTACGAGAAATATGACGAGAAGCTTAACAACAGCACTAAAGACGGAACTAGCAACAAATGATATACGACCAGTTCATCTTATCACTATCGGCTTTGCTACTCCTGTTAATATTACAGATTGCTCCTTCCCTTTAACTTCATCTATATCAGGTGGGTCAGTTACTTATTCAGCTTCTAGCTTTATAATGGGTATCTCTAATTTTTCAGAAGAAACCGATATTGCCAAACAATCCCTAGACTTAACTTTATCTGGTGCAGATCAAACTTTTATTTCAACTTGCTTAAATGAAAATGTAGTTAATGATAGTGTTACGATTTATCGTGGTTTATTAAATGATAGTAATGCTTTAATTGCTGATCCATTTCTTTTGTATAAAGGAACGATTGATACATTTGGAATATCTGAATCTGGTGAAGAAAGTAGTGTAACATTAAGAGTTGTTTCACATTGGGCAGATTTTGAAAAAGAAAATGGAAGAAAAACAAATAACATATCTCAACAAAGATTCTTTAGTGCAGATGTAGGTATGAATTTTTCTAGTCAAACAGTTCAAGATATTAAGTGGGGTAGATCATAATGGGATTTGGAAGTGTTTTTAAATCAATAACTAAAATCTTTTCAGCACCTATAAAGATTATAACTAAAGCTTTATCTTGGCTAATGCCAAAACCACAAGTACCAGATTTTGGTGATAGTGAATTTGATACTTATGAAAAAGGTATTCTTCTTAACAAACAATCTAATGACGCAAATATTCCTGTTATTTATGGAACACGATTAGTAGGTGGAACTAGAGTGTTTATGGAAACAAGTGGAACAGATAACACTTATTTATATATGGCTATTGTTTTAGGAGAAGGTGAAATTAACGATATTACTTCAATTAAAATAGACGATAAAACAGTTACTTGGTCTGGTGATTTAGCTGACAACACACAAAGAACAGTTGGAAGTGGAGATGGTAATTTTTATAAAGATAGTGCAAGTTTAATTACAGTTGAACCTCATTATGGAACTGATGGACAAGGCGCATCAACATTATTATCAACATTATCTTCTTGGGGATCGGCACACAAATTATCTGGTCTTTGTTATATTGCTTTAAGATTTACTTGGAATCAAGATGCGTTTCAGGGTATTCCAAGAGTTCAAGCAATCGTTCAAGGTCGTAAAGTAGTAGCTTATAATTCTAGTTCAGTAGCACAAACAGCAGCACACTCTGATAATCCAGCTTGGTGCTTATTAGATTATTTAACAAATGCTAGATATGGAAAAGGTTTAGCGATTGGTGATATTGATATTCCAAGTTTTTATACAGCTTCAGGAGTTTGTGATACTGATGTTACTCCTTATGGATCAGCAGATGCTATTGATATTTTAGATTGTAATGCTGTTATAGATACATCAAAAAAAATTATAGAAAATGTTAGAGAACTGTTAAATGGTTGTCGTGGTTATTTACCTTTTGCTGGTGGTAAATATAAATTAGTTATTGAAACAACTGGTTCAGCTTCTATTACATTAACCGAAGATGATATTATAGGTGGTTATTCATTACAAAGCGAAGATAAAAATTCTAAATATAATAGAGTGATTGTTTCATTTGTCAATCCAGATCGTAATTATCAAGTAGATGAAGTTCAATTTCCTGAAGTAGATGATAGTGCTTATACGTCAGCAGATCAACACGCAACAATGAAAACTGCTGATGGTGGTTTTTTATTAGAGGGAAGATTTGATATGAAAACAATTACAAGTCCATATCAAGCTTTAGAAATGGCAGAGGTCATATTAAGACGTTCAAGAGATGCTTTAAAATTAGATATTAATTGTAGTGGCGATGCTTATGATTTAGCCATTGGAGATATTGTGGCTATTACACATTCTAGTATTGGATTTAGTGCAAAAAATATGAGAGTGGTGGGTATTAGCTTTAATGAAGATTATACTTTAGGATTATCTTTAATTGAACATCAAGATTCACATTATACTTGGGCAACTAAAACACAAGTCGCAGCAACACCTAGTACAACACTTCCTAATCCTTTTAGTGTTGTTGCACCAGCTAGTGTTACTTTAACTGATGAACTTATTGAATATAACGAGGGAACTGTTTTAACAAGATTAAATATTGTAGTGGGTGCAAGTACCGATCAATTTGTTCAATACTATCAAGTAGAAGCTAAATTAAGTACAGAAAGTGATTTTAAAATTATTGCTAATGGTACACAGTTAAATTATGAAATGTTAAATGTAATAGATAACAAAACGTATAATGTAAGAGTTAAATCTATTAATGCACTAGGAGTTTCATCAAGCTATACATCAGCTTCAAGATTAATTGTAGGTGCAACTGAACCACCAAGCGATGTTCAAAACTTTAGTGTTAATATGCAAGGATCATCTCAAATGCAATTAAATTGGGATTCAGTAAGTGATTTAGATATTGCCTTTTATGAAATACGTTATCAAAATGTTACATCATCAGCACAATGGAATACAAGTGTTAATTGGTTACAAGTACCAAGATCATCAGGAACAACGATTACGACTAATGCTCGTACTGGTGCTTTCTTAATTAAAGCTGTTGATAAATTAGGAAACGAATCTAATAACGAAACTATTATTTATTCTAATATTTCATCATTACAAGCTTATAAAAATATTTCTACTTTAACAGAAGATATAACATTAGGTACTACTGATGGTGATGTTGCTTTAACTGATTCAGCTAGTGTTAATGCAATTACTTTAGATACTATAACTGACTTTGATTCAACAATTGGAAATTTTGATAGTCCAAGTGGAGATTTTGATTTAGGTGGAACTGACACAACATCAAATCCTAGTTATAACACAGCTAATATTGATAATGAGGGTTTTTATACTTTAAACCAAACTTTGTCTTTAGATGCTATTTATGATGTTTCTTTTACTAAAAATTTAAGTATTGCTAAAATAGAAGACCCATACGATTTATTTGATAGTGGTCGAGGTTATACATCTTTTGAAGATGCACCAGCACCTTTTGATGGAAATGACCCTACCAATGCTACAACTAATTTACAAGTTGCATCGTCAACTTCAAGCTTGGGTGCAGCAACATCCTTTTTTAATATGAACACTTCTACTTCATATAAAGGTAGATATTTTAATTTTAGATTAAGACTTGCAAATAAACTTAATAAAGTTAGACCTTTTGTAAGTGGTATATCTATTAGTGTGAATATGGAAAAACGAGTAGAAAGTGGTGAAGATATAGCTTCTACAACAAGTGCAAAAGTTATTACTTTTACTAACTCTTTTTATGCAACACCAGCTATTGGAATTTCAGCACAAAATTTAGCCACAGGAGATTATTATACAATTACAAGTAAAACAAAAACAGGATTTACAATTCAATTTTTTAATAGTAGTAATAGTGGAATCAACAGAACTTTTGACTATGTTATTCAAGGTTATGGTTTGAAATCTGCTAGTTAATAGGTTAAAAGGATAAAAAGGATTAGAATTTTTATAGAAATATGAGTCAAGTTTCAGATGTATCAATAGCCAATCAAGGATTTAGTGCGTTTCGTACTGAACTTAATAATATTATTGGTGCTTTAAACACAACACATTTAGGTACTTCAGCACCATCAAGTTTAGCTGCTGGAAGTATATGGGTTGATTCAAGTTCTTCTGGAACACACACTTTAAAATATTATGATGGTTCAGACAGTATTACTTTATGCAATATTAATACTTCTGCAAATACAGTAGATTTTATAGACTCATCAGTATCAGCAGAAGTAAGTGGAGATTCAACACCACAATTAGGCGGAAATTTAGATACTAACTCACATAACATTTTAATTGACGATGCACATTTTATTGGCGATGAAAATGGTCTTGAACAAATCATATTTCAAACAACAGGTTCAGCAGTTAATGAATTAGAAGTAACAAATGCAGCAACAGGTGATCCACCTATATTAGGTGCAAGTGGAGAGACAAATGTTGATCTTCACCTTAAACCAAAAGGAACAGGAGAAACAGTAATTGGAACTGGTAGTGCAAATGCTACACTTACAACAAAAGGCGCACACGATTTAGTTCTTGATACTAATTCAGGAACAAACTCTGGAACAATACAAATAACTGATGCAGCTAATGGAGATATAACTTTGACACCTAATGGAACTGGTGATGTTGTTTTAGCTGGTGATACAGTAAAAGCTGGAGATAGTGGAGCAGCCGCAACTTTAACTTCTAATGGTGCTGGAACTTTAACTGTAACAACAGGTGGAACAACTGATTTAATTTTAAATACAAATGGTGGAACGAACTCAGGAACAATTCAAATTACCGATGGTGCAAATGGTGCAATAGATTTAACAACAAATGGAACTGGTGCAATTAAGTTTAATGATATGGCTTATGTTCCACAACAAGCATTAACATCATCTTCAAATGCTGTGGCGTGGGATTCTCAAAGTCAGAGCAACGCATATCACATCACTACGGAGAACACTACTTTTTCTGCACCAAGTAATGGAGTAGAGGGTGCTTTTATTTGTTTAGAAATTAATTACAATGGCTCACACACAATTGCTTGGAACACCATTTTTGAGTTTTCAGCTTCAACCGAACCAACAACAACAGATACAGATGCAAAAACTGACATCTTTGTATTCAGATATAATGGAGCAATTTGGCAAGAAGTTGGTAGAACATTAAATTTAAGTGAAAGTTAAAATATTATGTGGGCATTAGTAGAAGATAACTCAATAGTAAAAATAATAAATAATCCAAAAGGTATGGTTATTGGAGATACTCGTTATTCAAAAAATATATTTTCTTTTAGATGGACTAACGAAGAAAGAGAAGCTATTGGACTTTATGAAATTGTTTTTGATAGCTCTAATAAGAAAGATGACAAATGGTACATAAACACCAATCAAACTTTTGATTTTGCTGATGATACAGTAACAGCTAGTTATGGATCAGCTACACCTAGAGAACACGCAGATACTTTATGGACAGCACAAGATGAAATAGATGGAAAAGGTACTGAGGGAGAAGTTGCTACTAGAGGATTAAAATACAATTTAATTCAAACAGTTAAACAACAAGCATCAGCAATACTTCAAGATACTGATTGGTATGTTGTAAGAAAAGCAGATGCTGGAACAGAAGTACCAAGTGCAATTACAACATATAGAGCATCAGTTAGAACAAAAGCTGATGAAATGGAAACTGCAATTACTAACGCATCAAATACTCCAGCTTTAGAAACTTTATATAAATATACAGAACAAGAAGATGGGTCAGTTACAAGACCATTAGGTGAATTACCAACATTGGAGAGTTAATGCCTTTACCAACCATTCCATCAGGAAACGTAGCATCAGCATTAGGAGGAGCATACGAAGTAGCCAATTCCTGTCGGTTTAATGATGGGGATAGTCCATCTATGACTAAAACAATGGTAGCTGGATCAACTGACTTTGCTAAAAAATTTACAATTTCAGTTTGGTTTAAATTAGGAGCAACATCAGGAGCAAGACCGATTTGTTCTTTTGGTAGTGGTACTTCTGATGCTGTTGATTTACTTATAGATACTAACAGCAAAGCAACTTTTGAAAGTTGGGACGGATCAGTAAATCCTAAACTTACTACAAATAGATTATTCCGTGATCATAGTGCCTGGTTTCATATTGTTATAGCAGTGGATACCACACAAGCAACTAACACAAATAGAATGAAAATGTATATTAATGGAGTTCAAGAAACATCTTTTGCATCTTCAACATATCCAGCAGAAGATTATCTTTTTCCTGGCATAGGTACTACTAACGATACAATGAAAATAGGAAGTGGTGGACAATATAATTCAAATTATTTTGATGGGTATATGTCAGAATTTGTTTATTGTGATGGACAAGTATTAGCACCAACTTCATTTGGTGAATACGATGAAGATTCTCCTACAATATGGAAGCCGAAAGATGTATCAGGATTAACCTTTGGAAATGCAGGAACTTATTGTGATTTTGAAGATAGTGGAAATTTAGGTGATGATGAAAGTGGAAACACAAACGATTTAACAGAAAATAATATAGACGCAACAGATCAAGCAACCGATACACCAACGAATAATTTTTGCACCTTAAATCCTCTTTTTAAATCAGGTGCATTTTCTTCAAGCACAGGTGCAGTTGTACTTTCGCAAGGAAATTGTCATTTAGCTGAAGCAACACACGCAGTTGTATGTGGAACAATGGCAGTTACAAGAGGTAAATATTATTGGGAAGTTAAAATGAATGGTAATGATTATTTTTTTGGAGTTTTAGGAACTACTCCTGGTGGAAACGCATCACATTCTTATAATGACAATACAGCTTATGGAATTTATATAGAATCTTCTGGAGGAAATACTATTACTGCTGGTAGTATGTCTGGTTCAGCAATTTATACTGGAAACGCAACTTATATGATAGCTATTGATGTTGATAATAACAAGTTATGGTGTGGTAAAGATGGAAGCTGGACAGGTGACCCAGCCGCTGGTTCAGGAAATAGTGTTACTTTAGGAACTCACGAATATGCCGCTTGGTTTCATTCTGCTGGAACTGCTGGAGATAATTCTGCTAGTGTTAATTTTGGTGGTTGTCCATCATTTACAGTTTCATCAAGTAATTCAGATGGTAATGGTTATGGAAATTTTGAATACGCAGTACCAAGTGGATTTTATAGTTTATGTACTAAAAACTTAGCAGAGTATGGATAGGAATTAATTATGGCTTATACAACAATAGACAATCCTGAATTATATTTTCAAGTAAAAACTTATTCTGGAAATTCCAGCACACAATCTATTACTTTAGATGGTTCTGAAAATATGTCACCTAATTTGGTTTGGATAAAAAAAAGAAGTGATACAAGTGGACACACACTTTATGACACAATAAGAGGTGCTACAAAATATCTTTATAGTATGAATACTGATGCACAAGCTACTGCAACAAATGGTTTAACTTCTTTTGATTCTGATGGAT
>VTLG01005024.1_pt1 | contig 10780 bp, 12 predicted proteins | sample 4694571 | NCBI WGS metagenome assembly VTLG01 (sample SAMN12604809, study PRJNA352737) | marine metagenome | biome: ENVO:00000447; feature: ENVO:00000209|ENVO:00000569|ENVO:01000036; material: ENVO:00002151; isolation source: viral sequences binned using virsorter ... | reverse complement strand
GGTTTGAAAAGTTTTCCAGACAGAAGAATGATAAGGAGATAGAAGAATTTTTTATTGCTAACTTTGCATCTTGTTCTGATCCTGAGTCAATGTGGATAGGAGAGATGATGAAGGAAGGAGAAAGTAGATATCAGGATTGGCAGAAGAAAGTACAGTCACTATCCTATGTGTTTAAGGAAGAAGTTAATACTTTATTTGATAATAAGAAGGTAGATGATGTGTTTGATTGTAGTAAGGGACATCCTCCAATATTAAGAAGTTATCTAGGTGGGTTTACAAGCTTGGAAACTTTGGTAATATGTGATAGAATATTTGAGTACGGAAAAGACTTTGATAAAAAGTTGAAAGACCCTGTGTGGGAAACCGTCAGTAGGAGAGTGAAAAAATATTCACCTTTCCTAAATATTAATGTACCCCGTTATAAAAAGATCTTGAAGGAGGTTGTTATCCATGACTCTTAGTAATGAAGAAGTTCTAGGGAATTTAAAATTACAATTAGAAGAAACTACGAAACAGTTAGATCAAATAACTGCTACTCGTTTAAAACTTCTAGGTGCTATTGATGTACTAGAACAAATTGAAGAGAGTAAGAAAGAAGATGAAGTACAGGAAACTGGTACTGTGGAAGTAGTTGAGAAAGAGGTGGAAAGGAATTGAGTTTTTTCGATTCTGATATAGTTCGGGCAGAGATGGCCGAAATTCAAGAACTTCAAGAAGATGTTTTTGATAATGTCATGAAGTTTCAATACATGAATGACACTGATAAACTTCATCATATTGCTATCCTTGAGAGACTTATTGAAAAACAAAAGATTGTGTACGCACGGTTGAGTTTATCATCCGATCCTGATGCTAAGAAGATGAAAGAAGAAATTCTTAAGTCTGCACAGATGTTGGGTATGTCTTCCAGCGTTGATGTTAATATGATGTTTAATCAAATGTCCCAGATGATTGGGATAATGAAACAACAACTTGACATTAATGGTGTTGAGTCTTAAAATAATAAGGTACAAATAAAAGCCAAATCCAATTTAATCCGAGGTAATCCGAATGTCTTTCGCAAGTCTAAAGAAGCAGTCATCGCTTGGTTCGTTGACCGCTAAGTTAGTTAAAGAAGTAGAGAAGTCTAATAATACTGGGGGAGGTGCAGATGAGCGTCTCTGGAAACCAGAACTAGATAAAACAGGAAACGGTTATGCCGTTGTCAGATTTTTACCTGCACCCGATGGAGAAGAGTTCCCTTGGGCAAAGTTATACTCCCATGCTTTCCAAGGGCCTGGTGGTTGGTATATTGAGAACAGTCTTACTACTAATGGTAGTAAAGATCCTGTCTCTGATCACAATCGTGAGTTATGGAACAGTGGTAATGAATCTGATAAGGATATAGTCCGTAAGCAGAAGCGTAAGTTAAGTTTCTATAGCAACATTTATGTTGTTAAGGATCCAGTTAACCCTGCTAATGAAGGTAAAGTCTTCTTATTCAAATATGGTAAGAAAATATTTGATAAGATTATGGAAGCAATGCAACCAGAATTTGAGGATGAAACACCTATTAATCCTTTTGATTTTTGGCAAGGTGCAAACTTCAAGTTAAAGATCAAGAAGAAGGATGGTTATTGGAACTATGATAGTTCAGAGTTCGATTCTCCATCACCTTTACTTGAAGATGATGATGCACTAGAAGCACTGTGGAAGAAGCAGTATTCTCTTGCTGCAGTGGTTGCTCCTGATCAGTTCAAGTCTTATGATGATTTGAAGAAGCGTCTTGATTATGTTTTAGGACATAAAAAAGCACCTCAACGTCCACGTTTCGATGAGGAACTAGCGACTGAAGATGAAGCACGTACTGTTGCTACTAAACAAGTAGAAGCAGCAACTACTACTGTAGATTCAGATGAAGATGATGCACTATCTTATTTTCAGAAGTTGGCAGAAGCCTAATTATACAGTCTAGTATTTTCTCCACGTACAAGGGTTCTACTCACAAATTGAGTGGAACCTTTTTTGTATTTCATGATATCATCCATGTCATCATGAACAATGTTTAAGTATATTGGTTTAAGTAAGTAGATAGTTCTTTTATCATCATTTATTTTTGCTTCATAATCATAGTTGGTAACAGGTAATGCAATATCTGTTACAGTTACTTGTTGTTTTATTCCATAATCAAAGTAAGTTACACTTTGACCAGCACCTACACGCATTTTACTTGGAATTATTACTACATTTTGAGTTGTTTTAACTTCATTTGCTTCGTAGTGATGGATACCTGAGAATATTTCTGTGTCACTTTCATATTTTTCTACAAGATAAGTATTAAAATCTGCTTGAGATAGAGGCCATTCACTTTGGATGTTTATAATATTATTTGAAAGAAGAACTATCCAATCTAAAGTAGGATCTCCATAGATTTTATTAGCAACATTATCAGGACGATCATCACCTTCTACTGTATACTTTTCAAAGAATGTAGCGTCCTGAAAGATATCATCTCTTAGTTTTCCTTTCTTAAATAGATTTTTTACAGTAGTATAATCACCCTCGCTCTTTCCATCCTTTGAGGAAGTACGATTAACATATTCAAAATCTGGGAGTTGTCTGAAGTATGGTTTGGGCATTTTAGTATCCTATGGATCGATCTGAATCACCATCAAGTTGAGTGTAATCACTATTATAAGATGGTTCTAGTTCTTTGAATGAAAATTGCAATTCATATTGAATCATTGAACTATCTTCATATGTCATGTAAGTACCGTTTGGTGTATAGTTAACATCAAAACTAGTTAAAGCACACTCTTTTATCTTAGGTAAGTAATTATGACTACTACTTCTTCCACTGCTAAGATATTCTAGTCTATAAGTGTTGGGTGCTTTTAAGAATAGCAAGGAGTCACTTCTTTGAGGTGCCATAGATTGCTTAAACATTCTAATTATTTTTTTAATTTCTTGACTTTCTTTACCATCTCTTGCAGATAATTGATAGGTGAATTGAAATTCTCTAAGTTGTGGCCCTTTAAAGATCAATTCCATGTTGGGATTGATGACGGAACCTGATGTTCTAGCAAGGATACCACTCACTCCTGTTGCTTGGTTAACAAAGTATTGTGCTACTGCATCTTTAGTTGCTTTTTTATCGGCATCATTTAATTCTTTTAGAGTCTTATTAGTTTCACCAGCCATTGCCTGAACGCCTCTAGTCAATCCTGCTAGTGCTATATTTGCCATTGCAATTTGACCAGCATTCAGACTACTTTCACCCCAGTCCGTTTTATTCTGATCTTTTACATTATTAACAGGGAGGACAACCGAACCTATCGCTGTTCTTCCTAAGAAACCTCTTCTTCCCCCACCAATTCTACTCATACCAAGTTCCAATTCAGTGTGTTGAGTTTTATTTCCACTACCTACTATTCTTGAATTTCTATCAGAGAAACCTCCACCAGTCATCCCTTTAGGTTTGAATTCTATTACTGAGATTTTTAGTCTGTCTTGTTGTCCTCTTCTAAGGGTTATTGGATAGCAGTAATGACCATATCTTTTTCTACCCATTGCCTTACCGCCCATCGCGGCTCTTTTTGCATTAGCCTCTCTCTCTGAATTAAGTTTGATATCCTCCTCACTAACTCCTTCATTTATTGCTGCAGCATTCTTATTCAGTAAGTCTTTTTGTTCAGTTTTAGTTAAACTTTTTGGAGGTTGTGCTTGATTTATTCTTCCATCCTCATTCTTCATTACAACTTCACTTTGATTCTTTACTGCTAACCTTCCTTCAGGACTATTAAAATATTCTATTTCATTTTTCCTTGCACCACCCCACCAGTTTTTATTAGGAATAAAGTTTCCCTTCTCATCAAAGGTACCTACATTTTTATCAGATCCCCATTCTTCATTCCATACTTGAGTTTTTTTTGTTACTGGATCAATTTGCAGGAAATATTCTTCACCATTAGGACCCACAAATCTATTCTTAGGGAGATCGTTTCCGATCATCCCTGTTTGTTGAGTTGAAGCATTAAAAAGGCCCATTTATTATAATTTTTTTAGTTATTTAGGATGTATTTGGCATAGGGAATTGCAAGAAGGTCATCAAGTTCATCCCACTCTACAATATATAACTGACCTGCAAGTTCTTCCCATGTATAATTCCTTTGTTGTTGCCAATGAAAGTTGAGTCCTTTGAATCCCCATCGTTCTAAATGAGTACATGCAATCAGAGGGTGTTGATCGTACTGAAGTTGAGGAGTCTTAGCATTATATACAAAGGTATAGAACTTTCCTACGTCTGGGATGGGTGTCACAGTATCATTTAAGAGTTCCATGATCTCTAACATCATCTCTTCAGGATCATTAGTCCTTTGGTTTATGTCATTACCTTCTAGTCTACTCATTTGATTCCTAATTCATCTTCGGTGACTATTTTAAATTCAATTCTATTATCTTTACAAAATTCATTTGCTGCTTTCCATTTTGCTTGGTTAACTGCATAGGTAGTACACTCATAGAGATAAGATTTGGTCACTCTCTTTCTTGGTTTAGGTGGAAGAGTTTGTTTCTTTGGTTTCACTTCAACGACATAGGTTTTCACTATGTTATTTTTTTCTTGTACTTTAATAAGAAAGTCTGGATAATAACGACGTACACGATTGTCTTTGGGTGAGACGTAGGGAATACTAATCTCTTCAGAGGCCCAATATATTATACTACTATTTTTATCACACCACTGACAAAATTTTCTTTCCCAACTACTACGACAGATAATATTATTAGGATCTCCTTTATATTTACTGGGATGGAGTGGTTTAAACCTACTCTTAATACTTTCTCCCATTATCTTGCATACATAATATATAAGATCAACAAGTATTTATAAATGGCTCCCGTCCAACCACGAACTAGAACACTCTCAGAGGTAAAAGCAAAACTATTAAACCCTGCTACTACTTCTCATTTCCAAGTAAGTATTGGTCAACCATCTGGAAACTTTAGACAGTTTCTTAGTGACACAGGTGCTTTTAATGATCAAGATAGATTAAATTTATTATGTTCTAATGCTTCTCTACCTGGATCACAGTTTACAACAGCAGAAATAACAAATGATTTTACTGGTGTTACTGAGAGACATGTAAATCGTAGAATGTATGATCAGAAGACTGATTTAACTTTCTATACAGATGCTGATCAATATTTACCTATTAGATATTTTGAAGCATGGATGAATTATATTAGTAATGAAACTACTTCTGGTGGTCCTCAAGGAAGAGTTAGTGATCCAAATTTCTTTTATAGAATGAAGTACCCTAATCAATACAAGGGAACGTTGGAGATTACTAAGTTTGAAAAGAATTTAAATTCAAATCAGAGTGCTAAACCTCTTACTTATTCATTCGTTAATGTTTTTCCTTTATCAATTAATTCTATACCAGTATCTTATGAAGCATCTTCTTTATTAAAAGTTACTGTTGGGTTTACTTACAGTAGATATTATCTTGATCAAGGTCGTGGAGGAATAGCTGGATTCCTTGATCCTATAAAGCAAGCACTATTTAATGGAGAAGCATTTAGTCCTGGTGGTATTTCTAATGTTGTTGCAAGAGCAGCAGGTAATACAGTAGGTAATACTATTCAACAGAGATTAGGTGGTGGATTAGTCGGTGGATTAGTTGGAAATGCTATCGGGGGACAAGTTACCAGCAGAGTTAGAAATCTTTTCTAAATACTATACACATAATTTATCATCATGCCTTTACCAAAAATTGCAACACCAACTTATGAACTTGAGTTGCCATCATCGGGAAAGACTATTACATATAGGCCTTTCTTAGTTAAAGAAGAAAAGTTACTTGTACTTGCTTTGGAGAGTGAAGACACGAAGCAAATTACAAATGCTATTAAAGCAGTACTTAAATCATGTATTCAAACTAAAGGTATTAAGGTAGATCATTTACCTACTTTTGATATTGAATATTTGTTTCTCAATATTCGGGGTAAGTCTGTGGGAGAAGACCTAGAGGTTAATATTACATGTCCCGATGACAATGAGACTCAAGTAAAAGTTAATATTGATTTAGATGAAATTAAAATTAGTAAAAAGGATGAACATACTAATAAGATCAAACTTGATGATAATCTTATGATGGAGATGAAGTATCCATCATTGAATGAATTTATTAAGAATAACTTTGATCCTAACGATAAGAATCAGATGGAACAATCTTTTGATTTGATTGGTTCTTGTATTGATAAGATCTATACTTCAGATGAAGTATGGGCAACAGAAGATTGCACTAAGAAAGAAATCAATGAGTTTCTTGAGTCAATGAATTCTTCTCAGTTTAAGGAGATTGAATCGTTCTTTGAGTCTATGCCCAAATTATCTCATACTATTAAGGTGAAGAATCCCAAGACAAAAGTGGAAAGTGATGTAGTACTGGAGGGTTTAGCGTCTTTTTTCGCTTAGGCATGGTATATATGAGTCTGGAAAACTATTTCAGGCTTAATTTTGCGTTGATGCAGTACCATAAATATAGCCTAACAGAGATTGAAAATTGGATGCCTTGGGAACGAGACATTTATGTGGGTCTTCTTCAACAACATCTTGAGGAGGAACAGTTAAAACAAAAACAAAAGAATGCCAATGCCTAAGACTGTTGGTTACGACACTCAAACTCTATTAAAGATTCTCATGGATCTTGATATAGATTTAATGGATGTGGATAGTGATGAGGGAATGCTTGATGCATTGAAGGAAGGTGCAGCCAAACTTCAGGTAGGTGGTAATACTACAGATGAGAGGTATAATATTCTTGTAAGGGCAATAAAACATCTTAGAAGTAAAAGAAAGGAAGCAGATCCTAGTCAGGGGATGCAGATTACGAAGAAAAAGATAAGTGCAGAAGCATTTAAGAAAGGTAGTTCAGTAGGTGGAGCAGAGAAAGTCGCTGCAGATACTACAGGTGCCAGTGCTCTTGCTATACGTCCAGATAAGTCTAAGAATCCTGATATTAATTTTGATTCTTTGGAAGAGCAATCTAGTGGTGGAGAACTTACTTCTTTTAAAACTACTCTTGAAAAGATTGCAGGTTCAGTTGATTCGATTTATGATACTTTGGTAGATCAAGTCAGGCAGAGGAAGGAGAAAGGAAAGAAGGATGCTAGGCAGGCTCAGAATCGGTCAAGAAATTTAAGAGAAAATCTTTTAGAGTCAAAAGGTTTTAAGACTCTTGCAAAAGGAGTGGGGAAGGTTCTTTCTCCTGTTCAGAGTCTGTTTAGTAAAGTTGTTAAGTTTATATCCACTATTATTATGGGAAGAATTGTAATGAATATTTTGAACTGGTGGAGTAATCCTGATAATAAAAAGAAGATAGAATCGATGGTGACATTTGTAGCTGATTGGTGGCCTGTATTTGCTGCTGGTTTTCTGCTGTTTGGAACAGGTTTGGGTGGTTTAATAGGGACTATAGTAGGAACTGTAACTCCATTAATAAAACCAATGTTAGTGGCAGTTGGTAAGTTAATGATGAATCCGTGGGTGGCAGGAGCAGTTGCTCTTGGTTTGGGTGCATGGGGTATATCTTCTTTGGTAAGTAAAAATAGATCTACGAAAGAAGAAGTAGGAGGTGATAAAGATCTTGATACAAGACCTGTAACAGAGATTACTGAGGGAGGTTCAGAAGTTAAAGTTACTGAGACACCATCACCAGGATTTGCTCAGGGTGGTTTTGTATCTGGTCCTAGGGGAAGAGATAAAGTTCCTGCAAGGTTAACTGCTGGTGAATTTGTTATGAGTAAGGGTGCGGTAGAAAAATGGGGTGCAGGTACTCTTGCATCTATGAATGCGATGGGTGGTGGAACTAACAAACCAAGTATGGGTGGTTATCAAGGAGGAGGACCAGTAGAGGTACCATCTCAAATGAACAGGACTTCAGATATTATGCCTATGATACAAACAATGTTATCTTTTCCAGGTATGGAGAAAGTTATTAAGAAGGTAAAAAGTGAAGGTCATTTAGAGAAAGTGGGTAGGATGATTCAAGTAGTTGAGGGGATTACATCTAATATTAGTGCTTCAAGTGTTATGGAAACTCCATCACCACTTCCTCAAAGTGAACAGGAGGTTGTAATTATTCCACCAGAACTTCCAGCATCTGAACCTGGTGGTGGAAGTAATCCTTCTGCTAGTACTATACCACCTTTCAGTGCAATACCTGCTGGTATGATGGATACTAAAGTAAAAGTATTGGGGTTTGTAAGATAATATGGCTTGGGCTGCTGTACTTAAAACTTTTGCAAAAGGTTCGGTTAAAAAAATAGCCGCTAAGAAATTCTTGGGAAGAGATAGAAAGAAAGGTAGAAGACAGAATGTAAAGAATATCATGCAACAACAAGGGGAGTATGATGGGGGAGGAGCACTTGCGGTTCGTCCTACTACATCTTTAGCACCTACTTTTGTTTCTGATTCTGCATTGTCAATTAGTAAGAGTTCTTCCAGTAAGTCTGGTGGATTGGAAGGAGCATTAGTAAGAATAAGTGTTAAAACTATTGCGATTGATAAATTTTTAAGGACGAAGAAAGAATCTGAGAAACAACAGGACGAGAGTAAGAGGAAACAAGATGAAAATAGACGAAGACAATCAGAGGAAGCAAAATTAGAAAAGAAAAAGAAAACTGAACCTTTAGGGTTTAGGACACCTCTTCCTAAATTAACATTTTTAGATAGACTTAAAAAGTTTATTACCAATATTCTTCTTGGTTGGATTACATTAAAACTAATAGATTGGCTTCCCAAGTTACAAGGAACCTTTCTTGTTTTGGGTGCTGCAGTTGATAATTTTTTAAAAATAGGTGGATGGTTATTTAATGCAATGGCGACGGTAGTAAAGATAGGTTATGATGCTTTCACTGCAGTTGAAAATCAAGTTAAGAATGTATTTGGTGATAAAGGTTTAAAAATTTTTCATAGATTTACTGATGTGTTTAAACTTTTTCTTACTACTTCTCTTATTGCCGCAATGGTTGCTGCAAAGGCAGGGCTTCTTGGTCTCAATCCTATGCAACTATTGAAGTCTCAGAAAGCAGCAGCTTTAGGTGGAAAACTAATGGCAGGTGCTAAAGCTTTAGGTGGAAAAGCAATGGCACTTGGTGGTAAAGCAGTAAGTGCTGTATTCAGTGTACCAACTGCGGTTGTTTCTGGTGTAGGTTTACTTGCTTCTGCTATTGGTGAAGGTGCATTTCAACTTAATAAGTGGGGTGAAGATAGAGAGGAGGATGCTTTGACGAAGTATAAAGAGTTATCATGGTGGCAACCAATACAAAAAGCAGGTTGGGGTGTGGGATGGTTGACAATGAAATTTCTTAATATGATTTTTGGCCCTATTGGTGTTCTATTGGATATTATTGGAACACCATTTAGATATTTGATAGAGTTAATAAGATATCCTTTTCTTGATGAAGCAGGAAAGGCAAAACAACTTGAAAATCTTGCTAAGTTTGACTCTAGAATTCGAGAATCATTTAGAAAAATTTTTAGTACCTTAACTTTTGGGATAGTAGGTGGCGGAGAAGCTGGTTCATGGGGAAATATTTTTGGTCATGAGGAAGCACAAGAACAGATGGAATCAACTTATAATAGAAATGAATCAGCAAAAGATGTAATTGGAAAACCAGAATCTGTCACAGAAGAAATAAAAGCAGTTGAAAACTATCCATCTTATGAAAAGGGTAGTTCTCCATCACCTATTACTATGCCTTTACCTCCAAATGTAGTATCTATTCCAACTAATATGGATGCAAAAAGTGTATCAATATCAGGTTCTAGTAGTAAATCTGATTCTTTTGCTGAGATATTATATAAAGGTTAAATAAAGATAAGAGGTAATACTTATGACTGCTACTCCACTCACAACAAAAGATGCGGAACCAGCTATTCCACATAAAGTTAATATAATATCAAATAGTACTGGTAAATCTGCTAGTGTTATTAATGGTTTTGTTCGACTTGAATATTATGAAAGTATTACATTGGATAATGTAGAAGCATCTTATACTTTTAATGATACTGGCGGTGCCATTGATGGAAAGACTGTTCGAGAGGGTTTGCCTTTAGTAGGTACGGAAGAGGTTGAATTACAATTTGAAGATAGTAATGGAAATATGATTAATTTTAATTCCAAAGAAAAGAATGCTTTATATGTTAATAGGGTAACTCCTTTCTTTGAAGATGCTAATAAATCAATGATTAATTTACAGATGGTTTCGCAAGAAGCAATTCGTAATGAACAGGGTAGTTCTCGTGTACATATCAGGATGGATGGAAGGATTTCTGATCATATTACAGATATATTTGAGGATTTTTTAAAGTGTGAAAAAAAATTAGAGATAGATGAGACAAGCAATAACTATAATTTTATTGGCAATGGTCGTAAAGCTTTTTATACTTTAAATTGGTTGTCGAGGATGGCAATTCCTAGCAAGGATGGAAAAGCAGGAGACACTGCTGGTTTTCTTTTCTATGAAACTTCTGAAGGGTACTTTTTTAGACCGATAGATTCATTCTTTGGACAAAAATATGATAATGGTAAGAAGTGGAAGAAGAAGTTTATATATACTCAGTCTGTTAGTGAGGTACCTGCTGGTTATGATGGAAAAATATTAGAACATACTTCAGTTAATAGGACACCTGATGCTCAAGAAAAATTAAAGATGGGTGCTTATCAAACTAAGTTGGTTGTTTTTGATCCATTTAATTGTGCTTATAGAACATTTGAACAGACAGCAAAGGAGA
>VTLG01001555.1_pt1 | contig 10780 bp, 11 predicted proteins | sample 4694571 | NCBI WGS metagenome assembly VTLG01 (sample SAMN12604809, study PRJNA352737) | marine metagenome | biome: ENVO:00000447; feature: ENVO:00000209|ENVO:00000569|ENVO:01000036; material: ENVO:00002151; isolation source: viral sequences binned using virsorter ... | reverse complement strand
TGCCATATCTAATAGAGTTTATAGATGAAAAGAAAAAGGCAAGGAAAAAGGTATCAGTAGGTGGAGCTGGTCATTTGATGCAGCTATTACCCTATATCTTCGATATTGATACAGAATCTCAGGCTGCAATAACTGCAAAGCTGACATTCGATAAGATATTCTCTCCAAGAAAAGAGAACAGCAAGGTAGTTAATGTAGTTCAAGCAATTGGATCAGCATTAGAGGCTGAATCCCAGATGAGATACTATGAAACCAGTGCACCAGGGCTTTTTGAGACATTGAAAGCCAATTATTGGCATCAAGCAAAGGGTACTGAGTACAAAAGAAAGTCAATGCAGACACTTATGTCTAAACATGACATAGATCCGTGGAAATCGTGGAACAGAATTGAGAAAATTAAGGTAGGAACATGGTTTTTAGACTGTTTATTGGCTTCTTCTGGATGGTTTGATCGTAGTGTATTCATGCATCGCAATAAAAAGCAGCAATTCTTAGTTCCAACAGAGAAATTTCTTAAAAATAAGGAAGAAATTATAAGATTAGCTGAATTATTTAGCCCATTAGCGTGGCCGATGCTTATTGAACCAAGAGATTGGTCACCATTGCATGAAGGAGGTTACTACCTAAATGACCTAACTCGTTGTCACGACATGGTTCGCAGAGGGGTTCCCCTATGTGTACAGGGAGAAACTACCTACTCATTTTTAAACAAGATTCAGAAGGTAAAATATCGACTCAATCCCTTTATTGTAGAGATTGGGAAGGTACTAGAAGAAAGAGAAATTGAAGTTGGAAAGTTTCGTCCTGTGATTAACCATCCCGAACCACCTCAACCTCCTAATATGGATGATGAGGAAGTGAGAAGGGCATGGAGAAGAGAGAAGGCGATAGCATGTAATAAGAATGCTAACGAATGGCGGATATCCTGTAGAACTAGGATGACAATGAATTGTGTCAGAGAGTTTGAGGATAAAGAGTATTACATACCTTGGTCATTTGATTATCGCGGAAGGGCTTACCCTATACCTAGTTTCTTAACACCACAAGATACAGACTTTGGAAAGAGTTTGATTAAGTTTGCTGAAGAAGCACCTATAACTGAAGATGGTGTTAAATGGTTAGCGTTTCAAGTAGCCACAACTTTTGGTCTTGATAAAGCTACCTTAGGAGATAGGTTGGAGTGGGTAACGAAACCTGAAAATATACAGTTAATAACTAGAGTAGCTACAAATCCTATAGGAAATATAGGAGACTGGGAAGGAGTAGATGAACCATTCCAGTTTGCAGCTGCCTGTGAAGAGTATTACTCTGTTGTCTTAGCTAAAACAAGGACAACAACAGGATTACCCGTGGCAACCGATGCTACTTGTTCAGGGCTACAGATATTAGCCGGACTAGCTAGAGATAAGTCCACAGCATGCTTGGTCAATGTTGTACCAAGTGATAAACCTCAAGACGCATATCAAGTAATAGCTGATACGAGTCGTCCTCATGTACCTGAGAGGTTACGTCCCTATTGGGATAGGAAAAAAACCAAAAGGACAGTGATGACAATACCCTATAATGCTAAACCTTATAGCAATAGGCAGTATATCCGTGATGCATTCGATGATATAGATGTCGAGTTAGATAAAGATGAACTTACACAAGTAGTTCAAGCGGTACGAGATGCCATGGAGCTAGTCGTACCAGGACCTATGAGGGTTATGCGATGGATCGAGAACGAGGTAACTAAGGCAATCAAAAGAGGTGCGGAACATATTTCTTGGGAAACACCCTCTAATTTTAGGGTTGTACAACGATTGATGAAAATGAATCACAAGATAGTTGAGTTAAAACTATTAGGTCGTTGTCGAGTCAAAGTTTTAGATGGAGAGACGGGCGTAGACTTAAGACATCATAAGAATGCTACAGCTCCTAATCTAATACATTCATTAGATGCGAGCTTGTTACATCTAAGTGTTGATAAGTTTGATGCTCCTATAAGTCTTATACATGATTCAGTCCTATGTAGAGCTACTGACATGTCTTATTTGTCCACATTAGTACGTGATACCTACATGCACCTCTTCGCAAAGCATGACTTTTTAAAAGACTTTGCCCAAGCTATTGGAGCTGAGTCTGAACCGCCGATTATTGGAGACCTTGAACCGGAATCCGTAATTGAATCCACTTATTTTTTCTGTTAATGGCAAGAAACATACACATAACAAAAGAGCCTGTCACACTAACTGGTTATCAGGCTGTGCTTAGACCAAGTAAATTTGGCTACTCACTTAAGGCAATAGTCGATAGTGATCTAGTTGATGCGCTTGAGACTGAAAGAGTTGACTGTCTTAAATGGGCAGAGTCAAAGCTAAAAAATCCAAAGAGATCCACTCTTAAACCAACTCCATGGGAGGAGGTAGCAGAAGGCGAGTACGTACTTAAGTTCTCTTGGGGAGATGACAAGAAACCTCCTGTTGTAGATACAGAAGGTACACCAATAACAAATGTAGATACACCTTTATATGAAGGGTCAAAGGTTAAGATTGGCTTTGTACAAAAGCCTTATATATTGCGTGATGGCATTACCTATGGCACTAGTGTTAAGTTATCGGGCATTCAAGTTATATCAGTCCAAACCGGAGCTGGTGTCGATACTGGGGATCTGGACGAAGATGGTGTAGCTGAGTTATTCGGTAAGACATCAGGCTTTAAAGCTGATGAACCTAACGTAACTCCAACTGAAGAAGCACCAGTCCCTGATGACGACTTCTAATGTTTAAATCAGGATTAGAGGAAAAAGTCTCTGATCTTTTATGTGACTTAGGTGTGGACTATGAGTATGAGGGGACTAGCTTCCCCTATACGATTCAACATAAATACACACCTGACTTTGTATTAGACAATGGTGTAATACTTGAGACTAAGGGCTATTGGAAACCGGAAGATAGACGCAAGATTAAACAGGTAATTACTGAGAATCCAGGTATAGACTTACGTTTGGTTTTTCAAGACCCTTATAAAAAAATTAGTAAAAAATCAAAGACAACCTACGCAAAGTGGTGTCAGAGATATGGAATTAAATGGTGTGCTTTTCACGCCATACCTATTGATTGGCTTACATGACAGAAAGCGAATTTATAAAACACGAACCATGTCCCGACTGTGGCTCATCCGATGCACTAGCTGTATATACGGATGGGCATACCTTTTGTTTTAGTTGTCAAACTAGAACAGCAGGGCATGGACAAGAATCAAAACAACCCATGCAAACAAATGTTAATTTCAAAGGATCAGCCCAAAGGCTGCAAAAACGAAGAATTAGCCAAGCAACCTGTGAGAAATACAAAATCTACAGAGATGAGGCACACTTACGCTTCCCTTATTTCGATGGCTCTGGACGCTTACAAGGATTCAAGACAAAAGACAAATTAAAAAACTTTAAATATGAAGGAATTTCCACTGACACCTTATTTGGTCAGCATTTATTCCCTAGTACTGGTAAACGTATTGTTATTACTGAGGGTGAACTAGATGCTGCGAGCTGTTATGAAGCGATGGATGGCTGGCCGATGGTCTCGTTACCACATGGGGCAGCGTCAGCCAAAAAAGATCTTCAGAAACAAATACCTTTACTACAAGGATATGAGGAAGTTGTATTATTCTTCGACAATGACGATGCCGGAAGACGAGCTGTCGAGCAGGCAGCATCGGTCTTACCGCTCGGCAAAGTCAAGATTGCGAGACTGGAAGCATACAAAGATGCGTCAGATGCGCTCCAAGCCAATGATGCGAACGCTATTTGCAGGGCTATCTGGGATGCGAAGCCATATCAGCCGGATGGCATCATCGATGGGAAGACATTATTAGAACAAGTAACGACTCCCAGTCCACCTTGTAATCACTCATATCCCTTTCCTGGACTGCAATCTATGACCCATGGCATACGCTATGGTGAGTTAACAACTATAACGGCAGGGACAGGTCAAGGTAAGAGTACCTTTTGTAGGCAATTAGCTACAGATCTTTTAAGTAAAGGAGAAAAAGTAGGGTACATCGCATTAGAAGAATCTAACAGGCGAACAGCTTTAGGACTTATGTCAGTAGCTGTGGGTAAAGCCCTACACCTTGGAGAACACGAATACACCACCCTTAAAGATGCTTACGATTCCACTATCGCTGGTTGGAACCTTTATTTATACGACCATTTTGGTAGTTTATCTTCGGATATTATCTACAGTCGCATTGAATATATGGCTCTGGGCTTAGATATAAAAGTAATCTTTCTCGATCATTTATCCATATTATTATCCGGACTAGATGGAAGTATGGATGAGAGAAGAACAATAGACAAAACCATGACTGACTTAAGGAGTCTGGTTGAACGTACAGGAATTAAATTATTTTTAGTTTCTCACTTAAGAAGAGCGCAAGGAGATAAGGCAATAGAAGACGGACAGAAAGTTTCAATTGGAATGCTGCGCGGTAGCGCGTCCATTAGTCAACTAAGTGACACCGTCCTTGCCTTGGAACGCGACCAGCAAAACCCAGATGATGTCTCGACTTTAAGAGTATTAAAGAACAGATACTCAGGAGAGACAGGTGTGGCTGCTGAACTCAAATACGATAAAACCACCTGTAAATTTAATGAAACTAAGGACACAGTTTTCAGTCCCAGCACAGACTTCTGAGGAACTGAAAAAACCAAACCCACCCTCTAAACAAGCAAAGAAAAAAGCAAAGTTTAAGGATAAAACTTATGTCGCAAAGTCAAATGCTCGTATTTGATTGCGAAACTAACGGATTACTACATGACGTTTCTGAGATACATTGCATCGCCATATACGACTCCCAAAAGGAGGAGACCTTCGTATTTAATAATCAAGGTGATGACTCCTACCCAATCACGGAGGCTCTGCATTGGCTCACCCATGCTGATGTCATCATTGGTCATAATATTATTGGCTACGATATACCTGTTCTTCGGAAAATTTATTCTTGGTTTGAGCCTTGTCATAATGTTATTGACACTCTTGTCTTATCTCGCTTATATCATCCAAATATGATGGAGATAGATAAGAAGAGAAACATATCAAGAATGCCATTACAACTATATGGCAGACATTCTTTAGAAGCATATGGATATAGGCTCGGAGAATATAAAGGAGAGTTTGGTAAAACAAGTGATTGGAAAGAATGGTCACAAGAGATGCAAAATTATTGCGTACAAGACGTACAAGTAACAACTAAATTATGCGAACACTTCCGCCCCTTAATGACGCGTGTTTGCTAGAGCATCGCGTAGCTGAAATTTTAACAGAACAAGAAATACATGGATGGTACTTTGATGAATCAAAAGCTCAGCAACTTGAGTCACATCTCCGAAGAGAGATGGAAGAAGTTACTGGAATACTTCGAGAACAATTCCCTCTCATTGGAGGAAAAATGTTCACTCCTAAACGAAATAACGCATCCCAAGGATACATCGAAGGAGCTGAACTCCAACGATTAATTGAATTTAACCCCACCTCACGAGATCACATAGCATGGATTCTGACGAATCGTCTGAACATTACACTGACCCAGACTACAACGACTGGGAAACTAATTATAGACGAGATTACATTGAAGGAGATAGATCATCCCTTCTGCAAATTATGTGCGAGAGCTTTGGATCTGAAGAAGAAGCTCGGAATGATATCGCAAGGCGTGAACGCATGGCTAAAGCTATGTACGACATCTAGTCGAATACATCACCACTGTTCGGTCAGTACAAACACATTTAGATGTGCACATCGAAAACCGAATTTAGCCCAAGTTCCAGCCGAGGAACAATTTAGAGAACTATTCACCGCATCCCCTGGTATGACTATGGTTGGAGCGGATTTAAGTGGTATTGAACTTAGAATGCTTGCACATTACTTAGGTAGATATGACGGAGGTAGATATGCAGATATCCTACTTAACGGAGATATTCACCAAGTAAATGCTGACAAGATAGGTATATCAAGGAGACAAGTCAAGACTGTATCCTATGCCTATTTATATGGAGCTGGAAACCTAAAGTTAGGTCTATCCTATGATCCACAACTTTCAGAAAGCAAAGCAGCTAAGAAAGGTAAAGAAATAAGGACAGCTTTTGTTGCTGCCATTGATGGTTTAGCTGACCTACAAAAGGCAGTAGCAGCAAAGGCTACTAATGGTTATCTATTAGCAATAGACGGACGGAGAGTCCTTGTAGATAGCCCACACAAAGGATTAAATTACCTTCTTCAATGTGGCGCTGGCATAGTCGCCAAGAGATGGATGGTAATAGCTAATGACGCTATACATAACATTCACACTAAACAACTTGCCTTCGTACATGACGAATTGCAGTACGAAACTCCTCCTGAGGACGCAAAAAATCTAATGAATTTATTGGAAGAATCTGCGAAATTATCAGGCGAATATTACAAATTACGTTGCCCCATAGCAGCCGAAGCGAAAGCTGGAATGACATGGGCTGACGTGCATTAACTTTATGAAATTATTAATTGATTGCGACTACATAGTCTATAAATGCTGTGCAGCTGCTGAGACAGAAATAGATTTCGGTGATGATGTGATATTAGTGACTTCACAGTTTAGTGAAGCCTACAAACATGTAGAAAGAGAGCTAAATAAGGTAAAAGAGGAATTTCCATTCCATACAGACATTATTTTGTTCTTTACAAGTCCTAATAATTTTAGGAAAAAAATTTTACCGGAATACAAGGGTCATCGAAATAGAAAAAAGCCCTGTGGTTTCAAAAGAGTCATAAATGAGCTTAAGAAAAACTACAAAGTGATTGTTAAAGATACTCTCGAAGCGGACGACAGTCTAGGAATCTATGCAACTAAATACGAGGGCAACATTATTGTTAGTCCCGATAAAGATATGCGACAGATTGCTGGAAAATTATATGACTTTAACGAAACAGTTGACATTACACCTGAAGAAGGTGCTCGATGGCATCTGATACAGACGATGGCAGGCGACAACACAGATGGATACAGCGGTGTGCCAGGAATTGGAATTAAACGTGCTGAAAAAATCTTTGAAGAGAAAGGCTACACATGGAAAGCGGTAGTAGAAACTTTTGAAGAGAAAGGCATGACAGCTGAGGATGCATTAACAAATGCAAGGCTCGCAAGAATATTAACTGTTGACGATTATGACTCAGAAAAAAAAGAACCAATACTCTGGACCGCCGAAGCCGATTACCAAATTGACAATGGATCAAGACTTGAAGCTGCGACAGCTTGAGTTGATGCTTGCCAAACCAGAAACAAGAAAAGAAGACATAGCAATAGTCATGGTTGCTCTTCAAGAGCAGGCTTTTGTTTTGTCTAATTGTATAAAAAACCTTATAGAAAAATGGCCGAAACCACCAATAGCCGAGGACCCTCCTACTACAAACGAGGTTCCATTGATGTTTGGGATTTTATTAGAGACCAAGGACTCGGATTCCACCTCGGAAACGTAATCAAATACATATGCAGAGCCGGATATAAAGAAGACGAAATACAAGATTTATCAAAAGCAATCCACTACCTATCTAATGAAATTGAACATAGAACCAAACAAAATTGCGAGAACTGGGAGAGTTCAGCAATGGATCGACAACCCTAACTCCCGTCTGCCCGTTTCATGCACTGTCTTCGTAGTTGAAGACTCAATGGAGGGAATAAATGGAATCGAAGCAAGCTGGCGATTTGTTAGCCATGCTCTCCGCTTCGGAGCAGGCGTTGCAGTCCACCTGTCGAAACTGCGACCCCAAGGAACGGAAACAAATAAAGGACCTGACACTCTTGTTGCTTCAGGACCAACATCATTCGGAAAAATCTACTCAACATTAAATGAAATTCTTAGGCGCGGAGGGACGTACCGCAATGGCGCTTGCGTTCTCCATCTTGATATTACACATCCCGATATTAATACTTTCATCGAAACTCCTCGGCACGATTTACCGTGGGTCAAAAGATGCATCGACATTGGAACAACCCAAGAGTGGGATGATTCAAAACCTGAAGTCAAGGAAGGAATATTACGAGGAATTGCTAGAGGGGACATCTGGCTTAACAAAATAAAACACGATAAAAATGGAAACAGAATATACGGGAACGTCTGTCTTGAGGTTTACTTGCCCTCACGGGGAACGTGCCTCTTACAGCACCTTAATATGTCAGCCTGTCGTATCGGCGACATACGAAAAAGTATGCGTGAAGGTATGTCAGATTTGTGCGAGCTCCATAGTCGGACAGGGATTGAAGAGTCTGGAGAATATCTTGCACCAGATATCGACAGGCAAGTTGGATTCGGATTCTTAGGTCTCGCCAACTTCTTAGCTAACAACAACATTACATATGCCCAGTTTGGAGAGGCTCTTGAAGCAACTAATAATGCTCAACCCTACGAAGGCTACGCCGGTTTAGCTGCACGCGAGTTATTTCTGGGCATACAAGAAGCAGCTAACATCGCAAGAGAGAACAACATGGTTAGAGCATTTGCCATAGCTCCAACAGCCAGTTGTTCATATAGAAGTAGAGATCTCAATGGCTACACAGCAACTCCAGAGATCGCACCTCCTATATCAAGAACAGTTGATAGAGATTCAGGGACATTCGGGGTAGAAAGAGTTGAATATGGCAACGTAGAGATAGCCAGTCAGGTAGGCTGGGATGTTTATAAAAAAGTAGCAGATCAATTTATGATTATGCTCGAAAGAACTGGTTTGCTTCATGGCTATAGCTTCAATTCTTGGAGTGATATGGTGATTTATGATGAAGCATTTATCGAAGAGTGGCTGAAAAGTCCACAGACTTCGCTCTATTACAGTTTGCAAGTAATGGGCGACACTCAAGATAAATCTGATGCTTACGCAGCATTAGATCAGTCCGATGTTGACGATTACTTGGCAGAGATAATGAGCAATAAACCCGATGAAATAGCTTGTGACTGTCAACAATGAACCCCTATGAAAAACTATTAAACAGGAAACGTAAGTGGACTCCTGTTCAAACCACCAAAGGAAAACTTAAATATGGAGCAGAAGAAACGGTGTACCGTGCTCTCGCTGTACGCAACATGGAATGTCCAGTTGGCGCGTTTGTATCTGATTCACTCTCTGAGATTCCTCAGGCGAGTAGAGAACTTTTGGAATCAAACATAAAAGATGAAGACAACCATGATCTGGCACTAGGTTATATCGCTAACGCATTAGGCGTAGATGATAAAGCTGAAGCTGAGGCATTACGCTTAAGAGATGCGTGGATAGCTCATCCAGATCACACAATATTAAAAGCCCTAGTAATTGAGAGAGCAATATTTTTTGTCTTGCTTCCCTTCTTCAGATTTAATGGAGATGCTGGATTGAAAACAGTATCGGCTGATATCTCAAGGGACGAACAAATTCACGTAGCAACTAATAGTCTTGTATGTGCGGAACTTGGTTTAACACCAAGTCCGTCTCTAGACAAACTTAGAAAGGCAACAATTAATTGGATTATGCAACCTTTAGCAGTAGATCATGCCGATAAATATTTGAGCAAAAAATTTTGGATCGATGCTAGTGATCGACTTATGTATGAAGGTAAAGCTCCACAATTAAATGACACTAAGGCAGCAAGAATGCCTGCATTTTTTGAACATGACAACAGAAATCTCCCTAGCTACGCTTAGGCTCCACAACGAGAGACTAGATAAGTTAATTATAAAGCTAGAGGAAAACTTCGGTTGGAAACCTATCCATCCCAAAGAAGATGTACAGACCATCATGTACAGAGCTGGTCAAGCCAGCGTTATTGAATATATAAAATCCATAATGGAGGAAGAAATCTAATGTGTGCACCGATCATACCAATCCTTACAGCAGTAGGTGGTATAGCAACAGCTGCACAGCAGCTCGGTATTCTTGGAGGACAAAGACAGAGGCAACAAGCCCAAACTCAAAGAACACAAACACCACCACCACAAGTACAACAAGCTCAACAAGCAGCATCAGCTGCTGGTGAGGACGAGCAAATAAAACCAGAAAGTATAGAAGTTCAACAGAACGCTAAACAGAAGAGAGATAAGCAAACAGTTAAGAAAGGTACAGGAGCATTAGGTGCTCTACCTGGAATTAATACTGGAGTTTCTGCTCAAGCTCCAGCCGGAGGCATTAATACCGGAACGACAACATGATCGTAGCGCGACAAAGATACAATCGACTTACCAATGGTCGTACGCAGTTCCTTGACACCGCAGTTGATTGTAGTGAACTTACGTTGCCCTACTTAATAAAAGATGATATCAATGGTCCCAATCACAAAAGGTTATTTACACCTTGGCAAAGCATTGGAGCCAAGGCGGTTGTAAACCTCAGCGCAAAGCTAGGATTAGCATTACTACCGCCACAAACTACATTCTTTAAATTACAAATAAGAGATGACAAGTTAGGTGTAGACCTACCAGCAGAAGTAAGAAGTGAGATGGATCTATCCTTTGCCAAGATGGAAAGGATGGTTATGGATTATGTTAATGCTTCTACTGACAGAGTAGTTCTTAACCAAGCTTTAAAACATTTAATTGTATCTGGGAATGCATTAATATTTATGGGCAAAGATGGTCTCAAACACTATCCCCTTAACCGTTTCGTTGTTAATAGAGATGGAAACGGGAACGTAATCGAGATTGTCACAAAGGAACTTATTAACCGTCAGGTTCTTGATGCAGATTTAGAAGAACCAAAGCAACCCAACACAGGGATTGATGAGACGAAATCTGATGATG
>VTLG01001554.1_pt1 | contig 10782 bp, 11 predicted proteins | sample 4694571 | NCBI WGS metagenome assembly VTLG01 (sample SAMN12604809, study PRJNA352737) | marine metagenome | biome: ENVO:00000447; feature: ENVO:00000209|ENVO:00000569|ENVO:01000036; material: ENVO:00002151; isolation source: viral sequences binned using virsorter ... | reverse complement strand
CAGGAAGCAATGAAGCCTGAGTTCGCAGATGAGACAGCAATCAATCCATTTGATTTCTGGGGTGGTGCAAACTTCAAGTTGAAGATTCGTAGAGTCGAAGGTTATCAGAACTATGACAAGTCTGAGTTCGATAAGGCAAGTCCTCTCTTTGATGATGATGCAAAACTAGAAGAGATCTACAACAAACAGTATGATCTTAATGAGTTCACTGCACCAGACAAGTTCAAGTCTTATGATGCACTTAAGACTCGTCTTGAGAATGTTCTCGGTCTGAATCAACCAGTCAAGAGACCTGTTCTTGATGAAGAGTTAGGTGATGAGGATGGTGGTAGAGGTAGTTTCGTTGAACCTACTCCTACTCGTACCCCTGAACCAGTAGCATCAAGTTCTTCTGATGAAGATGAAGATGAATCACTGAGTTACTTTGCTAATTTAGTTAATTCCTAAACAAAAAGACCCCTTCGGGGGTCTTTTTTTATACTCCAAATGTTCTTGGGTTATAGGTTTCTACTGTGTTTTTATTAACATACTGTGTGGATCTACTATATCTCATTACATTTCTTAGATCATTTACAACTGGTGCGACAAATGCTGGTTTTAGGATTTGTATTTGTCTTTTCTTATCATTTTTTCTTTGCTCATAATTTAAATTAGTAATTATTTTTACTGGATTTATATCATCTGGATCTGTTATAGTACCATCATCTCTTCTTACTGAGTATCTAAATTTAAAATCACTGTCTACTATTGATCCACCTTTTAACATAATCCTTTCATGGTCATCTTTTAGTTCTACAGTTTCGTAGTGGTGGACATCTGTTAATCCAGTTTGTCCATACTTATCTACCATGTACTTATACAAATCATTATTACTTAGAGGCCATTGATCTCTAACATTAGTAATATTATTGATTAGTAATATTATCCAGTCTAATTCTGGATCTTTATATATTTTACTAGCAATTGATTCTGGTCTCATATTATCTTCAATTTGATAATATTCAAACATTGTTATACCAAGTTTGATATCATTTCTTAATTTAGCTCTCTTAAATATATTTTTTACTAGTATTCTTTCCTCGTTTTTATTTCTATTTGGTAGAAGAGAAACGTAATTTATATTTGGAAATTCTCTAAAGTATGCCATTAGTAACCTACCTCATTTATACTTATTGGATATAGGTGGCCACCACCTTCATCACCAGTATTGGGGAATTGATTAAATTCTAATCCTTCAGGAATATCATTCTGATAATCAGTATCATATAGAGGTTCGAGTTCTTGGAATCTAAGTGACATAACTGTACTTACTGGTACACCGTCTTCGTATGCAGACCATATTCCATCTGGTGTATAGTTTACTGCACAACCAGTACATGCAACAGTTTTAATTCTATTTAAACTTGCAATATCTGTTTCTTGATTTGTTTTATATTGTACATGGAATACATTAGGAGTACCTAAGAATATTGATGCTGCTCCAGCAGTAGATTCTCTTTTTCTGGCTGCCATTCCTTGTTTAAAGAACCTTATTATATTTCTAACTCTTTGTCCTTCTTGTGCATCTCTTGGAGTCATCTTCCAAGCAAATTGAAATTCTCTAAGGTTAGGTGAGTTGAATAATAATTCAAGATTGGCATTAGGAATTATTCCAAATCCTCTTGCTAATATATCCTCTGGACTAACTTGGAATCCAGCTGCTGCTAGTAGTCTAGATTGTAAAGCAGATGATGCTAATCTTTTTCCTGCAGTACTATTTGCAATTTCACTGATTCCTTCAAAACCAAGTTTAACTGCTGCGTCTGCTGCCACACCAGTACCAGCACTACCTACTCCAAATATACTATTTGATAAACTTCCCATCAGTGCAGCAGTAGCAGATCTACCAAGGCCTTGCCCTACTAATGATGTCATTGCAGCAGATAGATTATTCATTGTATCTTCACCCCAACTTACATTGTTAGAGTCATTAATATCAGTTGGCATTGGGAGTTTACACATGCCAAGATATTTTTTTAATGGTGAAGTTCTCTGCACACCCTTTGTCATTATATCCGTTGCATCTCCAGTCACTAGATTTTTTCTTGGTGGTTGATATTCATACTGCATTATCCTCACATGGTCTTGATTATATCCTGTATTTGTATTTCTTTTATATAATGCATCCATTGGATAGTTTAAACTGCCACCAGCATGTGACATCAATGTACCTATTGTATTTGCAGTTACATCTGAGAATGATTCTAAATCAATACTATTTGCCATACTTAAATCATTTCCATCCTCATCTACTCCTTGATAAACTTTACCTGGTTCGTATGTTCCTAACTCTGCAAACTCTTGTGAACTAAGGTAAGCAGTATTCTCGTCGGGATCACCAACACCCAGATTTCCTGATGCTAACCACGATGGTAGCACATATTTTTTTGCATTTCCTCCAGAGCTTTTAAATGCTGTTACTACATTCTGATTAAGTTCATGTAAGATATGTATTTTTGCTGCTTTTGTAATTTTTGTTTTTCCTATGCTTGTTAAATTTCCATTATTGAAAAGAATATCATCTGTGTTTGTATCTATTAGTTGTACTACACCACTTTTTGAGTAATAAAGTTTTGCATCTGGAATGCCAATAGCTTCCAACACACTAGTTTTAAAAGTGTTCTTTATTTCTTTTAATTTCTCGCCACTAGTGGTAGTATATGACATTAAGGACTATCCCAAACTTGTTCTGGTGAAACCATACCATATTTATTAACAAACTTTTCTGTTACTAACTTAGCAATGTCAGACCACTCATCCGAATCCTCTGGAATAATAAACAAACCATCAATATTAGTAATGAAATATCTATGTAATGTTTTATCTGGTAAACGTGCTTCTCTTTTATTTATGAGGGAACCAGCAATGGATGCACGTATGTCTGGACTATAGTAGTGTAAGTTGGCACCAAGTATATGTTGATTGGTTATATCTAGGACATATGTTAGTGGTCTGCGATCCCACCACGGATACTTGTCACCAAATGCTGCAGAGTATGAGAAGTAACATAACTCACCTACTTCAGGGAACCTTTGCTCTGCTACTGAATATAGTTCAGTATATAATTCATTAGCAAACCAATCTGCATCAGTACCAGCAATTGATTTAGATCTCTCAAAGATTCTTCCACCAATGGTAGTATCATTTGCTAGTTCTGCTTTCCGTGCAGCATCTCTTGCTTTTCTTTCTGCTAAAGTTTTTCTTGGCATTACTTGATACCTAGATCATCTTCTGTCATAATTTTAAATTCATAGTTACGATCATCACAATACTCTTTTGCTGCTTTCCACTTTGCTTGATTAATTGCCCACATTTTTACTGAGTATGCCCACGACTTTGTTCTTTTCTTTGGCTTTACTGGAGGCATCTTTGTTTCTTTCTTTGGTTTTATCTCTACCACCATTGATCTTCTTTTACCAGACCTATCACTGTATTTAATAAAGAAGTCTGGAAAATATCTATGTGTTCTATTATCTAAAGGTGACTTATAAGGAATCCAAAATTCTTCTGACTGCCATTCATTAATACTTTCATTTAAATCACAATAATTCATAAATTTTCTTTCCCAAAGTGACCTATAAACTATGTTTGTGGGGTCTCCTTTGTATTTTTTAGGATGTTTTGGCCTATATTTTCCATTATATGACATACATAGTATAGGATAACTAATTAATAAGAGTATTTAGATGGCAAGATCCGTTACTCCGTTATATTTAAAGATAACAAATCCTAGAGATACTAATTCTGGGACATCATTACCTTCTGCTCAGAGTTTATTTAAAGGCCTTTCGGTTAGTAGTCATTATAAAGTTTCATTGGGATTGCAGAGATTGGGTGTTCCGTTAGCAAAAGAATCTGAATCCTTAGAGAATCATCTGACTGCTTGTGGAGTGTTTGATGAGTATGAGTCTAGTAATTTTAATTATGATTTCTTTGCATCAGAAGCTATGCTTCCAGGAGCAAACTTTGATATCACTGAACAACCTGGAGCATATCAAGGAATGCTTGAGTACAATGCTACTAGAAGAATCTTTCCTGATTTTGAAGTAACTTTTTATGTTGATGATAAGTATAATATTATTCGTATATTTGAAGAGTGGATGAATTTTATTAATCCACTGTACACTAGTTACGGAAAATATACTGGAGGATGGGAAGGTCAAACTGAAAATGATTTTGATACTCCTGCTCAACCATATTACAGAATGCAATATCCAAAAAATTATAAAAGAGAAATTAATATTACAAAGTTTGAAAGAAATTTATATAAGAACCTTAATGATAATAATTTGACTGATAGTCAGTGGGGTTACAATCCACAACATATATTAAGTTATAAATTCATAGATGCTTTTCCAAAACAAGTAACTGCTATACCTGTAACGTATGAAGGTAGTACATTAACTAGGTTAACTGTTATTTTTGGATACACTAGGTATATTACTATTAAGGATAATGGTCCTGAACCATCTAGTGCTTACGGTAGTAAAGATAATGTATCAGTTATGGATGCTGCTACACGAAAAGCAAGACAAAACTATGGGAAATCTACTCTTGGTAAGGGCAATCCACTTAATGAAGTTGATAACACGTATGGAACTGGTATTCCTTCTGGATCTGATTTGAAACCTGGATCTTTTAGTGTTACTAATCATCCAAATTCTGCAAAGAAATTAATTAATGCACAACTTCATTTAGATGAAGCAAAGTATGGAACTACTGTTCCAGAAGGATCGTTTAGTATTAGTAAGAAAGTTAAAAAGGAAATTGATTTACATAACAAGAAAAAATATAATGTGAAAAAAGTTACAAATAAAAAGATTCCTTTTTTACCTAATATCAAATAACCTCCCTATATAAAATACTGAAAAACTTATTATGCCTTTACCAAAAATATCTACCCCGACTTATGAGTTGGTCTTACCATCATCAGGGAAAAAAATAAAATACAGGCCGTTTCTTGTAAAAGAAGAGAAGATTTTAATTCTTGCACTAGAGAGTCAGGATGTAAAACAGATTACAAATGCAATTAAAACCACGTTAAAGGATTGTATTGTTACTCGTGGAGTGAAGGTAGAAGAACTACCTACATTTGATATTGAATATATCTTTTTAAATATTCGTGGCAAATCTGTGGGAGAAGCAATCGATTTGGTTGTTACTTGTCCTGATGATAATGAAACAACTGTTCCTGCAAAGATTTATATTGATGAGATTGAAGTGAAGAAGGATAAGAAGCATAAGAGTGAAATTAAACTTGATGCAAAGTTAAATCTCAAGATGAAGTATCCATCTTTGGAAAGATTCATTGAGAATAATTTTAATTTTGGTAGTGATACTTCTGATACGGATAAAACATTTGATATTGTTGCTTCATGTATTGAGATGGTGTACGATGCTGATGAAGTTTGGGCTGCATCTGATTGTACTAAGAAAGAACTCAAGGAATGGGTTGAGACTTTAAATACTCAGCAGTTTATGCAGGTTGAAGAGTTCTTTACCACAATGCCTAAGTTATCTCATACGTTTACAGTGGTTAATCCAAACACTGAAGTTGAAAGTGAAGTTACGTTGGAGGGTTTATCCGATTTTTTCGAGTAGTTATGGCTCATATTGATCTTGAGTCATATTATAAACTTAATTTTGCTTTGATGCAACACCATAAATACAGCTTAACTGAGATTGAAAACATGATGCCTTGGGAGCGAGACATATATCTTGCACTTCTAAATCAATACATTGAAGAACAAAATCTAAAAGCACAACAGGAAAATAATTAAGATGGCAATCAGCAGTTCCAGTATTTCTACTTTTGGTAGTCTTCAACCCCGTGGGAATGCGATGTCTGGTGCTATAAATTTTATAAGGGGAAGAGCATCTCAATCATTTTCTGGTGTAAAGAGTAAGATAGGTGGATTGGGATCAAATATTGGTGAGCAGATAAAAAATATATCTACAGAACCTAAAAGTAATATAGGTGAAAGAAGTAATGTAGTTAGAGATGTACTACAGACATTTGGAAATGAAAAGACAGAAAAAATTCTTACAAAGAATTTAAAGATACTAAGAGATACATTTATAGAGACTTTTGAAGTTGCAAGACTACTAAGAGCATCAATCATGGGTGCTGGTGGACTTGGTGCTGGTTCTGGCGGTGGCGGTGGTGGAAGTCCATTACTATTTGCAGGTCTCGGTGCTGCATTAGCTGCATTTGGAAAAAATATTGCTAACTGGACTAGGAACTTGGTAAAAGGTTCTATTAATGGTTTAAAAAGAATTCTCGGTATTCCTGTCAAACCAACAGCTACAACTACTAATCTAGGTCCACGACTTCAATCAAAAAATATAAAAGGTAATCAAGGAATACAAGGTACTCAAGGTATTCAAGGTAAACCAGGTACTACAACAAAACCAGGTAGTACTACTAGTAATATCACTAATACATCAACTGCTAGTAATAATATAACTAAAACAAATCGAATTAAAAATGTTAATAATGTACAATCAAATGCACAAACAAATATTAATAACATAAAACCTAGAGGAAATATTCTTTCAAAAATTAGTCCTAAAGTTAAAAATGTATTGAAGTTTTCTGGAGGAAATAAAGGTAAACTTTTACTTGGTGCTACACTTACTGCTGGTACTTTATTTGGTCTCAATGCACTTAATAAAAAAGGTGATCGACAAGGAGGAGAAGGATTAGAGGGTGATGCATTGGATAAGTTTGATACTTCTGTAGATAAATTTGGTCAATTCGTAAATGAAGTTACTCCATCAGAGACTGAGAAATCATTCGATGAACGTAAAGTCGTACCAATGATTCCTAAAAAGGTAGATCCAAAGAAACCACAAGGTTTCATGAGAGCTGTTGCTGGTTATGCTGATTGGTTAACTTTGAATGCATTTGATTTTGATAGACGTGGAACTCTTCTTGATGGTATGAAAAATATTGTAAATCCAAAAGAGGTTAAGACTAAGATTCCAACAACTAGTAAGAAGAAACCAAATATTGTAATGCTTCCTGGTATGGGTGCTGCAGCAACTCCGCAACAAAGGCAAAAACTTGTTAATCCAAATGGTGGAGGTGGTAATTCTATTGATTATCCTTTCTTGAGTAGTTCAAAGTCAGATGGTTTTGGTGCATTGGAAAGTAAAATGATCTATAATGTGGTGGAGTAGATAGATGGCTGGTTGGTTAGCAAAATTAGGTACTGCAGTAAAGGGTGGTGGTAAGGCTGCTGCAGCAAGAAACTTTTTAAGACCTAAAGGTGGTGGTGGAGGAGTTACTACGTCTTCTCCAGATAAGGTTCGTATAGAAGCAAAGAGAATTAAAACAACTCCTTCCATCTTAAAGGTTAAGTCTTTAACTTTTAGAAAGATTGGAGATAGTAATACTTTTATAAAATTTATTGGATCTGCTGGATCAGAATTAAAGAAAGTAAAGATAGAAGATAAGAGAGGTGCATTATCTAAACTGAATTTAGCTGGGTCTGGAAACTCAGCAATGAATATGTTCCTTGCATCACTGGCTGATCCTGGAGGTGTTGCTAAAACAGCAGGAATGAGTGTTGGTGTTGGTGCTGCAGTTACTATTCCAGCACTTATAGGACTTAGACAATTATTTAAAAAGAAACCTAATATTAAACCTAATATTAAACCTAATAGGATAAAAGGTCCAAGGAATCCAAATAGACTAAAAATTAATAAGAAACCAAATCTTAATAGGAAACCAAATCTTAATAGAATAAATGCTAAGAATAATATAGTTAAAACAAATCAAATTAAAAAACCAAACCTTAATCTTAATAGAGGTGGTGGTATATTAAAACGTCTAAAAAATATCAAAGGTGTATCTAAAAGTAATGTAATATTGAATACTCTGTTTGCTGGTTGGGAATTCGCTGATAGAAAATCATCAGGTCAAACTAATACTCAAGCTACTATTGGAACTGGTTCTAGTCTTGCTGGTGGTATAGCAGGTGCTGCTATAGGTCAAACATTGATTCCAATTCCTGTTGTTGGTGCATTAATTGGTGGTGGAATAGGTTCATGGATATCAACTAAACTTGCAGACAAAGCAACTGGTGCAGATAAAATAGGAGCAGAAGAGACAGAAGAAAAGAAAAATGAAATTGATGGTAAAGAAGATTTAAATAAAATAACAGAGCAAATAAAAATTAAATCGCAAAAACTTAATGGAATAGTTGATAAGTTTGATGATAATGTTATGGCATTGGGATCTCTAATGAATCGAAGAGTAAAGACTAAAGATAAGATGATCTATACTGAGGAAGGTTCTATTACACATGCTACTGTTAATGTAGACAATACAAATAATATAAACACTAAACTCAAAGTTGATCAATCAATGATAACATCAATAAGTAATGATGATTCTGAGGATACAATTTTTATTACTCAAGAATCTCCACCTATGAATCCAAGTCAGGGTGGTGGAATGATACCGATACCTGTTGGTGGTGGAGGTGGTGGCGGTATTTTTGTTGGCACTCCATCTGAAAGTGAAGTGGTAAATAGTGTGTGGTCTAATATACTTCTTACAAAACTTGCATCAAAATGACAAATTTTCCATCATCAACTGCTAGTAGTTCTAACGATAGGTTTCCTAGTGATGCTAATTTAGTAGCAGGATATACTATTGATGAGGTATCCATTCTTCCTATTGGTGAAGATGAAGATGTCATGGGTACAGTGACAGAATGGACTACTGATATGGATGTTGAGGAGGAAGGAGTTGCAGTAGATAATGTTAATAAAGATCCTATTGATTTAAGTAATTCCATATTAGGTATATCTTATTTTGAAAATATATTAGAACCATGTGTTGCTATGGAGTTGGAAGTATACTCTAGTAGTAGTATTTTCAATGAGGTTCCTATACGTGGAGGAGAAAGAGTAGAGATTGATATTAAAGCTCCTGATGGAACTCATTTTGAAAGGAGAGGTGCCTATGCAATGTATGTCTATAAAGTAAGTGGAATGAATTCTGATAAATTACGAGAGACTTTTACATTGCATTTAGTGTCTAAAGAATTCATGGTTAATGAAACAGTAAGATGTAAAAAGAAATTTCATAGAACTACAATTGATACTCATGTTCATATGATTTTACAATCTGTTTTAAAAACAACAAAAGAAAATATAATAGAACCAACATCTAATTTGTATACCTTTATTGGTAATATGAAGAAACCATTTCATACTATACAATGGTTAGCTCCAAAATCTATATCCAAATTATCTGCTGAACATAACGTGAGTGAAGAAGGAGAAGAAGCAAAGGGTACTGGTGGATATCTATTCTATGAAAATCAAAATGGATTTAATTTTAGAAGTATTGATCAGTTAGTTTCTAGAACAAAGAGTGAAGATAGTGCTGATGAAGATGAGAACATTTTTACTTATGTTCATAGCGGAGTGATTGAAGAGAGTGCAGGATTTGGGGCTAGGGGAATGTATGGTGAAATTCTTAAGTTCTTTTGGGATAGAACCGTTGATGTCAGGAAATCATTACGAGTTGGTATGTATTCTAACCTAACATATCATTATGATGTTGTCACAAACAAACTTTCACGCTATAATTATAATCTTACTGAACAGATGGAGAACGCAGAAACATTAGGTGCTGATGGTATTCCCCCAGATGTACAATTGTTTGGTAAATCTCCATCCAGAGTACTGTCAACAGTATCTGATCATGGTACATTAGATCAACCATTTCAGAACTATGCATCCAATGGAGCACTGTTGACTAGTGGAAGAGATAAGGCTGATATGGCGAAATCCTTTTCAAGATATAACTTATTGTTCCAACAAGCACTAAATATTTTAGTTCCTTGTAACATTCACTTAAAAGTTGGAGACATTGTTAGATGTTACTTTCCTAAAAGGAATACTGAAACATCAGAATCTGATCCAGAAACAAGTGGATACTATTTGATTAGGGAACTAAGGCATTCTTTTGTGCCAAACCAAAACACAACATCTCTCAAATTAATGAGAGACTCTTATGGAATCGATTAGGAGGACTTACTTATGACAATCAAACACGACCTAGAACATGAGGTTTACTTAGATCCAAAGGATCATAAGGAACATGTTAATCATGGAATGTTAGAGTACAGTGAAGCAGATCTGAAAGATGTTCATGCTGAGTACGACAAATACCATGAGGGAGATGAAGTAGACAAGAATGATGGTGCAATCAATGACTATCATACAAGACATCAGGATCAACATCTTGAAGTCTATTGTGATAACCATCCAGATGCTTTCGAATGTAGGGTTTATGACGAATGATAGATGAATCGCTATTAAAGTCTGGTGCGATTGGAAGGGATGGCTTTTCCTGGTGGATAGGTAGAGTCGCTCATTCTAAGTATTGGAAAGATGCCAACGTTGCACTTTCTCAGGACAGTAAAATAGCACAGAGATGTAAGGTAAGAATAATTGGGTATCACCCTTGGGATAATTCTTTGTTAGAAGAAGAACTCCCTTGGGCTCATGTTTTAATGGATCCTATTACTGGAAGTGGTCAAGGGGGTCTTGGAGATACTATGTGTCTTGCTGGAGGAGAGACATGTATTGGATTTTTTCTTGATGGTGAAGAAGCACAACAACCAGTAGTACTGGGACTTTTACATAAACATGCAGAAGTTAAAAATTTAATTGAAGAAAGTGATTTATTTGAGGAAGGAACCTCTGGTTTTAAACCATTCA
>VTLG01012609.1_pt1 | contig 10783 bp, 6 predicted proteins | sample 4694571 | NCBI WGS metagenome assembly VTLG01 (sample SAMN12604809, study PRJNA352737) | marine metagenome | biome: ENVO:00000447; feature: ENVO:00000209|ENVO:00000569|ENVO:01000036; material: ENVO:00002151; isolation source: viral sequences binned using virsorter ... | reverse complement strand
AAGTTTAGCTTCTATAAACGCTCTCTGTTTACCAGCACCTATCTCTCTAAAGTTTTGAGATTTAATGATTCTAGCTTTCTTAGTCTCTGTAAGAGCAGTAAGCATAGTATCAATAATTTGAGAGGCAGGTCCATCTATCTCTCCAAGATCAGCAAAATTAGCTAGTTCTCTACCAGCTACACCTGTATCTCTTAGTTGATGTAGTAGAGATCCTATTACTAAATCAGCTACAACTATATTCTTACTAGTAAATGTTTCTAATTTATCTATTACTTCACCGGCTGAATCAGTGATATCATATTTATCACTAGATTTAAATAAACTTTCTAAGTATTCAGAAGCTGGCATTTCAGCAGCATTTCTACCTTCAGTTATTCTATGATAAGCTAAGATAGAATCACCAAAAACTTCAGATAAGGTTTGTTTTCCTTCTTTTACTTGTCTAATAATAGCATTGAATTTATCATTACTATATAATCCTCTCAGCACCCCTTCTACAGTAGCTTCACTCATGTCAGCTTCTCTAGCAACACGTTCTCTCTGTACAGGAGTAGTAACAGAACCAGTAGAACCTTCTTCAGATCCCCATTCTGTTCTAATTCTCTTCTGTGTTTCCCATGCTTCATAAGGTGTTTGTTCTGATATATGAGCACCTTGATGTGGTTCAGCTATCGGTCTATTCTTATCAGCACGGAATTCACCTTCAGCTTTTCTAAGCTGCCTTAAACCGGCCTGTATCGTTACATCTTCTATATTCTTATTTCTAGCTCTAGCTGCATTAATAACTTTCTGAGAACCTTTGCCTAATAATATAGAGACGCCATCAAAGAGAACACCTATACCCATACCTTCGACAATATTCTTAAGTTTCATCATTATAGGATGATCAGTATCTCTAGTACTGAGTGGTGTATCAATAAAACCATATTGATCACGTAAAGTACCTAAAGCATTGTGTCCATCTGATTCTTTAGAAATAACATCGGACACTGCACCTACACCAGCAGCTCTTAACATTGAAGAGCCTATTGTTTTACCACCTAGTGCAGCTATACTGATACCTGTTCTAGCAGCTGTTACTTTAGCTGCAGGTATAATAGCAGCGGCAAGACTACCAAAGTGTACTACACCTCTAAGTATTTTACCCCACCATGTCTTTGTTTCAATTGGGTTTTCATAGTCAGTGAAAGGATGCCATTCAGGTCTATAATAACCTTTCTCTCTTCTCTCTCTAGCCATTTCTCCAGAGAGTGCATCAATTGTACGCTCTGGAAAAGTAGCTATAGAAGAGGCGGTATCTTGTAGACCACCTGATAAAATTGATTGACCTTCTTTTGCTAAACCTTGAATACCCCAATTTTCCTTATTTCGCGGATCATCTTGCTCAGCCTTGGCTTGAGTTTCAGTAGCTTGAGTTTGCTGCTGTACTTCTGTATCCGCTTCTTGCTGTTCTTGTATCTCTTTGACGAATTCCAATGAATCATCAGCAATCTGCTTCATTGCATCTACGTCAATCAAAGAAGGATCTATTGGCATTTGTTTACCTTATTGTAATGTCTGCTCTACTAACTCCTTAGAGCAAGCAGGAAGCATGTTTTCTATTTGAAGATATGGTGGTAAGTCTCCAACTATACTATAAAATTCATTTCTTGTAAGTTTATCAAGAGTAACTGTATGTCGATATGTATCATCTATTGTACAGTACCTTTGAGCTACTTGAGCTTTCTGTCTTAATCTAGCAAGGACTAAAGCATCTTGATTCTCTTGATCAAATAATTCATTAATATCTACTGGTACATTCTGTAAAATATCTCTAAGTTGACCATTAGATATACCATATAGACCAAAATCTTCATACCCTTGACCGATTAAATCTATAAGCTCACCTATTGTATGTTGAGATAGAGGTTTAGTTAATGATACGATTTCACCATTCTTGTCACGAACATGATCATATTTAGCACCAGCTTGAGCTGTTTCATCTTCTACTATCCTAAGCATTTCAAGAGTTTTAGGATTCTCTTGTGTGACTTGGAATGTAGCTGAAGGTGAACTGAATCTAGTTTTTCTCAATTCAGCTTCAGATAGAATACCTTTCTCAGGTAAAGCTGCTTCACCTTTTTTCAAAAGACCCATAGCTTCTAAACGATCTCTCATGAGCTGTTCAGGATGAGTCTTATTTATACCAGGAGCTAGTTTATCATAGAAATGAGGTCTAACTTTACCTCTACCATTTATATAATCTACAGCTTGTTTTATATAAGGAGCTTCTCCAGGTAAAGGTTTATCACTACTTATTAGTGTAGGGTCTTTACTAAGTGCTGCTGCGGCTGCATTAATATTAGTTGCTACAGTTGTATCGACAGGTATATCAGCTCTTTGAGTGAGATCTATTTTACCTGCTTGATCTTGAGCTAATAAATCTGATACTGCTTTCTGTGCAGCAGTTGTAGCTTGTGCATGACTACCAGTTTCTTCTAAAATTCTGTTATATTCTTTTTCATATGTACTGGTAGCTGCAGCTTCTGTATAGTAATAATCAGTAGTTCCTCTTCCGGCTTCACCTAATTTATTATTAAAGTGACCATCAACAGCAGATCGAATAAATTTAGATCTATCACTTGTTTGAGTACCTAAAGCTTTTAACTGCTTCCTCCATTTTAGTTTATAATTAGGATCTTTAAAGGACATAATCTCCTTTTCAGATATAGGTATACCATTAGCTGCATTATGTGTAAAGATACGATCTAATTCTGCATCATCTTCAATACCAGCATATCTAATATTCTGCAAAACAGCTGGTACTAGTCTAGAATCTGTTACACCATGCTTAGCCATCCATTCAGAAATAGCTTGATTCTTTTGTTCTATAGTTATTGGACCATCTTGTTTCTCTAATCCAGCAGCAGTTTGTACAGCATCAGCTCTTCGACTAGCTTCTAGATTTTCTGTTGCTTCATCTGCTAAACCTTTTTGGTAGGTTCTAACCCCTTTCCTCATTAATTTAGCTTCTTTAGGCCAGTACTTACCTATCGTTGGGGTACTACCATCATGTGCTGTAAACTTATGATCGATTATTTTATCAACATCACCTTCAGTTAATTCACCTATAGCTGCAGCATCATGTATCTTCTGAGCCATCTTCTGCCTTGCTATAGTATAAGACCCATCGTATTTACCTTTATAGATATTAATATAATCTATAGCAGCACTTGGTCCTTGAGTCTTTAATTTATAAGCTAGATCTCTAAGAGATTCTCTCTCCTCTGCAGCGGCTAAAAATGTTGCTTCTTCTTTATTAGCCTCATTTAGTTTATTATCTCTTACTGTTAAAGCATGAGAAAGGAAATCTCTTTTAAGTCTACCAGGATCACCTAATATATCTTTGTTAGCATGAGCATATGATAAAGTAATAGCAGCAGCTATAATTTTACGATGTTCAGCACTGCCTGCCTCATCCCAAGTAATAGCAGGCTGACCAGGTTCTACCTGTACTTTAAGACCTTTCCTTGCCCATTCCCAATAATGAGTGAAATTCCTTGTTACTTCTGTTGCATTCTCATTACCAAGAGTATCTTGAAATAATCCCCAATCAACTGGTTGGAATTCTGAACCTGGTCTACCTGAATCTCTTTCTTCTTTATTAGCATCATGAAGTGCTTGTCTTTGAAGTGCAATTTCTTGTTCAGCTTTTACTGTTTTCTGTACATCAGGATCAGTTAATGATAATTCTGCATAAGTAGCACCGTTTAAATATAATTTTAAATTTTCAGCAGATTTAAGATGAGTCTCAAACTGCGAGATCATCTTTCTTGTTTCAGCAAAATTTTCAAGACGTTTCTTGGTTACTATGCCTTGAGTAGTTAAATTTAAAAGATCTGTTACTGCTTTACCGGAAGAATAATCTTTATACATCTGCATGTATTCCTGACCAATACGTGCAAATTCATTATTAAGATTACTTATATTCCGTTCAGTTATCTGTTTTTGAGAGTCTGTATAATCAGCTGTAATGATAGCTCCAGCTGCTTTTGTTGTATCGACAGGAGCGAAGGTAGCTTTACCTATGTCCTGGTAGTATGCTGATGTCATAATTAATCAGTAGGCAGACCTGCCATTTGTTGAAAGCCTTTGAGGGTGTCACCGCTTTGGATTGAACCAAGACCTGCTCCTATTGAAGCAATCTGTCCTGCTGTTTGAATAGCAAACATAGCACTTCTAAAGAACCTACTACCACCACGTTCATTAGCTGGTCTAAAGTTTAGGGTAGCATAATGAGATGGAGGTAATCCTTGCTGAGCTCTTATTGAAGCTCTTCCTTTTTGATAATTTATCTTAGCCATATGCTCCATACTATCAGTTTTCTCACGCCATGTATGGTCAACAGCAGCTCTGGTAGCAGCCATAGCTTTAAGTATTTCAAGACGTTTATTACGTCCAGCACCTCTAGCACGTGACTCACCAGTTTTTATATCACGTTCAGTACCTGTTTTTGTAGCCCATGCAGTAGCTAAACCTTCTTCAGCTTTTAAAGCACGGCCATGTATATATAAAGCTTGTCTTCGTATATTACTTAAATTAGCATTATACTGTCTTTTGTTTGCATCGAGTGCTATTATTGAATGAGCACCTTTGCTATGCCAAAGAGCCTCACGACCCTTTAAAGCATTCATTTTTCCTGCAAAGCGAGCATCAGCTGCGTGCTGAGCCCCTGCATTCTGATCCGGTAGAAAGCACACGGCAAAATTCTATAAAGGACAATTGATTGGGTCCATATGGTATTCTTCGCAAAAATTTGAACCCTAAAAATTTTAGCAGTTTTAAGTGGACTGTATTTCGTTCATCGACAACATTCCACAATAGTGGTTCTGTTCTACTTTCGACGAAACGTTTAGCTTCCCTAGCGAATGTAATTGGATACTCATGAATAGCAGGAGTACATAACATCCATATTTCTCCTTTTGGTCCAACGCCAGCCATTCCGGCAGTCTTACCGTTAGGCACCTCGAACCATACACAGGAAGTCCTGTGAACTGTTAAAGGAAGCTCTACCATAGGATCTAGCCCATGGCCCTCTTCGACTTCTCTACGGTCTTCTGGAAGCAAATTAGAGGCCACCTTAATGGCAGCCTCAACTGTTGCTGGGTGAATGTATTTAGACACGTCTATAGTTTTTGGGTGAATAATCTCCCTCCCAAGACATTGAATGTAATGTAGCAGGAGATGGGTGATTAGATTTTAAACTTATATCTACATTTTCATTTTTCTCATAAATAGGTATTGTTCGTATATCTTCATCTACCCATGTTAAATCATTGGCATTGAATAAATCGAATTCACCTGATTCATGATTCTCTGTAAAATCATCTTTACCTTGTCTAGTTAATGTAGTTGAATATACACCAGCTCGACCAAGATTTAAATTCAATCTATGTAAAGTTAATCTAGCATTTACATCAGCTCTAGTTGCATTTCCTCCTAAAATTTTTGTTGCATAAATCCTAGGGAAATTTACTTTATATTCATATAACCAACCAACAGTTAGTTTTTTACCAGAACCTAATCCGTCATTAGTTGGTGTAACATTACCAGGGAATATAACATTTTGACCAGAACGTGACTTGGCTATAGCTAATATACCTTTACCTAATCTATTAGCTGTACCTACATCAACTGCTGCATCTTCAGTAACTTGAGCATCTAAACATACACCTACCATACTTGGGTCAGTACCATGTGTATAATCAACACCATTTAACCAAGGAAAAGTATAAGTAGTTTCATCGGTACCTGCATTATAACTATAATTAGCACTTCCAGTTTCAATATAATTATCCATATGAACTAAGTATTCAACACCATCTTGGGTGAATACTGCATCAGTAACATAGTCACCAGATGATTGTACTAGATTAATTTTTTGTAGAAAATCTTCATCATCAACAATATAGTAAGAATCATCTACACAGAAATGATGTACAATAGGATTTAAAAATGTCCACTTTACCCATGCTGATTGGATTGGACCCTCAGCACCGTATATATATTTATAGACATATACTGTTTTTGTGCCTTTCTTACCTAAGAAAACCATACCATTTTCTCTAGAATTAGCTATTAAATCAATTCCATTAGGTAATAGAGTAGGTACAATAAGACTAGTCTCTGCTATTACAGCTTTACCTTCCCTTTTAACTTCAGCCATTTCTTGGAAACGACTGTATTTACCAGAGTTATCTATAAAGCCAGTTGTAACACCTAAAGATATAGGAGGTATTTTCTCATTATAAAAATAGGTAGATACACTACGCATTTTAGCAGTATCTGGATTCATTACAGTATCATCTGAAGTTAATAAATACTGTTGGTTTCTACTGAAACAAAGTAATCCAGCATTAACTTCAATACCATCATATAAAACTGAAGGTTTATTACCAGCAGCTGATATATCAATAGTATCAACAGCACTAATTGCTAAAGATGTTGCTCTCCAAAAATCAGGTCTAGTAAAATTACCAGGTTGACAAAGTATAGCATTCTCTCCAGATAAGAAAGCTAATCTATTACGGAAGAATAAAACTTTATTAATTCTAGCATAATCACCTGTTGTATTAAGGGTAGCTACTTTACCCTCTGAATCCCTAGTTGCTACTTTACCAGCAAAAGAAGGTATCGGGTTAGTAGAGTCATCACCTACTGTTCTCTCAGCATATTGCCAATGTTTAACTGTAAAAGTATTAGCAGCTGTTCTTTGAATACCAATAGGCATTGTAGCTGGATTAAATGTTTTTAAAACACCAGGGTTAGCACATTCTATCCAGGATCCAGGGCCATCTAAATCATTATCACCTTTAAATTTAAGGTAATAATCATCTTCATCAGATTTCTGAGAGTTAGATACTTTAACAATATATCCATGCTTACATTGTATAGGAAGTTTTGATACATCATTGATCTCATCCTGCATAACTCTCATTAAGTCATTATCGATGATTTCTACATTGAATACTGTATCATCTGAATAGACATACAATCCAGTACCAATCATCTTAACATAAATTTTGTTAGCAGTATTTGCTAAACCATATGTTGCATCATTAGCAGAACCAGTACCTGTTAATTTATTATGGGTAAACTGCTCCATAATACCAGCACATATACCATCAGCTGTAACACCAGTATCTGAATCCCAAGGTGTAGGAAGAGGTCTAATAACCCCTACAGGGTTGCTATTAATATAACCTTTAGTTTTAACTAATTCATCATCTTTGACTCTAACTCTGTATTGTACTGGATCTCCCTGATCATCACCTCTAGGCTGATCGGTCATCGCAATAACACGATTACCTTTTAAATTTACATTAGATTCATCGAACTGGCCCTTTAATTGCTCCTGACTACTATAATTTGCTGGAGCCCAACCACTTTGCCACATAAGTGGTGGTGTTGTATCTTGGTAATTCCATCCTTCTCCACCATGTAATAAGGTGATCTCTCTCATATAGGTGCACTTATAATCACTACCAGCAGGACCATTTTCTGTAGCAGTATAAGCACCTTTGAGTCCATTCTGACCTGTAGTAGTAATCCTAAAAGCTAGGTTCCTCATCTTATGAGTGATACCTGGTGGTGAAGGATCACTGTGTACAAAGACCTGAGTACCTATAGCTCTACATGTACCAGATCCATCATAGTCAGCACAGGTATCATTTATTTTAAAGGTACCTCCATTAGCTACTCGTTTTGCTCGCTCAGTCTCATTAGTATCCTCACCTCCAAACTCAAGATTAGTAGCAGTTCTATACTCAAATACTCCTTCACCATTATAGACATTCAGCCCATACTGTCGGCCATTCTCTGTCTTTAAGAGTTCAATATAAGCAAACTGAGCATGAGGAGGTTGTGGTGTTTTATCTCCAGTACCTGTATAAATAGCTACTGGCTTTGTTCTATTAGTAACAAAGGTAGTGTCCATAATAGTCAAAGCTTGCACATCTTCTTTAGACCCAGTATGTGCTAAGTAACTTTTTAAGGATGCTTCATATGTTTCACTATGTGTCTGCCAATTTGCTGAATCAGAATTAGGTGTAGTTGTCTTACCACTATGAGTAGCTTTAGCTATATAAGTTTGACCACTATAAGTAGCTAAGTCACCCATTACATAGGATTTAGTTGATACCCATGCCTCACCGTAATTAACAGTACAAGCACCTCCACTCTTGGAACTCCATATTTTAACTTCACCATTCTCTAGAATTTGACCTACATACCCTCCTTCACTAGGGTCTCTATAGTAATCAAACCAAGTAGCTTTTGCATCTGTTGATACACTTGCTAATGCACTACCATCTGGAGTAATACGTTTCCCTCCAGGTCTTTTATATAAACCCCATACAGGGTCAGGTATTACATTAACAGCATCATTAACCTGCCCAAGTTTTTTTAATTGATCAGGTTGCTCTGATATACCACCATTATAATTTGGTATTGTTTGTGTAATTCCTGCCATTATCTACTTAGTGCCCTCCATGGTTGATAAGTAGTGAATACTGAATCTTCAGGGAATCCCATCATTGAATGGTTACCTTGATTACATTCATATTCCATACATGAAGCTCTTGCTAAAGCTTCTTGTTGTCCTAATAATTGTACTAACTGTGGGTTAGTTACTAACTGAGTAGCAGCCATACGGCTAGCTCTATAAATTATATATCTCCTGAATGCAGAAGGTAGATCTGTAAATTGATATAATTTAACAACATCCAAATCAATGCCAGTTGATGGTAAGTCAGACCAGTCATAGGTGTGGTCATACTTATCATATAAATAACCATTTCTTTTTACAACATCATACTCTCGTTTTGTCCATCCGTCAGAAATATCTAATTTTAATATATCATTAGTAATTTGTATTGCTTTGACAGCTAGTCCATCAATGGTAGCATCATTAGGTTGATATGCAACATGTCTTTCTGTATTAAAATGCCACCCTTCGTTTTGTATATCTACATTAGCATCTCTTAATAAGTTGTAGACAAATGCAACTTCAGGGTTTGCTGTACCTGCCTCTATACTGGATATAGCAGATTGACCTATAGCTCCCAGGATAGAGTTTACAGCGGAGAGTTCGGTCTCGGTATCAGTTGTCGTGGTAGCCATAAAGTTATATTAATAAAAAAAGGAGGGCGGTGAACCCTCCCTTATGAATAGTGTTACCCGAATGCGCTATCGTTAGAAGCAGCACCGGCGTAAAGTTCAACAGCAGCAGCTGGATTAAGATAATCAGCTCCCATTGCCAAACGTCCAAGGATTACATCACCCTGATAAATCACGGAGACATCACCTGAAGTTACTTGTACTTGAGGTCCGATTGCTTCAACAACACCTACGGCTTCCTTCTGGAAGATAAGTCCACAGGACTTGCTGAACTTAGCAGCTTGACCATAATCATTTTCTGTAATGTTATGCTCATCAGCCATTGCTTCACCAACGAATGAACCAGAGTTACCTGGATCTGCTACGTTAGCATCAGTTGTACCAGCAGTTGTACCATAAATCGTACCGAACTTACCGAAGAATGGTATGTTCATTGATTTAAAGATCTTGATACCAGCAATCTCAATGATTCCGTTTCCGCCTTGCAGCGCAGATCCTTGAGTATCACGGTTTACAAGACCGTTTGTTCCAACAGCTTGGATTAGTTCGTAGTACTGACGTGGGTTCAAGACACCAACACGACCATCTTGGCTTACACCTTTCTCATCAAGAGCAGCTGCAGCATCATAGAATGCAGCAATCAAAGATGCAGAGTTATAAGCATCAGAAAGCTGAGCATTAGAACCTACACGGATTTGAGTTCCGCCTGGTTCTACGAAGTTGGCCTTTGTGATTGGGCTAGCCTTACGAGCAGCCTTTACTACTGAACGGAAGATTTTCCGGTCATAGTTCTCAGCTAGTGCATAGCCGATTTTGTTTGAGATCTCTCCTCGCAGGTCATAATGTGCGAGTGTCTCATCTAGTTCATATACGAAAGCGGAGCTGATCAAGAGGTCATCACAAGTGATGGTCTTCTCAGCTACTGGGGGTGCGCCGTCGCTGTTACCTAGAATACTATTTCCTGGGGTATGATACTCACTCTTCGTACGACCCGTGTAAATGAACTGCAGTGACTTGCCGTTCTTTAGGGTACGCTTAGTGACTAGATCCCTAGCAATTGTATTGCGTTGGAATCCTTTGAACATCTCTCCAGAAAATAGCTTCAAGTATAGCGCCCTTCTCGCCGTGGTGGTCGAGGCGGCGCCATTATCCGCACCTGGTGCGGTTAACAGAGCGGTATTAGAACCACTCGTCGTTTGTTGTGCCATTTCTATGGATTAATTTAATATGTACGTTCTTCAGCTGAAATTTTTTTGATCATTTTGTTGTGGTCTTTCCCACCGTCTAGACGGCTAAGGGTATCCTGCGTACAGGGCCAAAGCCAATGAAAGAGAGATCCGACTCTGAGGTGTCTCTCTTCCTGATTATCTTGGAGTCTTCCAAGTATCTAATTGATCTACTAACCACTCATATTTAGTCACAAAGAGTGTACACTTAGGACACTCTAATCCTGACCATGAGAAGTCATGAACACGATGTACTCCACCACATCTAGGGCACATTATATTTTTACCATTCTTACCTGCTCGTGTCCATTTATGTACAGGTTCAAAATGTTCTGTAGTGATCTGTTCACCACCACGTATACTAATATGTTTGTGACTTGTTGTTGGTGTCATTCTCCAGT
>VTLG01010275.1_pt1 | contig 10784 bp, 14 predicted proteins | sample 4694571 | NCBI WGS metagenome assembly VTLG01 (sample SAMN12604809, study PRJNA352737) | marine metagenome | biome: ENVO:00000447; feature: ENVO:00000209|ENVO:00000569|ENVO:01000036; material: ENVO:00002151; isolation source: viral sequences binned using virsorter ... | reverse complement strand
AACCCAATCACACAAAACGATGGACCAGGGACTACGATAAAATGGTTAAAGAGGACAGTGACGGTGTTTTAAATGTTTTTCTAGTAAACGTCGAAGCCTTTGCAACAGCTAAGGCTTGTAAATTTGTTGAAGAGTTTTTGGTAACACACGATGTAATGATGGCGATTGATGAATCCACTACGATAAAGAATCCGAAAGCTAAGAGAACAAGACATTTAATTAAGCTGGCTCCTCTAGCTGATTACCGAAGAATCCTAACAGGGTTCCCCATTACCAAAGCTCCTCTTGACCTGTACTCACAGTGTTATTTTCTGTCGCCTAACTTGTTGGGGTTTTCTAGCTACTATGCGTTTAGTGCGCGCTACGCAATTACCCAGGCACGCAGAATGGGCGCTCATTCTTTCCAGCAAATTGTTGGTTTTCAAAAACTTGAAGAGCTCCAACAATCTATTAAAGACTTTTCAATCCGTAAAACGAAAGACCAATGCCTGGATCTTCCTGCCAAAGTATATACAAAGCGTTATGTCGAACTAACGGACGAGCAAAAGAAAGCTTATGGCACCATGAAACAAAAGGCATTGATGATCTTGGAAGACGAAGTGTTTAGCACCATGAATGTACTGACACAGATTATGCGACTGCAACAGGTGGTCGCAGGTAGTCTGCGTAACGAAGAAGGTGAAACGATTGTCTTGAAAAACAACAGAGTCCGTGCGGTGCTGGACCTATTAGAAGAAACTTCTGGAAAGGTGGTTGTTTTTGCGGTGTTTCAAACCGATATACAACAATTAGAAAAGGCTATTGCTGCAAAATTTGGTGAAAGATCTGTGGCCTCTTATTATGGTAAGACGCCCCAGGACGACAGACAGCGGATTATTGATAAGTTCCAAGATCCCGACAGCGAGCTACGCTATTTTATTTCTAATCCACAAACAGGCGGTCGCGGTATTACTTTAACAGAGGCCAGCACCATGATCTTTTATTCTAATTCCTATGACCTAGAGCTGAGAGTCCAGGCAGAGGACCGTATTCACAGAATAGGGCAAGATAAAAGCTGTACCTATGTTGATCTGGTGTCCAAGGACACGGTTGATGAAAAAATTCTTCAAAACCTTTTAAGCAAAGTTAAGATTAGCAACGAGGTTCTTGGAGAAATACGCAACTGGTTTAAATAAGGTATACTGAGTTATGGCTTCTTATAAAAAATACTTAAAAAACCCGGCTACACAAACAACGGTTGACGACATTCTTGCGGACCTTTTACCTATTGTTAAATCGCACTGCGAACGAGACGATGTTGCTCCTTGGGACATGGCAACAGCCTTAGTGGTCCTGTTGTCTTCGCTAACAAGCAGTTCTGACTTGGACAAAGAGGTCTTAATTCAGTTGACCACATTCATTATGGAAACGACGACGGACCAAGGACTTTTCTCAACCAAACATTAGGTGTATTATAGGGGTATGGCAACGTCCCCTAAAGATACAAGCCTTTCTTCCGCTTTTCGATACGCAATAGATCAACCTCTGGAGAACATGGCAACCACTTTCCAAGCCCTTGGTATGGAGGGTTGGGAAAAGTTTATGCGTGATTTGGTTGAAGAGCCAGAGAACTACGAGGCAGCAGCTGGAGAGTTTATCAACGCCCAGGGCGAAGGGTTTAATTGGGAGTATTTTCCAAGAGCTGTTTTTGAACAAGCAGGACAAATTGCGGGTTCTATACTAGCCAGGGGCGGAGGCGCGGGTCTTGGACTCGCCGCAGGAGGTCCAGGAGGGGCTCTTGCGGGTGCTTTGATCGGTCCGGCTTTGTTTGAGGCTATACAGATTGCCGGTCCTGTTGCTATGGAAAGAGCCAGAAACAATGATCGAGAAGAACCGAACTGGGATGATTGGAAAGGCGCATTAAGCACCTCTGCTTTTTCAGGAGCTCTAAACGCTGTTGGTATTAGAAATGTGGGTGTGCTTAACAACATTGGTAAAGGCGCTTTAGGACAAGCTGGAAAACAAATTGTTAAGGGAGGAGTATCAGAAGGTGTAACTGAAGGGTTCCAAGGAGCAGCAGAACAAATTGGTGGTTCAGCGTTAACAAGAGCCGGGCTACAGTTTGATCCCAAAGCAGCGGTTGGTGAAGGTTTGTTGGGTGCAGGTGCAGGAACAGGCACACAGGTTGGTACAGAAATACTTGGACAAGTAGCTCCTCCGACCCAGGACGGCACGCTTTATTTTAATCCGTTTACAAAACTCTTTGGTAAAAAGAAAAAAGCAGAAGAAGAAGAAGCAGAGGCAGAAGGGGTTTCTCCATACGGTGTTGTTTCCGAAGATATGAAAATGCAGGAGGAAGCGGAAAAAGCTGAAGCAGAAGCCAAGGCCCTGGCTAAAAGAAAATACCCAGAGCTTTCAAGATTCCTAGAGCCTGTTGAAATAGATATGCTGGGCACACAGATTGGTATGGGAACTGGAGACATGATGGACGCGGCAGACCTCGATGCTATGGTCCCCAGAATCTTAGATAGAATGGGAGACGGCATTAAAGAAGAAGACCTTGTCGATGCAACTGGAAGCATTTTAAACTACATGAGCGTGCACATACACGAGTTTGCAGACAGGGAGATGGGCTATGGAGAGGAGCCTGACTCTGCGACATGGAAGCTGGACGCAATAGATGAGTATGTAGACAGAGAAGTGGGACAGTATTACGCTGAAGAAAAAACCGAAGACCCAGGAAAATACGAGTTTGATAAGCCCAGGGATCTTTATAACCAACCGCCTCCTGTGGTTGCTGATTACACGGTGTCGTCTAAGTTGTATAAGCAAGATATTCTTCCCGTCGGCTCTGTCCAGCCGGTTTATACTCCTGAAACCGAAGCCCTTATGAGGAATAGTCCAAAAGGTTCGCTAAGCACTACGTTCATGTCACACAGTCCACTTGAACAACACATAAAAAGCCGGATTCCTAAAGGAGAGATAAGCGCTAAGGAGGCGATGGAAAAACTGTTCATCGAGCTCGGCGAAGGCAAAGGGGCGTCTAAGCACGGAAAATTTAAAACAACGGATCCGAACAAGGACAGGTTGGCAACAGAAGCGATTGAAGCAAAGATCGGAGATTTTTTGTTGGATCGTATGAACGCCAACAAGAGTGTAACAAGACAAGAGCTTTTGAATGTATTACAAGACCACAGAAGTAGGTTCGACCAAGTTGTGTTGTCCGATCGTGGCTATGATGTAGAAAAGGAAAACTATCGTACCAGCGCTAATCCAGACATCGAGGCTTGGAGACAGGGAAAATTTGCTCAGTATATGGCAGAAGAGGTTAAGAAGTCAGATGTTCTGCCTGAAGGATATGACCCAAGCAAAGCAGATGCGCCGACGGACCCTCTTCCAAACGGCGAGGACCGTTTTCTCAACGAGTTTGTGGATGTGGTTGAGCCAAAAATTAAAAAAAGAGTTAAGAAAGCTGAAAAAGGGCTGCCTGGGCTCCTTCCTTTTCTTCCTCCAAAAGACCCTAGCAAAAGAGCAATCGAACCCTTCGGTCTTGGGTGGCCAAACCAAAGACAAACGTTTTCTCAGTTTAAGGGCCAAGGACAACCGGCTTTGAGACGTGTCGGAGAGGACATGGAACTTGTTCTCAGGTACGACGCACGAGTTTCCCCTGAAATTGAGCAACAAATACAAGAGGCTACGATGCAAAACGTGTCCCTTGAAGTGCCTTCCTCTTTCTACAGGGCCTACGCTGAAGCAAACAAACTAAAAAGGGAAGATTCGGCATATCACACTAATCCAGGTGGCCACGGTTGGGTAGGCTCTGGAACCCTGGGATGGTCTCGCGGTGGGATGTTTAGTCACGGAGAGGGTTTCAAAGGCTATTTAATGACAGAAATACAGTCCGGCATACACGGACAGTCTCAATCGAAAAGATATGCAAATATCGGCTACCGTTCTAAAAAGAAAAAAGGAAAAATGAACGCTCCTGATAGAAGAAAGCATCGAACTGGTAGAATGATGAACAAAGCGGCGAAGAATTTGGAAGCAGATGTGAACGTCGGTAATAGAAATGCGAAGGTTATTTTTAGAGCGTTGTTCCCCGACTTAGACACCGACGCCATTCCGTACGAGACAGCACTCGTTATCGCCTCTCCCCGTATATTAAAGGAGGGCAGCACTGAGACGATAGTAAAACCAATACTTCCTATGCAATTCGCCGTGGCTGGTGTTAGTTTGTTTCCACACACTCCGGGGAAAGGATACTCTGAGCGTTGGATCGAGCTAAACAAAAAAATGGGAAACTTGGAAAAAACTTTGACGATTCCTACTTATAAGAAAAGCCTTAAAAAACTGCTGCTGGAAAGGCAACCGCTTCTTGCTTTAGGTATAGAGTTTAAAGACGATGCGCAGCTTGATGCCTTCTTGAAGGACAGTTGGCCCTTTGTTAGCGATTATACTGGCGTGTTTGATAGTGATTGGCAATCACCTGATGAAATTGAAGGTATGGTGCCTGGTAGTTCCTCTAAGAGGGTTATAAAAAGTTTGGTTGACGCTAAGTTTGTTCCAGTGGACTATCAAGCGGATACCGAAGTGCTTCAAACTATTCAAGACTATGTTAAACCGGCTGCTGAACAAGCTGCACAAGAAGCTGGTCTTGAACACGTTGATACGGTTCTGAAAGCAGCAAAACCGTTTGCACAGGAGTTAATGATACAAGATCCAAACATGGCGTTTATTTACAACAACATTAGAAAAGAAAAAGCTCCTGGACAAGAAGAGTTTAAAGAACTAGCAAATAAAGTAGGTGCTACGTCGGCAAGAGAAAGAGACATGCGTGCGGATTATCCGCTAAAAGGAACTTTTGGAAGAGCAAAACTACAGGCGGATATTGTTTCCACGTTGATGCACGATCCTGATGTCACACACATTTACATTCCCACAGCGAGTAAAGGCGAAGGACCTACTTCGCCTTACACTAATGCGATAAAGGAAGCGAAGAAAATAGCTAAGGCTTTTGGTCTCGATTTTAAAGAACTCACAGAGGCTGAGTTTACAGAACGGGTATACAACGAAGAAACAGAAAGATATGGAGACGGCCCTGTTAAAGTTTATGCCTTGGAGATCGGACCTTTGCGAGAAAAGATTATATTAGAGGGAGGATTCCCTGGTTATCAGAAAGGGGGATTGGTTAAGAAAGCAACGAATCAAGTATTGAATTATGGAGACTACGGAAGACGATATATCTAGGGAAAAAGCGGCTTTATATTGGTATAACCAAGGTTATAGAGAGGAGGCTTTGCACCAAAAAATAGAAGAGACGGTGAAACAAGGACGCCTCGTTGACGAGGGCCATATTACTTGTGCAGGCGGGGTTTGCGACTAGCTATAATAGGCATGTAGTTTTTAGGGTTCGACAAGCCTTTGTTGAACCTGGGTATCAACCAACCTATTATTCTTATTTTTCTTATTAAGTCTTTCATTCTCTTTCCTCTTTAGGGCTAAAAACTATGTAAAGTAAAAGTATTACGCTGTTTATTGCGTACCAAAAAAATAGTTTTATGTGTTTCATTTAATGCTCCAAGAACCGTCTTTCTGAACCCACCCTTTATCAAGAAGCTGTTTTTCTACTGCCTTTTCTTCTTTTGTGACTTCCGCTAACAAAGATTCAAGTTCTTTGCGTCGGGTTTCAAGCTCCTTTTCTCGTTTCATTAGAGTAACTGAGGTACTCGCTTTCTCTTTTGTTTTAGCCATTGGTTTTTCTCCCTTTTTAGCTGTTGGTTTTGTTTTGTTGTGTCCGTTGCGTCCCTGGAATAGTGCATAGACTCCATAAGAAAATAGAACTACGCCCAAGACAATGCTCATAGAGACAGTTATGGCCAGAGTTGTTGAGTCAATTCCGCCGAGCTCAAAGTTCATTGCTCCCCAGGTCAACGCTATTGCGCCTGTTACGCAAAGTATTATGTTTTTCATGCTCTCTCCAATAAAATCGGGGGAGTTATTTCCCCCGATCTACACCTGGGCCGTTCCTCAACGCGCAAACATCTCTTCTCGACCCATATGTTCGTTAAAGTCCCATTGTTTATGCCTGCAATTTTATCGACGTACGCTGACACCACACACATAAACTACCGAACTGGGACCAAATCCGTCTTAACAAGGCGTCAGCTACTCAAAAACTCTGAGTGTTTCTTGGGATCATCGACCACGACCACCCATTCTAAGGTGCCGTTGTCGTCCCATTGCATTAAAACTGCCCCTAGACACGCTGTCATGTCTAGCTCACTAAAAATTTTATAGGCCGTGAGCGCGGTTATTTGATCCGAGTAGAAGTGCATCACGGATTTGCTCTTGCCATTGGGCATTTCGCCTTTGTATATTTCAGTTAGGTTAAAATCGTCTGTGAATAACGTACAAGTGTGCGATAAGAAATCAGCGTCTTCTTTGTTGTAATAGACAAGTGTTATTGGATCGCTATTGCTCATCTCAATACCCCTGGGTTATATGCTCGTAAGCGTCTGGACAGTCTTCGATGTCTTTTCCACAAGTGCATTTTTCTATATGTTCTTCCATTTTTTCTCCCTGATCTTATGCCTGGTTCTTTATTTATTATGATCTCGGTTGCCCAAAGAACCAGGCTAACGGACTAAGATCGGATCCGTATAATAAGGAGGCCAACCGAGTAAGTGAATTATACCCCAAAGTAACATAAAGTAAACAATATTTTGTATATTTTTTTGAGCACGAAGGAAAAGGGTGTTTTGTCGTTCGTGAGATTGACCAAGGTCCAAGGACCAGGGACAAAGGACCTGTTTCTAAGGGTGTCTTGCTTATTTCTATAACTGACTTGCTTGTTTCTCCAGCAGGAGGGCGGGTTTCTCCAGGGGAAGTGTTGATTTCTCCACCGCACCTCAAAAAAACGTAGAAGTTCACTAAAAGTTAGGTGAAAACACAGGTACGAAGGCTCTGAAACCCTTTAAAATCAAGGGGTCTTGTTTTCCTATATAGACAACTACCACCTAACCTGAACTTCTACTTTTGTGATTTTACAAAAGACTAATACGAAAAAAAGTTGGAAAAGTGAGGTGCGGAGGTGCGTTTTCCTTGAAAACCTTTGTTTATAGGGGTTTTCACCTAACCTGACAGAGGTGCGGTGGAGGTGCGGTGGGTTAGGTGAAAAAATACTTACTAAATCTTACTTAAAACTATATAATTTAGTTATGCCAAAAGGACAATCAGGAAACATATCAGGTCGTAACGACAAACACTTGACGCCAAAACAGATTCGTTTTGCTAAAGAGTTTGTTTATAACGATGGATCAAAAACACAAACCGAGTGTGCTGTAGCTGCTGGGTACGGCAAGTCGAGTGCTCATGTTCGGGCATCAGAGCTGCTAAACCCACAAAAATATCCGCTTGTTGTTCGATATATAAGAGAGCTCCAGTCGGAAGTGGACAAGAAGTACGAAGTTACTTTCGGAAGACACGTTAAAAAACTAGCTGATATAAGAGACCAGGCCATAGACAAAGGAAATTTAACTGCTGCTGTTTCAGCTGAGGTTCAAAGAGGTCGAGCTGCGGGTCTTTATGTAGAAAGAAAAGAAGTTCGCACAGGCAGTTTGGAATCTTTAAGTGAAATAGAGATTAAAAAACGGATACAAAAACTACTTGGAGACTATAAACCCTTGTTGGAAGCAGAAGAGGCGCAGTTTACCGAATAGTTTTTTTGTGTAGCTCGTCAACATACTCTTTAAACTCTGGTGTCATTCCTACAGCCTCTTTAGGTTTAACCGCATTGTCATACTCTTCCCAGGTCAAAGTTAGTCCCATGGTGTCTTCTAGTTTATTAGCTATTCTTGGGTGACTATCTACTGGGCAGTCTATACAAAGCCGATAGCTTTTCTTTGCTCCTTTTAGACCGATTCTAAGAAAAGGAAGTAAATCGTGTAGTTGGTTTTGGTTAATGGCGTCAATTAAATTGTTTGCCTGGTCAACCTCTAAGTAAGTTCTGTACCTAATCATCGAGTTTTTTCCATTTTTCGTATAGCCAGCTCGGAACGTTTTTTGGCGTTTGATAATTTACTGGTCCCTAGTTTTACTCCATGTCCTTTGTTATCAACTATGCGATACTCCTTAGAACGGTTGTCTTGCACCAGTCTATAGGTTCCTCTTACTTTAAAATCTTTTTCCTCAGCCATTTTTTTCTTCCTCCAGGTTTAAAGTTAGTCTTGTTAAGTACCATTGAGCCTTTTCTAAGTCCTCTAGTCCATGTTTTTGTTCATATCTCCACAGATATTTTAATATATTTCCTTTCAAATAATCTCTAAATCCTTGAGGAGACATACTTGCCTCTATTGCGTCAATGCACTCAATCCCTCCCTGGTTGTAGTGTGGGGGGTGGTTTACCAAATCAGGCTCTTTGTCTGGCATAGCGTGGCTTTTTCCAAAAGTGTCGTAAATCTCAGCCATGTTTTTTCTTGTAAATCGCTTTTAGCCATCCTGGATATGTTCGATAATATTCAAACATGTTTATAAAGGGGGTGATGCCTTCTCTTTGTCTTTCGGCTGTGTTTTCTTCAAACATGTCTTTAACAAACATGTGAAAGCCCGGATCTTTTTCAAGCTCCTTGTCAAGATCTTCCCATTCTTTTTTTCTCCACAACTTAGTCATTTTTACTCCCCAGCAAAAGATCTCCTAGGTTGTATTTATTAACTAAAAGGCCCCTGTTAGCGAACTGCCCTGGATTAAACTTTGTTTTTTCGTAGTGAGCTGTTGGAAGGCTTGTAGAAACCTTTGCCCACTCACCACTTGATGCTTTGTATTTCTTTATATGAATGTTTGTCTCTGTGATTTTTACAACACAAGCCATTTGTGCACTTGCTTTTCCCCAAGGAACGTTGAGAAGATCGCCCAGCTTTAGTCTGTGTTTCTCGCCTTGGTGTACAATAAAGAAATTGTTTTCGTGTTTTTCAATCATGTCTGCTATTTCTTGTTTTTTAATATACTTTTTCTTTCCAACCAAAGCAAGAGAGCAGAATAAGTAGCAGCCATACCAATAAACTCTCCATGAGATATTGTTTCTGTTTCAGCAACCCGCATTTGTTTTAAGGAGTCAGCCAACCCCTCGGTCAGCTTTCTCCTTAGTTCTTCTGTTTCTATTGTTTCAGAAGGGCTTGGCATCTATCCACTCCTCTGGACACTCTTTTTTATAAATGTCCCTGGCTCTTTTTATAAGTGCAGCCTCCACATGAGGTTCTTTTTCTTCTGGCAACCACCACTCAACAATCGCACCTTCCGAGTTCTTTTTGAAGTGCACCTTACCGCGTCCGAACCCAAGGTGGACAGTTCCTACGCTGTCCTCCCCAAGTTCAACTTTGTTTTTTGAGCTGTAGACGCTCATGTCACCACCTCACATTCTTTAAACGCAACAAGATCATTAGTATCAATCAATTCTTCTACTGTATCTTCATACATCAATGGAAAACTCATACCAAATTTTTCTTTCAAATAAGCTATATCGCCTTTAGAAAAATGCTCAAAGAGTTGAACCTCTCCCCATTCGTCATCGCCAGTACCTCTATAATCGTTGTACTCAAGAATAGGTTCTGTCCATTTGCCTTTGTATTTAACTTTGATTAATCTGTAATCACAATATTCATTCCCTACTGTTTCAGTTAATACTGTTTCATCTGTCCAGTCATCTCCTTGTAGATCAATTATTTCAATCATTGGGCCACCTCTTCTAGTTCAACCTCTTCTAGTTCAACCTCTTCTAGTTCAATGACTTCTGGTTCAACCAGTTTGCTGATCTTAAAGTCTTCACCTAGTCTTGTAGGCATGATGACCACAACACCGTTTTCAGACTGCCAAACATTAGACCCAGTTGGAGACCCAGAGACAAGTGCCATAGTTGGAAACTTCTTGTTTTCCTCTTTGAGCACAAAGTCTTTGAGTTTAGCCAGGTATTTTGTGTTAAAGCTGACCGGCTCACTTAGATCAAAACCAGAGCTAACAACACGCTGCCAATCTGGAAAAGTTCCTTCAAGTACAGGTAGTCTGGTGGCTACATTATCACCGTCTTCATCGGCTTGGACCAGATACAGCTGTTTTGGAAAAGGATCAATGGTTCCGTCAGCAGAGGCGTCCATATCAACCAAGTCCACTCTTTTAGAATCCGTTTTCTTTAATTGTGTGAAAACAGGATTAAGTTTTTTAGAGTTTTCTTGATAAACATTTAAGATGACGTCTTTGAAAGCTGCATGAGCAAACGCCTCTTTATCCTCATATACACAAAGATAGTGTCCATTGGTTGCTACGATGTACACTCCACCACCAGGTCTTTTTTCAATAAAAACCCCGTTTAAGTAGTAACGTACATCTCCCTTTGCGGCAAAAAGGCAGGCACGGGCCAACATTTCTCCGTTTAAGTTATCGATATTATTTGTCATATTAATACTCCCTTATTTAATTAATATTGCCCCCAATTATATAGTATTTGTCGTATATATTCAACCGTTCTGATATACTTTCCTTACTGTGGCGAAAAAAGAATCTTTATTTTGGAAAAAAGTTAAGTCGAATTTAAAAACGTTCGAGCTAATCCGTATAGAATCGTGGACTAATCAAGGGATTCCCGATGTTTTAGGCGTATCTCCGGACAACATCTATTTCACAGCTGAGCTCAAAGTAACCGAAAGTAATAAAGTTTCCTTCTCGCCACATCAAATTGCATACCATAAGTTAAGGGAAAAGGCCCCGGCATTTATCTTAGTCCAGGGGCTCTCGAAGAAGTACCCCAGAAAATATG
>VTLG01017227.1_pt1 | contig 10785 bp, 8 predicted proteins | sample 4694571 | NCBI WGS metagenome assembly VTLG01 (sample SAMN12604809, study PRJNA352737) | marine metagenome | biome: ENVO:00000447; feature: ENVO:00000209|ENVO:00000569|ENVO:01000036; material: ENVO:00002151; isolation source: viral sequences binned using virsorter ... | reverse complement strand
CACCACTATTTTTACTAGAAATTCTAACACTTCCATTATTTGAAGTATTCTGAATTACTGAAATACCGTCAGATCCACCCTTAGTGTGAATGTCTCCACCACTATTTCCATTCAAGTATAGGAATCCATTACTTGATATAATATCTTTTCCAACTGTAAGATGTTGTCCTGAAGAATTAAATGAAAGTCCAGCATTAGAATGTAATGTATCTCCAGTGCTGCTTTTTGCAAAGGTTGGGAAGCAAGTAGTGTCAGATGCCTCATTGCTTACATTTATATTTGATGCTTTTCCTGTTAGATCACCAGTTACATTACCAGTTACATTACCAGTTACATTACCAGTAACATTTCCTGTTAAGTTTCCAGTGAATTTACTTGAAATTAAATTATCGTCACCTAAATTAAATTTAAGTGTGCTGTCAGTGAAACCAGTAATCATTGTACCAGTGAACACATTGGTAAGAACAACACGATGTTCTCCCGTTGCTGGTTCACTCATCTGAGCACCAGTGTTAGTTAAGTTCGCTCCGTCACCATAGAATTTCAATGCTGTAACTGATCCAAAACCAACAACATCAGGAATTGCACCAAATTCACCCACATCAAAACCAGTATTACTGCCTACTATATCACCACCGATATGCATACTCTTACCGATACCAACACCACCTAAAGTAACAATTGAACCAGTCGTTGTGCTTGTGGAATTAGTTACATTATGGACTCTTATATTACCAGTTGAAGCAACTTTTATTTCACCTGTGACATCTAATCTCTTATTGGGATTAGATAATCTAACATTTTCAACAAATGTAACAGGACCATCGAATTGTGATAATATTTGTTTTGATGCTCCACCTTCAACTAAAAGTCTTTCTTTAACTATAACCTCATCAGCAACTAAACTTAGTCTATTTGGATCTTCTCCTGTAATAGTTGGTATAGGTATATCGAAGGTTGTTTGTTGTCCACTAGCAGATGCGATCTTGGTATTTCCAATATAGAAATCACCTTTGTCATTCATACCAGTGTAAACTACATTACCACAAGATGTTTCTTGTGACTGAGTGAGGAACTCTTCTCTTTCAGTGAGTGATCTATTTTGAAGTTGAGGTAACGCAGTGGAATAGTTACCTGGTCCGTAACCAACGTATTCAAATGTATGTCCTGATGCCCTTAATATTGATGGTCTACGAAGTTCAATTGGTAATGGTTTAATCTTTTTAATCTTTGATCCATTTGGATGAGCACTACTTATTGTTCCTAAAGCTCCACGTATGACAGCGATTTCATCACCACTTCCACCTAAACTGCTGGAAGAAACTCTCATAATCTCTCCCTCTATCTCGATATAAGATCCAAGAGGAAAACGATTTCTAATTGAGCTTGAATTTTTATTTTGACCTAAGTTTGTACCAGTAGGTAAGTTAGGTAATTTTACTTTAAATGAAGGATCAGATGATAAAATAGATTCGTCAAGAACAAGTGTGTCATGATCGAATACTGACAATCCTCTTACACCTAAATTCTCTCCCTCTTTACTTGATAATGCCTCATTGTCAGATAATCCGTGTTTTAGAATATACTTTGGATCAGTTAAGTTAGTTACTGTATTTGCTGTGAATTGATTGGTATTTCCAACTCCTGTAACTATGAAATCACCAAGATTTGTATCAGAACTATTCAAAACTCTGAATTTATTTCCTACAACCATACCATGAGAGTCAGTTGTATTAAATGTAGTGGTTCCAGATGTGGTTGTGGCAGATCCAACAGCAGACCAAGGTCCTAAATCAATAACTTGTTGTCCAACTAGTACTGTTTCAGATGGAGTTTTAGCAAGTGTAATTGATTTATCATTATTAACGCTTGTAATTCTATGATAAGAGTCAAAACCAGTAGTAATACCAGTAACTTGAACATAATTTCCTAATGCAGTAGATATACCTCCAGTATTGATAGAGATTTTTGCACTTGCAGAACCTGCGATACCTCCGATAGGAACAAGAGAAGAGTCAAAGAATAATTCTTGACCATCTTTATATGCGGATCCACCCTCGACTATTGTGACGGATTGTACTGAACCACTTGCAACTGTGACGTTTGCAGTCGCACCTCTCCAAGTTGAAGATGCTGGTGGATTATTATTATCTAATAATCTAATATTAAAATAAGTACCGTCAGTATGTCCACTACCACCTGTAACAACATTATGCACCTTAAGTGCTTCAAGACCGTGTTGTTCTGTAAATGTTAATATAGCATCATTGTTATTATTTGTTGCAGCACTTACGGTATTTGTAACATCAAAAGATTTTAAAAATTGGTTAGATGTTTCTCTTGTGATACTTTTCTTTAGATCGTTAGTTACAACATCACCTATTGGAAATCTTTTTGCAAAAGATACAGCCTCTTGTGGGTTGGCATTTACATTATCACGATCATATTCAGGATATAAATTAACAATATTTTGATTAAACTTACTATCTGTAAATTGTCCCGATGACTCAGTCATCGCATTATTACCATTTAAAACAAATAAATGGTAAATTCCATCTTGAACTCCATCTATGTAAGGTGTTACAATTTCAGTCCTATATACGAATAAATTTGCTTTATTATCATTACGACTAACTCTTGGTAATAACGCATTACGAGTGTGAGTATTATTAGTAAATGTGCCGACTGTATGTGTAACATTTTCAACGTCAGTATTTGAATACTTAAATTCCTTATCATTAATTACACTATCAACAATAAATGTACCATTATATCCTTTATCATCAAGACCAGTTGGATTAGTGTTACTTAAAACATTTTTAACAACGATTTGATCACCAGCATTAACATTATGAGGTTTATCAGTTCTTAAAGTAACAAGATTTAATGTGCTATCAAAAGTTGCAACTGAAATAAATCTAGTGTTACGATCAAAATCATAATTAGCAGATGTAATAGTCTGTTTTGTAAAATCACTATCGGATAAAACTGTAGTAAAGTTTGAATCTTGTAAAACAAATCCGTCAGTTGGATCTCTACCATTTGTTAATTCTTTTGGTACGACATATCTTAACTTGTAAATTTTCTCATCTAAACTTCTATCATCATCCTTTCTTACAATATAAGATATATCATCTGTCCCGATTGTTCCATCGTCTATTTTAGCGTGAAGTGTATTACCTGCTGCTAAAGTATGTACAAACCACCTGTTTCTTGTCGTATCATATTGAATTGGATGTCCAGCTTCACCTGGTTTTTTATCTGATACACGACTTATAATTGAAAATTTATCGTTAGGATCAGCGATTGTATTTAAAAATACTGGATCTGCCAAATCTGCATTTGTTTTTGATGATGCGATACGAATTTCTGTTGCTGATAAATCGACATCTTTACCACCAACCGTAGTTCCAGTTATTGCAAAATAGACAGTATGTGGATCGATATTCTCAGGTAAATCACCATTATCTGCTATTATTCTTATTGATTCACCATTTTGTAATGCGTGTGCACCAATATCGAATACATTTTTCTTAAGTGCAGTTGCTGCTGAATGTCTTCCTTCATATAATTTTTCAGATGTATCACTAGTACCTGCAGCACCATTTGACATAACTACAACTGCTTCATATGTATTTCCATCGGTTGCATCAACAAAAATCTTCTCATTTACTTTTGCACCTAATCTAAAACCCTGAACTATGTGTGACGGAGGAACAGTTACAGCAGTTTGTCCAAATAGATACAATTTAGTCGTGCTAGATCCACTATCTTTAATTAATTGTAAAAATTCAATTTCTTGATCACTTGTTACAATAGAACGAGGAGTGATAACTGAAGTAATATATCCTTTATCATCTTTCGAGAAGGCATCTTTCTTAAATCCTTCAGCAGCAAGAGAGAATGTACCAAAGTTAGAGTTAGAGTTTGTAATTGATGCGTCAGCACCATTTATCATATTGAAATGACTATGGAAACCAATCGCAAAAACAGATACAATCTGAACTACTGCGTCATTAGAAACTTTTATATGACTTGTTCTCCATCCCTTACGATAGTTTGCTTCTTGATCTAAATGAAATACAGTTGTTGGGTTAGTTGAAGAAGATTCAGAGGATAAAAGAGATCCAGTTTGTTTTGAGTAAGATATTTTATCAAAACTTCTGCTGGTTGGATCATACTTTACAAATGCACGGTCATCTTTCTGAAGTGATACAGCGGTAAATTGAGCCACAACCATTGATCTAAAACCAGTTGCTTTCTTACCATCAGCATGCATACCTTGCATACCATAAACAGATCTAAGTGATGTGTTAAAGATATATGGTGATGCTCCAGAAACTGTATCAGTTTCCACTAATACCTGCCCGTTAGAAGCACTCAAACCTCCAGCTTGTCCTGCTGGTAAATTTGGTCTTACAAAAGGTAAAGAATAAGTAAATCTTTTGCTATCAATAACAGTTGAAACTTTTGTAGAAATATTATAATCATCTACATTAATACCACGAATTTTTATCGGAGTTCCACCAGTTAGATTATGATTAATATTAGTTGTAACTGTAACGACTTGACCTGGTACACTTCCATCACCAGACTCAATATTAGAAATCTTTAATGGATCTGTTGCAAATGCTCCAACAATTTCAAATTCAGGTCTTTGAGGTGAAAATCCTTTAGGAGAAGTTGGATATTTTTGTGTAATAGCTCTTTTAGCAGCAGCTTCATTATATGCATTTGACAATTTACTATAAAAAATGTCAAGATCAGTTAAGTCACTAAACTGAGGTAAAGTAGTTACACCATCTGCATACTCAAAACAAGTTAATTTATGATGTGAGAAAGTTGGTTTTGATTGATTGGTAGTACTAAAATCAACAGGATCAGTATAAACTAAACCAGTATCATCACCATCAAAGAAAGTGAATTGCCAGAAGTAACAAGCACCTGTTATTCTGAATAACGCTGATTGTAATGTATTGTCATCAGTTGGATTAGGAACATATAAAGGTCTAATTTTTGTCTTTCTTAAATCTAATCCTACAATTGATGTTCCTCTTGGAACGATAACACCACCATTTACACTATTAAATTTGTAAAGTATATTATCTTCTTGTGTTAAATCAAAATTAGAATTCAAAGTTAGAGTGAATGTATTTAATGCACCCGATACTGATCCACTAGGACTTACTGCCTTTGCTACTCCACCTTCATCTTTGATTGCAAAACCTGGTCTGTTATCAACTATGTGATTACCTGGAAAAAGTAATATTGTTGTTCTCTCTACTAAATCATTATCATTACCTGCTACATATGAAAATCTAGCAGACTCTATCAGTGCTCTCTGAATAGTTTTGAAGGGTTTTGTTAATGAATTACCTTGATTATCAATTGCGTCAGTTGAATCAAGATCATTTGGATTTACATAAAGGATACGACCCTCTGTATTCTTTATAAAATTCTCTAACTTATTAAGAGGCATCTTTTTATACTACAATAAAATGTGATCGATAGACCATGCATACTAGGTCTATTTAGCTTGTTCATCCTCCCAATCGATATGAATATCGATGTCGTCTGGTAGTTCCTCTGGGTTTTCTAAATCCACATAGAACAAACAAGGATGTAATTCTTCTTCAACGAGATAAGAATAATATTGATACATATCGGCATCATCAAATGTACGTGACTCATCCGCTTCCTTTATCAAATCTGCATCTCTAAGATGTCCGTCAGGTAGTTCATCAAAAGTGAATGGCATACCATTGATGAAGTACATCTTGACTATCATACTACCACCACGAAACCAGCAGCATTTAGTAGATATCTTATACTTCATAATAAAATACTGAATGTTTTATTTATCAGTGGTCAACGCTAATTCTTTGTAAACCACCATACAGGGTTCGAGCATTTGATCACAAACTTCTAAAACCCTCATAAATTCATCAGTGTTTTCACACGCAACTATCTTATGGTCTCCTTTGTCACTTTTTAATTTGAAGGTTCTAGCACAAATGTCTACTTCAACCTCGTAAATGAACTCATCCATAGAAACATTTTCTTACTATTATAGCATATGTATGAAAAATGTCAATTAAGGGGTCTTCCATAAATCCAACCATTAACAATATATTTTGGAACTTTCGTTGTATATCCACGATGAACATATGTCCAAGTCGCTGGAAAAAACAGAATACTTCCACACTCAGGTTGAATTTTTGTACCATCAATAAATTCAGTCCACCCTTTATCTTTTTTATCGATTGTATTTAAATACCAAATATAAGTAAAAGTTCTTGACCAACCTTTAAGCATACACCAATCATGATGCCAGTGATAATATCCATCTGGTTCATATTTTTGTATTTTATATCCAGTGTCTTTGATTTCATAACTGTGAGATGGATGTAATCTCCATCCATCATTAGCACATTTTTCTTTAGAAATTTTTTCTAAATGGATCTCATATTCATCAAGAGCAGTCTCTAATGCTTTAAATAAAACTTTATCTTCATTTTTCCAAGCAATGTTAGTTGTCACTCCCATATCCATTGTTATCTTGATAGATGTGTCCACTCTGGGATTATTTTGATCTACCTTACCTTTCACTCGGTAAGGATCAACTTCAAATTTTTCAATCATTTCTTTACAAAACGATTCAGATAATGAGTTCTTTTTAACCCATATCAATTCACTAAACATAAATTAAGATTTCATGATATAACAAAGTGCGTAGTATGGAGGTCTATTTTCATGAGAAGCTCCACCACCCTCATTATCAATATCAATATTTGTAGCAACGTTAGTAGACACATTGATGCCTGTTGTAGCATCTTCAATCGCATTATTTTGTGTGCCAGCGTTTTGACTTCCTGTGAGATATGGACCCGCATCATCATCAGTTCCGTGACCTCTTGATGAGTGTCTATGACCAGGATCACTTACATTTGAAGTTGCGTTCGATGATGCATCTGCGTCATGATCGTGGGATGGCATCTGTGCTGTTGTCAATGTTACACTAGCAGCACCACCAGTTGCACCAACTCCATATCCTGAACCAGCACCAACAACAAATCTATCTTGTAAGTTTGGTGTTCCATTTTGTCCATTACATAAGTACCATCCAGATGGAATTGCATTCGCTGCACCAGACCATATGATTATACCACCTGAAGGTATAACTGCTGTTATATTACCAACTTCACCTTTTTGTCCCTTGTCATTAAGTTCACCTTTCTGACCTTTCGCTCCGACACCTACCTCTCCTTTTTGACCTTTCTCTCCTTTTTGACCTTTGTTTCCAGCACCACCAGAAATACCTTGTTCACCCTTCTGACCCTTTTCACCCTTTTCACCTTTCTGACCCTTTTGACCAATTTCTCCCTTTTGACCCTTCTCACCCTTCTGTCCTTTTTCTCCCTTCTCTCCTTTTTCTCCCTTTTGCCCCTTTTCACCCTTCTCACCTTTCAAAGCAGCCGAAGAAGTTACAGAAACCCACTGGGCACTATTACCATCATTATAATAAACGTGTAAATCTGAGTCATCACTATCCCACCACATATCTCCTTGCACTGGAGTGGGTGATGTTGGTGGACTTACACCAATACTAACTGAAGATCCTGCTCCCTTATCTCCTTTTGAACCAACTCCATCTTGACCTTTCTGACCTTTATCTCCTTTTGTACCTATTTCTCCTTTCTGACCTTTATCACCTGCTGGACCTGCTACTGTTGAGGGTGCTCCCTTATCTCCTTTTTGTCCTTTATTTCCCTGAGCTTCAACATCTCCTTTTTGACCTTTATCTCCTTTTTGACCTGTTGATCCAGTTAATCCAACTTCCCCCTTTTGTCCCTTTATACCAGGTTCTCCTTTTGCACCTGGATCTGGTATTCTTCTCCAAGCATATCCATTCCACCTCCAAGACGCACCTCCATCTGAGAATACGTCACCACTATTAGGACTATTTGGAAAATCTATTGCCATTTTTATGAAGGTTTAGTCGGCCAAGTTGGGTTTGCAGGATCACTTGTATTTGCAGGGAGATCCCTCAATGCTTGTCTATAATTAATCCACTCTGTTTTTTTAGATTCACTCAATCCTATATCACCTAATTGAGTAAAATCTGAAGATAGTAAAAGATTATCTCTCTCACTTCTCAACTTCATCCATAAAAAAGTGTTGCTGTTAAGGTATTCATCATCTAAATCTTTTCTACGTTGAATTTCATTATTAAAAGTAGTCTCTGCTTGAGAGTATATTCCAAGGGATGTAATATCTAAGTTTGCCTTTCCATCATTATATTCAATCTCACCCGAAGAACCATCCCAATGAACTGCATGGACATCAGATGGTATCCAAGACATGTCAGTTCCAATACCACTTATAATAGTAGTTCCTATACCAATAATTCTATCTGATGGTATTATTACTAAGTTCATAATTTATTTCCCTCCAATCTATCTAGTGGTTCTTCTATTGTTTTCATATTTATTGTAGTGGATAACCTGTTTAAAGTTTCATTTCTAAATGATTCTACAGCAGCACCTGTTTGTCTTTGTTGTTGAGAATTTTCAATCATCAACATAGGCAACCATGTTACAGCACATCCCCATTCATCGACCTCTTCACCAGTTTGAGGATGATTTCCTCTAATCTGAGTAAACCAAGAACATTGTAAACCGATACAATCTTTACCAATTAGGGGACAAAATTTTCCTTGTTCAAGTTTCATAATTAATTCTTTTGAGCTATTATAACATCTGTGTAAGCAACATTCAAGTTAAAATTAGGATTTGTAAATCCGTGATTGTGAGAATTGCTACTACCAGTATTTTCTGACGTTGGTGTATATGAATCACTACTTCCGTGAACTTGACGATACCCCACATATCTATTCCAGTTACCACCTGCTTGTCCTGAATTACTAGTGCCACCACGAGCACCATCAATTGCTATTTCATTTCTAGTCCAAAGGTTATGATAGTGAGTAGCAAGTTGAGCTGTTGTTAAAGTATGATTAGAAACTGAACCATTGGCAGTGGTTACTGTGCTGGTTAATACATTTGTAAAACCGTTACTACCACCAGATCCAACACTTCCAGTTACGATTCTCAATGCCCTATTGTTTACACCTGACGTTACTTTTGTCCAACCAGTTGGTGCTGATGTTTGTTGGAATAACATTCTTGTTCCAGATGGTAAAACTGAGGTAGATCCAGTAACACTACCAGTAACATTAAGATTTCCATTTACAGTAACACCTGAAGATGTAGTTTCTAATCTCTTTAATCCCTCATACATCAATTCGCAACGACCAGCACCACCAACAGAATTTTTTTCAAACTTAGCTATTGTTTCAGAACTGCCACCGTTAGGATCCTCTATATAAAATCCTTTACCATTTGAATCATGAACACGAACTGTTAATGAACCATTTGCCATGTTTATACCACCAGTGGATCCATCATGAACGATTCTCATATCTGGTGCGTTTCCAAGAAGAATAGCTTTACTATCACCTAAAGCTAAATTTGTACCATCAAAAGTTAAATTTGCTTCAGCATTAAGATTTGTTCCAGTACCTCCAGTAATTACACGATTATCTGCGTTGTTACTTATGGTCGCTGATCCACCAGGACCAACTTCTCCTTTTTGACCTTTATCACCACCAACTCCTCCACCACCTTGTGGACCTACCTCACCCTTTTGACCTTTTTCTCCTTTTGATGCAGCTGCTCCTGCCTCACCCTTTTGTCCCTTTGAAGAATTATCTTCTCCTTTTTGTCCTTTTACACCTGTACCTATCTCACCCTTTTGACCTTTATCTCCTTTTTGTCCCTTCTCTCCTTTATTTCCTGCACCACCAGAAATACCTTGTTCACCTTTTTGTCCCTTTTCTCCCTTCTCACCCTTTTGTCCTTTTGTAGAGTTATCTTCTCCCTTCTGACCCTTCTCTCCCTTCTGACCTTTCTCACCTTTTTCTCCCTTCTGACCTTTCTCTCCTTTTTCTCCCTTCTCTCCCTTTTGTCCTTTTTCTCCTTTAGTTCCTGCAGACGCATCTTTTTTCCATACTGAACCATTCCAAATGAATGTCATACCATTTGCAGTATATGCATCATTTGTATTTGGACTATTTGGAAAATTAAATGCTGCCATAATTTTTATTTAGAATAAATCATTCCAATTTGAACCATCATAACATTGCATTTTATTTGTTGTGGTATTAAATATAAGTGAACCTGTTTCTGTTGTTAAACCTACCCTTTCATCTGTGCTATATCTTGGTGGAACAAGTTGCCCATTAAATGGTGGTAGTATGAATATTTCTGTGTGTTGAGACATAATTGAAAGTATTAAGATTTCATAATATAACAAAGAGCATAATATGGTGGTAAGTTTGCATTAGTTGCAGATGATCCTTGTGAATTAGTGCCTGGATTTGAATTTCCAGTGGTTCCACTAATTGAAATAGTTACAGTTGCAGAAGTAGTACCACCTGTACTATTAAGGTTTCCGTCAGTACCTACACCGAAGTTTCTAGGTTCAGCATAATTTGAGCGACCAACATAGTTATTAGTCGTATGGCTGTGACTATGAGAACCACTACCACTAAATGAGTGATTATGATTGTTGACTGTGTGACTGTGAGATACTAAAGTTGCATCTTTTGAACCACCAGTTGCACCAACACCGTAACCTGAACCAGCACCAACAACAAATCTATCCCTTAAATCTGGAGTCCCGTTAGAACCATTACATAAGTACCAACCAGAAGGAATTGCATTC
>VTLG01008696.1_pt1 | contig 10787 bp, 19 predicted proteins | sample 4694571 | NCBI WGS metagenome assembly VTLG01 (sample SAMN12604809, study PRJNA352737) | marine metagenome | biome: ENVO:00000447; feature: ENVO:00000209|ENVO:00000569|ENVO:01000036; material: ENVO:00002151; isolation source: viral sequences binned using virsorter ... | reverse complement strand
TAACGGAAGACCACCAGAAATGCGTCTTGTGTGGCCACCCCGGTTGGGACGAGAACCAACTCATTGCTCACCACGCCATTGGTATGGGCTTGGGGGGAACGACAGGCGGTAAGGCCAGTGATTCACTGGCAATGCCGATGCACGTCATATGTCACAACCGCTTCCACCAAATGCCCCACGAATTCAAAGAGGAGCAATGGCGATGGCTGATCAAGACCCTCGATCAATCAATAAGAATATTCGTAGAGCGGAGCCAATGAACTTAACGAACAGAGCAACCTTGGCAATGCTCCTTCAAGAAAATATTGAAGACATCACTGACCTCATTCGCCCGATGCTGATGAGATACGTCGGCGACCAAGCATTGACCGAGGCAGAGATGGCGCTTTGCCAATATCTAAACGATTGTGTTGTTGCACGCGAGGATGACGGATTTGATATCAGACGAGAGATGTGAAAAGGCGATGCGCTATCTAGCGACAACCGATGAAGAGGCCGCTGTAGCGAAGGCCAAAGCAAAAGCGCTTGAGCAGTATGGCAAGACTGTCAAAGCCTTCGGGTTTTTAGATGCAACCGGGACGGTGGCAGAGCGCGAGGCACAAAGCCTTCTGTCTGATGAATATAAGGCTTACTTGAAGGAATATGAAAAGGCGGTGATGGACAGTGAACGATTTGCAAACAAACGTGCCACAGAGGCAGGCGTTAGAGAAGTGTGGCGCTCTTTACAGGCGAATAGGCGGCAAGGTGCGTCTTAGCAGAGAACAAAGGATTCGACACGCGGAAGAAGTTTGCCGTCATGCGAAAGATTTGGCGGTTGAACTTGAGGGCGCGGTGATCGAACTCAATAGCCTGCATGAGCAATTTGGCTTGGAGAAGGCTGAAGACACCATTGCAACGGTGGAATGGATGCAGGAACAAATGAATTCGTTCAAGGAACACACCAACAAACCGATGGGTGCCTTGATCGATGACGAATTGGGATATGTGTAAAAAGATGTCGAAGACCGAGATTTTTACCCGACTTGGGTTGGGATTAATCGTGGCGTTTATGACGGGGTGGATGGTCTACCACATTGTGGTGTTAGCGCCATCCAATATGTGGAATTAACCAGAGGTTCAATTGTTATGAGTGATATCAAAATTATTAGCATCACAGGATGCCTACTTCTTTTCACGGCAGTTTTACTCGGCGGGTGTATGGAGATAGGTGGATCAACGACTGGCATCGAAGTTTGCACTGGTGATTCAACCGAATGCTCCGAACACGACCAGAACAACACAACCACAACCACGACTGAAACAACCACAGGCTAATAACATGAGGCTTCCGCAAGAGGGGGATTGGAGTCCAACCGATCCAGTTGATGCGAGTATTTCGATGTCCACAGAAATATCCGAAATAGCAACAGCCTTGAACAATGCGCTATCCGACATCACTGATGCACCGAAGACAGCCACTGCATTCAAGTATAAATATGCCCCTCTCGATGAGGTAATGAACATTGTGCGGAAAGCCTGTCATAAGAATGGGCTTTTCTTGTTGCAGTCACCGTGGTCACCAGAGCAAGGAGCGCTTGGAGTAACCACACTGCTCACCCATAAGAGTGGGCAGTGGATTAAGACGCAATACGCTATCCCCTTCACGCCTGATGGACAGAACGTCTTCCACCAAGTAGGCACCTCGACAACGTATCTGCGACGGTATGCCGTGATGGCGTTGATGATGCAATCGCAAGAGGATGATGATGGCCAATCCTTGACTAAGGAAAAGCCTGCCCCGAAGAAATACACCCCGCCCAAAGGGGAAAGGAAAGCCCTCATCGATAGGTTGAAGAAGATCGCCAAGGAGCAAGGCAGGGACAATCTCGACACTGCCTACCACGCTCTTTCAGAGGAAGAGAAAAAACTGCTTACCGCCGCTGATAAAGCCTCGCTAAAGGAAATAGCCAGTGCCACTCATTGATGTGGCGCAAGGGACACCGGAATGGCACGAGGCAAGAAAAGGCATTCTCACTGCATCCAACGTGGCATCTGCCGCCGGGTTAAAGGGGGCTTACGACTCACGCACGGCTCTATGGAAGAGCCTCAATGGGTTGGTGGTGAAAGAAGTCACTGCGCCCATGATGTATGGCACAGAGCATGAGGAATCGGCAAGACATGACGGGGAAATTGCAATTGGCCGTCTCTCTTGGCCTGTTGGTATTTTTGTGCATCCTGAGTTTGATTGGTTGGGTGCTAGTCCTGATGGCCTTCTGGGTAAGACTGCTCTTCACGAAATTAAATGTCGTCCAGAGAATCCCTATAAAGATGTGCCATCTCACCATATGGCACAAGTTCAAATCCAACTTGCCTGCGCCGGGTATTCAGAGTGCTTCTACCAGTCATGGACGCCGGACGAGCAACGAATCTGGCTCATCAAAATCAACCAAGGCTACATCAACTGGCTCTTCCCATTTCTCACAGAGTTCTGGGGATATGTGACGACGCACGAGGAGCCGCCAAGACTATCGCGGAAACGATCTTACACAGAACCACTTCCATACGAATTAATCTACGAGGGAGAAACCTATGGCGTATGACAAACCTTTTGAGCATAACCCCAACAGGGGCAGTCTCATCTACAACAAAAACAAGAAGACCGATTCAGATGCTAGTTGGTGGGGGTCAGCGAAACTTGACCTTTCCGAACTAGGTATTGGCTCTGGTCAACACGACGTGAAGTTATCCATCTGGGTTGATCAAACGAAAGCCGGGGAGAAGAAGTTAAATATCGGCTTCCGCTCATCTGAGCCTAAACAGGCCCAACCAATGTCCCAAGAAACGGACGATGATATCCCTTGGTGATCAAGCAATTGAGCAACGGGTCAAAAGGGTGCGCTCAATCATTCGGGATGAAGGTGAGATATTCCTTTTCTTTTTCCCGAAGCGCGGGTTCATTACCGTGATGAACCACCTTCCCCGTTCTGGACATAAATCGTTCAAAGGAACGCCTTTGCTCCCCGACCCAATGCTCAACTCCTTCCCTCATTATTTTGTCGGGAGGTATGACGGGAACGTCACCAAGCAGTGGCTGTTTGCTGATATGCACGGTGCAATCTCTTCACACTGTGAGACCTAAATATGAAACGCCCGAACAAAAGAGGCGTGAAGATGCCGTTATGCGGCGTATTGCCCACTCCTCGCGCATTCCATTCTTGGCTTTCCAAAGGATCGAGGCCATTGCGTATGGAGTGGATTTTTTTTGCACCACTGAACGGGGTGCCTGTGTTATTGAAGTTAAATGCCGAAAGAAGAAGTACCCGTCATGGCTTGTTGCCATGCACAAAGTGCATCACGCCTTTAAATGGGAGCAATCAAAAGTCCCCTGCTACCTCGCAGTGCATTGGGATGAAGACGATACCATTTACATCGCTCGACCCGCAGGGGGTGAGGCCCCAACGCCATATTCAATAGAGTGGAATGGTCGTACAAAGGCCACTCGCGGCGACCCTGCTGATATGGAGCCGCACGCACGCTTTTCACTAAAGGACTTGAGAAAGTTAACATGACAAATCAAGATGTTCCACAAACAGCCGATATGCTTACCACAGCACAAGCAAAACAATTTTTGAACGTGAATCGCCACACGTTTGAAAAACACGTCCGCCCGAATGTTCCCCGAATTGTCCTTGGACGAAAGCACTTCTACACAAGGGTTGACCTAGAGAATTGGTTGGGGAAAATAAAGCAACAGACTAAAGGCCGTGACTTCCCATCTGTTGGTGGTGGCGTACCTAAAGCAAAAAGCAAACTTGGCTCATGGTTCCCATATAAGGATTAAAATATGAGTGGCTTGTTCCTGCGAGGTAAAACGTGGCATTTCCGCAAGCGTGTAAGTGTTCCAGAGCGTTTTGCAATAAACCCATTGAGAGCGCATATTAACCTCAGTGGAACCACTAAAATGAAAGATAAAGAGAGTGCGGAGCGCATCTTCCGTCTGGCTATACAGCAAGCGGAAGACGAGTTGCTGTACGGCAAGCGTAAGAACTGGACTCTTAACGACGCCATTCCTAAATACCTTCAAACGCGAAAGCGTGGAAAAAGCATGAATGAAGGTGTCCGATACACTGAGGTTCTTGCAGGGTACATGGGTGATATGCCGTTGAAGTTTATTCATCAAGACTGCGGAGAAGTTAAGCGCTTGATTGATGACTTCAAGGTGAAGGGGTCTGCCAATGCAACAATCAACCACTACTTGAAGGTTCTGAGAAACATTCTCAATTTGGCACACAGAAAGTGGCGGGATGGTGATTTGTCGTGGATAGAATCGCCGGGATTTATTGGGATGTTGCCCACAGATGACGAAGCCCCACCCCATGTGTTGACGTTGGGTCAAGAGCGGGAACTGTTCGCCAAACTGCCGCCTGACCTTTTCACAGCAGTGACGTTAGCCCTGCACACTGGCCTTCGTGATGCATCATTGTGCGCGATGCGTTGGGATCACGCTGTGATGATACCTGAGTTAAACACGATGGTGTTTGACTTGCCGAAGGGTCATCCCGGCTTGGGGAAGAGTGGTCAGTCTCATCGCGTGGTTCTCAACTCACTGGCGCATGAAACGGTCTTAGAGTTGGAAAAGCGGAGTCAGGAGAGCGATTACGTCGTCACCTATCAACACGGTTACAAGTTCAAGCCTTACGGGACGCTCAACACCACATCGTGGAAAAAGGCTGTGGCAGATGCAGGGCTGAATGATTGTCGTGGTGAGGGAAAACACTTCCGTATTCACGATCTGCGCCACACCTTCGGCACGCGGCTACGAACCCAAGGTATTGGCAAAGAGGATAGGAAGGACTTGCTTGGACACAAGCGCGGAAAGGACGATGACATCACTACGCACTACTCTGGTGCGGAGACAGGCCACCTTATCCAGTGTGCTGAAGAGTTGGTGGAGTGGTACGACAGAAAGGCCCCAAGCGTCTATGTGAGGAATGCTTTACAAGGGAGAGGGGCCACTGTTGTGCAACTGCCTGTACGGGCTTAATTCAGTGCCGCACTCTCGATACTATTAAACCCTCTTCCTCGGCATCTTCTTCTTGTAGCCGTTGGCGTATGCCGCCGCCGCCTGCTTCTGAGCCTGCTTCTTCGACGGGTAGGTCTTCCCCCTGTTCCCCCACTTGTAGCCCCCGCTGACTTTCTTCACTGGCATCTGGCATCCCCATAATTGCTTCCCAGTCAATCGCTTCTACCAACTCACTGGTATTGTCCTTGACCTCGATCTCAGCCTCACTCTTGGATGGAATCAGGGCCGTGGCTATCCGCACATAGGTGCTTGGGTCTCTTTCTCGTACCTCGGCAATCACCGCTTCCCCATGCTCCTCAAAATCTAAAAGCATGGCGTCCACAAATGCATTGCTGAATTTGTTGCGAGAACCTAATCGCCGCCCTGATCGGTTTATCCTTGGGTCATTCTTGACGAATGGCCTTCCCACTGGTGTCTTCTTTTCGCTCATCTTATACCGTCCGGTAGATGCTCTTTTACCTCTTCCCTCAATTGCCATAACTCCGGTGGTGCATCACTAAACATTCCTTCCTGACTCATCTTATGAAAACATATCGCAAGTTTTGAGCGAAGCGTTTTCGCGGTAAGAAGGTTCTTGTGAAATTCCGGGTAGGACATCTGTCGAGGGGCGGGTAAACGCATGGGATATACCTTTGTGTGTCTAGGTTTGCTGTAAGAGTTTTCGTAAAACTCGTCTTCTTTTTTATCCATAATTACGTTCCAACCACCTCATCGTTATGTGTTCTAGTCGGTCGTAGTAGCCGTGGCCATCCACATCGTGAAGAATGCAAATGCCACGCCACCAGTATTGAACTGTTCCAGTACACCAATCTTCTACATAGTCAGGGTGAACAAAGCACCCTGCTGACAGACCGAAAATACGCTGTCCAGTAGCGGTAACCCGCTCTGCATGGTCGAAGACGTGTGAATGACCTTGAACACAACTACTGTGGAGTTTGGTACAGAGGGCGCGTCCGATGTTCTCCCCTGATATTGGTCTACCACTCACTCCCGTAGCGAAATAGTGAACGTAACTTATTCCGTCAATTATTACGGGAACGCGAAAGGGGATAACTTCATCAAAGTATTGCTCGTAATTAAGTATCGAGAGGTCAAGCCACTCGTGTAGTTGGGGTGTGTTTTCGCAAATACGAAGCACACGATATTCGTGGTTCCCAAGCGTCAACACCTTGCGTGGGAGATACTGCTTGTCTTTTGATTTTCTGCGCCGTGCGTTCCACTTATTGACTGGCCCCCATAACCTGTTCAATGCATCATGGGTAATAGCCACGTCTTCCTTTAATCGACGGCCCTCAAAGGAAAGCCCCTCACCATGCTGACTAAGACTTGGTAGGTCTGAAAAATCGCCAAGGCAAACAATACAATCAATATCCTTCTTTCGATCTAATATGAATCGACCTAGCCAATCAAATCGATCATTATCGTATTGGTAATGCGCGTGAGCGTCAGGGATTATTAGTACTGTCGCCAAGTGTGTATCCCGGTGGCATTTTATTGATCAGTGTTTCTGTGTTGATGATCATGCCTTTCGGTATTCTCGTTAATCCTGACCAAGTGTCTGTCTCCGGCAGATACGAGTTCGCCAAAACAAGGAAGTCCGTTTTGCGTTTTGGCCTCTCGACGAGGTAGCCTACCGTATAGATGACCCAAGCGGGATCGCGTGTGTATTGCCGCCATCCTGAGTCCTCTTCAGCGTCGATCCAAGAACAGCGTATCAGCCGGAGCAGACGTTTCTTATCATTGGCTTTCATCAGATTGCTTCTCTACACCAACCGAAGTTGAGAGAGAGTAGGACTTACCCCCAACATCTAGAGAGGCGTAAGTAGCGCAACCGCCAAGACTAATTAATGCCACCAGAAATAGTGCTAGTTTCATTTTTTAGACCTTCTTTGAGTCCTTCTTCGGAATTTTGGCTGTGGCATGACGATGCCTGCAACGAGCGGAATAAGAATAAAGAGGCCGACTATCCAACCACCAACCTCCAACGCCTTGGCCAACAGTGGCCAGAAGCCATCAACCTTCTGCTCGACAACAGCCTTCTTGCTTTGCAAGTTGAGAATCGGATCAAGGATAACCTCCCCTACCGTATCTCCAATCAGCGCCCCGCCAACCGCTCCTACTGGGCCTGCTACTGCCGCGCCAACAGCCGCTGTCGCGCCAGTGGTTCCAACTTTTGTCATCGTACCGCAACCACACAACATAATTACACATAGCAGGGGACACAATTTACGAATCGCTAATCTCATAAGATGAACGCCTAACCAAAATTAATTTATCCATCTTCTCTTCAAGTCGGGAAATCGATTCCATAATTTGAGAGAAGTCCTCCTTGTTTCTTGACTCAGCCCTATTCAGCCTTTCTCTGAGTTGTCCAACCTCTATTGACTGAACAGCGAGTGATTCTCGTAGGTCAAAAATAAAACTAAACCCGCCGACCAAAAGACCAAACGTCAGTATTAGGTGCGTGAAATTGACTTTTGATTCGGTGGTTCGTTCCATTTATGCCGCACCCTTTTGCATTGTGTTAGTGAACGCCTTGTAGTAGTCGGGATCATCACGCGCTACTTCCTTTTCGCTACCGGGGCCATATCTCCATGCCTTAATGAATTTGTCTGAATCACCACCAGATTGATCCCACACTAGATTCAGTAATTTCTTACCAACAGACCTGTAAAGACGACGGTCTTCAAGCGAAGTAAGATCACCTTCACCCCCATAGTCGTACCTCTCTCTATAGCCTTCCTTGTCTGGCTCCTTTCCAAACTTGAGAAACTTATCGGCTTGCTCGATGAATCGATCAACGTAGTCCTCTTCCTTTTCGGTCAGGTCAAGTTGATCCATAGCATTCACCATTAAACCTTTGGTGATTTGAAGAGGGCCATAGGCTGATGATCCCTCTGGCGGTGCAAATCGAGTCCTTATGAATGGCGTCTTTTGATCACGCCTACTTCTGAACTCCGCGCTAAATACAGCGTCATATAGCCCCGGACTTGCCTGCTCTGATATTTCCTGTGGCGGCTTCTCCGGCGGCACATCCATCACCACCTTCCCCATACGAGTCTCTGCCATCCTTATTTGCCAAACACCTTTGACGGGTAGTTGCCATGTTCAGCGCGGGTGTCCTCATCAAACTGCGCCGCCCTAAACAAGACTACTGACTTAGCGATATCGACTTTTCTCTGGTTTATAGAATCGATCCGCTCCCTCTTCTTTTCTGGTGACATATCTGGGTCTTCGTGGACATCCTTCATCACTTTATTAAGTTTGCTGAAATATCTGCGTGTATCGTTGTACCGCTTCCACCAACGCAGAGTGTCACCATCTTCCGCGACTAACCGCGCCATGTCGTCTACTAAGTTGTCCCTCTTATAGTCATCGTAAGCAGACTTCAGTTTCTGTATCTCGTTCATCTGCTCATAGAAGAGCGTCGTGTACTTGTTACTGCCTCGTGGGTTTTGTCTTATGAATGATCCAATAGGTAACCACGTTCTCAGATCAGAGATACGCATTGAAGGCGGCATAGGTTCACCCTCTGCTAGAGGGCTAAATCTTGGGTCTGTTAGGACATCAAATGAACCCGTAATCGTTGCACCCAACCAACCGAAATAACCTTTTATAAGGTGATCCACTTGCACTGGAGATAGGTGTGTATCTGTATCTTTTCGGCCCAAGGCATCAAGCAATTCGCCATGCATCCACGATGCTTTCTTCGCAAACTCTGAGGTATAAGCCCTTACACGCCTATGCTTCGGCTTGTTCGCTATCTGCCAACTGATGTTTTCAATGGGACGATCAGTGAACGCATCTTTATTCCGGTAGACCTCCAACATTGGCTTAAAAATCTGCGGCCTAGCATCGAAGGCCAACTGGTCTTGTATGATTTCACCGATCCGTTGCCATGTGTATTTGGATATCCACCCGAAACCACCACCCGCGCCGCCACCAAACTGACCCTCATTCATATCCCTAATAAAGTTTTCAGTGATGCGCTCTCCAACAGTTGCTATCGCGCCAATTTCAAATGGCTTGGGAATCCAGAAAAAGTCCTTGGTGCCGGGGATTTTGATCGGCCAGTAGGTATTCTTCTCCCACTCTTCTAGGTCTTCGTAATCCTCATCACCCTCGTATGACATCCTCAGTAGGATGCTTGCCAAGGTTATCGCCCCGACCACAGAAACAAGCCTTGCTCGTGATCCTTTCTCTGTGGATCGCGCTAACTTATCGAGACCTTGTAAGCGTGCATTTAGGAAGGGGATCATTCCGATGATCCATTGAGTAGCAACCCAACGACCATGCGAGGAGAAGTTCAACAGGTCACGAGACTCAAAACTCGCCTGCATATGTCCAACCTCTTCAACTCTTTGCATATAGAGCGAGGCGCGGTTGGCATTCTCCATACGGTTGCCCATATCCTGATACCAACCAAAGAACTTGTTGCTGAACTTTCTGAGTTTTACAGAGGTGTTAAGGATTCGACCCTCACCATACATATCCAACATACGGCGCAAAGCCTGTGGATCATCATTAGCGAACCCAAATTGGAACGTCGCCCCACCCATCATCATCCGATGAGTAACGAGATTATCGTTGGCTAGGGTCGAATAACCCTTGGTGGAGTTTCCAAAGAAGTTGTAATCCAGTTTTCCGACAGCAATAGCGTGAACGCTATCCCTGATCAGGTTCCGAATCTTGAAAGCAGGCGACGCTGTAACACCAATCGTCATCCATCTCTTGAAGGTTGCAAACGTGCGTAAGACTGCACTATCAACACCGCCCCAAGCCATGTGTGACATGGCATTAAATACAAGCGGGTCAGTGACCTCGTACCAAACCTTCTCGCCCTTCTCTAACGTGTATACGAAATTGGCTAACTTATCCCGCTTAGAGAATTTCTTCCCGAACTGTAGTTGAGCCACTTCCTTTTTGTCGGTTACTTTATTAGCCGCGCCAGACTTAACAGCGGCTAACATTGCGGCCACGCCTGCTCGATTCTTCATGGCGGCACCCATAAGCGCCCCCCAATTCATCATCATGTTGTGAAGGACATCGTTTACAGGCACTTCACTACCACGCAATCGACGGATTACGTTCTTGATGTTTACAAAGTCATGCGCCGCTGTTGGGCCACTTACACCTTTCTTATCTTGAAACTCTCTATAGAAGGGTATGTAAAAGTCTGTCTGAAGCGCTTCACGCTGTTCTTTCCCTAAGACACCCGCTTCTTGAGCCATGTCTAAAACAGACTTCTGGAACCTTGACACCTTCAGCATTGTCTCTGCAAAAACCAGAGACCTTGACCGACCATTAATTGGTGGGCCATTGACCTTATCTAAGCCTGCTTTGATCTCGTCAGTAGTGAAGAAGTTCTCCCTACCTTCTGGGAATTCCGCAGTAGGCTCCGCTAATTTTTTTGCGCGTTGAGCAACTAGATACTCAAAGAAGTCGTTGGCATTTCCATCAAGCGCTTTTAGTACGTCAAGCAAACCACGGCCTTTCTCATCAACCGAATACCAATCGAACTGCCCATTTCGGTAAACCGATTTAGGCGCTCCATAATGGAGCATGGCGTGCATCATTCCATGACTGCTTTCAGAAAGATGCATCATCTGCCAAGCACGGGTGGCATCTTCTCCACCCATAGCCTTTATAGGTCTGAAAGCATCAACCGCACCCTGTACAGCCTTCAAGGCAATTCTGTGACGGGCTTCGCCTATCCACTCAGCGC
>VTLG01005023.1_pt1 | contig 10787 bp, 11 predicted proteins | sample 4694571 | NCBI WGS metagenome assembly VTLG01 (sample SAMN12604809, study PRJNA352737) | marine metagenome | biome: ENVO:00000447; feature: ENVO:00000209|ENVO:00000569|ENVO:01000036; material: ENVO:00002151; isolation source: viral sequences binned using virsorter ... | reverse complement strand
GGCTTGATAAGCCATCGCCATCAACTGCTTGTCATAAGCCTGAGCAAGAGCATTACCCATCTGCTCTGCATACATACCACGAACATCAAAGTGGTTGATCAACTCTTCGATCTCAGCCACCTTAATATCACTCATCAAGACACGATCACAAGTGATCACAATCTCATCGTGACGGACCTGATTGGTTCCATCAAGATCAGCATCACCGGGTTTGTGGTAATGAGCATTGGTTTTCCAGAACGTAGGGAACGTAGCAGACTTACCACTAGAAATACTTCGAGCCTGAGTAAGACCCGACATAATGTTCTTCTCTTGGAAAGCCTTTACAACTTCAGTCAGGTAAAGTGTACGAAACAGTTTCTGCTCACCATCCCTATTGGTTGGTTCAGCGGTACTGTTCTTTACACCCAAACGATTAAATGCCATAACGATCACACTTTCTTAATTAGCAATTAGGATTGGAAACATCGAACGCAACGCTCGCATGGTCTTAGCTTGACCGACAAGCGGGTTACCGGACGTATCCGACCCTATTGCCTTTGGTGACCCAAGAGGCATGAGAAGCGAAAGGATTTCTTTGGTTTCACCCAAAGGAAATCCTGATGAAAAGTTATAGGCTATTGACGAATAGCTCTGATTGTATCGTTCAAGGTAGCGATCTTGTGCAGATCATCTCGAACATACTCAGGCAAAGGAGTATGACTTAAGATCCAAGCCTTGGTAGGCTGACTGAACTCAATCGGTTCAAGCCACAGCAAGTCCTGATCTATGGGAGTTGCTCTACATCCTATCGAGAATATCGCTAGTGTTATCAGGAGTAGGACGCTTAGATATCTCACGGTGTATGTTAGCCCTTCTGATTGATTCCTTTAAGGACGCATTGTCTCGTTCTAATCTACCCTTCTGAACAAGTCTCCTATCCTTTAGATAGGACATGACCCCTTGGGCTACACCCAAAGCAAGAGTGATTAGTCTAATGATTCCCGCCATTAGTCAACCTGTCCGTTGTCGTTACTACTGGGGTTGGAGGCCACCTCTACCTTCTTGGTTACTGCTTCTAGCTTGTCCAAGGCAGGCTGTAGAGTTGCCAGTATTTCATCATCCTTCTTGGTTGGGGTGAGTTTTACCACAATGGCTACCAAGCCATACAAAGCAAGCAATGCTTCACAAACCTGTGCCCAATTAGAAAAAGCCCAATCCATATGTTGTCTCCTATTAACCTGAAGTTTGAACAAAAGGTGAGCTACTTACTCGTTGCTCCCATTCTTGTCGGTAAGCAGGGTCTAGTTCAAATCGTTTATCCTTTCTAGCCTCGACTGCTTCTTGAATAGAGGCAAAGGGTTTCGGTCCAGACCTGTTTCGGGAAGTAGTTCCTCCTACTAAGGACTGAGGATCAGCACCAACCGATTCTCTATATCGGTTATTCAACTTCATCACTTCAACTCTAACCTGATCTCGTTCACCGGTAGTCAAGACACTATTCAAACGATCAACCTCATCCTTGGACATGTTGTTACTGGCCCATCCCAAAAGACTACGATAAGCCTCTTCACCTCCAGCCATATTAAAGATCTCAGTAGCAAAGGAGTCAGCTTCAGCTTGTCTATACTGAATGTACTTGTCCACCTCTGTCTTATCCAACCCAAACTTATTGGCAAGTTCAGCGTAAGTCTCTTCCTTTAGAGAGTTCTCATTCTCTCGATACTCATCCTCATACTTACCTAATTGAAAAGTATCCTCTGAGGTTTCTTCAGCAGGTGAGTTGGGGGGTGGAGTTTCAGAAGGGGCTGCCTCCTCCGCTTGAGATTGGCCCATCTTCTTCTCTAGCTCGACGTAGCTTGCGAGCAGGGAAGTACTATCTACCTCACCCTTCTCGGCGTTCCAGAACTTATCGGGAACTCCTTCCGGTTTCTCAGTCTCAGGTGTTTCTTTATTCCAGTCGGCACCACCTCCGGGTAGCCCGTCTGGATTCACAAGTTCTGCTGATTCAGCCATTGGTCAGGTCTCCTGTAGTTAAGCTGCTTCTTCTGGGGGTGGACCGGGAGGGGTTATTCCTCCTTGTCGTTCTGCTTGGTCTCTTGCCAAGCCACCCATTTGGTTTACAGCATTGGGTCCTAGCTGACTAGCCATCTGCATCATCTGAGCTTGCTGCTCTTTCTGCTGTATCTCTTCATCAGTATAGAATACATCCATCTTATCTACACCATGAGAGGTAAAGATTTGATTCATTGCCTTCTTCGAGTCTACCACTTCAGCCACGGCTTCAGGTCCTAGCAACTGGGTAGCAACAGCAATGGCTTGAGATAGAGCGTTCATTTCATGGCCTCGATCTATGGCCTCAAACCCTGTCACAATTAGCAGCTCCACTTCTTTATCATCAAAGGCTTGCAAGATCCCCTTGGAGGTAGCCCTCAGTGTCAGACGGTTAGCCAAGGGTCTCTGTATCTCAGCTTCAAGATTGGAGTAGGCACCACCAAGGGCATCCTGCAACTCCTGCATAACAGTACGAATCTCTTCCGCTGTTACCCGTTCTGCATGTCGCTGAACACTACTGTTTAATAGAAAAGCATAGCCTAAAGCAGCTCTAAGATCACGTTGAGTCTCTAAAGCTACCCTGAAATCTACCTGTTTGTTGGTCTTTAATGTCCATAAGTCCCCCTCTTCCCCATCAAAGAACCCACCATTCCGTACTTCTTCCAATTCTTTTGGAGAAGTCATGGCATTAGGACGCACTCCGAACTTGGTCTGGGCTGCAATGAGGGACCCTTCAACCAGAGCTTCACTTAGATCTTCACAGACAGAGAGGTCACCAGCATACTCTTCAACGTAACCCCGTCCGTAATCTTCCCCTGAGATTCGGATCATCCTTAAGGGGAAATAGTGAGGGTCCTTCTCTGGACTGGTGGACTCGCTACCGGGTAGCGTAATCCCATCAATTTCCTGCCATGATTTCCACTTAAATTTCTGACCACCTCTCCCATAATCCCTACAAATATAGGTATAAATACAAACATCATCATCCGTACTATCATAAGAGGTCTGGTTAGTGCCATCGTTTGATGCAGTGAGGAGTACTTCCTGAATACTGCTACTCAATGAACTGAATGAGGCTTCTTCTTTGACAATGATCTCTAAAGGTGACCCTGTTCTGGGGTCTCGACGGCACACATAATGGGTCAGTGGAAAGTATCGAGCCGGTCCTTTGTTGGGTATATGTAGAAGAACATTACCCGATACCAAGAGGTGCTTAAAACACATGAACATGGTAGGTCGAAGTTCAGCATCATCAACCTCTCGCAGTACGTCCCGTTCGTGTTGCACCAAGGCCCTCTCAAAGTCATCCTTCTCTTCAGGAGCCAGTTGCTCAATCATCTTCTCAGTATCGGGAGTCAAACGATACTGAAAGAATCCCCTCTGACTTGGGAGGGTAACCAAGAGAAACTTAGAGGCTAGGTTATTCACACCCCTGCTTCCAATACTCTGATAGGGATCAGGGATGGCAGTGTGTGAACTCCCTGTATTGGGAGGGTATAGGTAAGGAATAGTTAAGGCTGCAATATCTTCAGCCCGGTCCACATAGGGCTGTCTAGTCTGGGACAAGGACCGATATCTTTCATGTAAGGTACTGCTACCACTAGAGTTGTGTGACATTACCATAGTTTAGATATCTTTCAAGAATAGGATACACTGCCAGAAGAAACAGGGGTTCTTAGACCAACGGTTAACACTTGCCGACCTCGAACCTTTCGCCTTTTCCCACGACTAGCCATAGCTTCCCGACCCGTTTCGACTCCTCCGGGTTCGTCTTCGGGAGGTGGAGTTTGAGCTAGTTTTGGTGGATCTGGGATCTTCGGGCTGGAAAAGCACATCAGTTGACTCCTTACTTAGTCCAGTATTCTGTTTATCTTGTACTTGTCTTAGATAAGAGATCACCTCCGCATGGCCTGCTCTACGGCACAGGTCTTCAATAGATTCCCCCTTCAAGGGAGGGCCACAACTAAAGATCTTCTCTAGATTAGTAAGCAAGGAATCTTGAATTGGAGGGAAGTTCTCTGCCTTACCTAAAACTGCCATGCAAATCTCGCTTTCTTAAAGGGGGGACAAGTTATTTCTCTTTCGCCTCAGTGTAAGCATAGAGTAGGATAGAGTAGTTAATGATATCTAAGATGGTATCCCTCAGGCTCTCATCATCAACCTGAAAACTCCCCTCTTTACAGAACGTACTAAGACGGGACATCTTATCGGTCATCCTAACCAAGAATCCTTTCTCGGTTGTCGTAATACCCATACTCTCCACTCTAGAGAAGTTGAGGAAGGGTGACTCCCTGTTCTCACCTCCAGAGTAGTCATGATTCTTTCTCTCCATCAAAGCTCTAGCCTCTTTCGTCAGAGCCTCATGTAATTTCAGTAGGTCATCTCGATTCATTGAGGATTCCATAACGTAATCTCCTTGGTTTTGAATGAATAGTTATCTGCTCTCAAAATTCTTGCCACTCTTGCTTGAACCATCGCATCAACCACACTCTTACCTGCTTTCTTGTAAGCAGCCAACACATTGAACCATGCCTTGGGTCCTGTAAGCATCATCTTTCCAGCGGTTACCGGACCTACACCCGGACATCCACTGTAACCATCACTTGTATCTCCTATGAGAGTCTGCCTCAAATGATTCTCATCGGCCATACGGTCATCAACATATGATATTCCTAGCTCTGGTTTACTGGGATTGAAATGTTTACCGGGAACTGTCTGAAGATCTTTATCAACCGATACCATAATACAATCTTCAGGTATTAAGAACTCATCGGTAGCCAAGATGCCCAAGATATCATCAGCTTCCAGATCCTTAATGCAATAGGTCGTGTACTTCTCAGCCATCTTCTTCTTCAAGTACCCAACCAGCATAGGACCTTCACGCTTCTGCCTATGAGACTTATAGGTAGGCAGGAGTTTATGTCTGAAGTACTTACGGGTAGGATCGGAGAAGGCCAAGACTATGGGGGAGTTCTCTTGGGTTTCCCCTATCAAGGAGGACACCTGTAGCTGTAACTCTTCAACGTACTCCTGTACCTGAACCCATGCCTCTGCCCCATCAGCATACATCGAATAGATCTCATCTTCCCATTTGACAGCGACCTGTACCGCTGCCCCAATCTGCACAGCAATGGTATCTGCATCTACGATTATTGTTGTCTTCATTTTGATCTCCTTGGTGAGAGGTTAATGAGTTTCAGCCCAGTTATTTCCACTCTTCCACTCCCCATCCAAAGGACATCTAACACCCAAGTCTTCTCCAGCTTTCTTAAGTGACATCCTTGCTCGTTCCCCAAAAGCAGGGGCTAGATCTTCTGAACACTCCCATTGGAACTCATCATGTACATTGACCACCAACCAGTAGTCACGCTGATGGATGAAGTTCAGATCTTCTAGACTCTTCCAAAAGTTTATCAGTGTCTGCTTCATGATGATAGCACCAGCCGATTGGAACAAGAGATTGACACTGCTATGCTCAGACCTGATCCTGAGTTCTCTACCGTCCAACCCTTTAAGGTATCCAACAGTACTGAACTTGGTCTTGATTGCTTCGATCAGAGCTTCAAAGGCAGGCATGTTCGCAAAGAACTTCCTCTTCAATCTCTTTCCCTCTCTGATTTGTTCCTTATCAGACCCTTTCGGTAACGCAATGGAGCCTAACTTCTGGTAACCAGCTCCATAGATCAGGGCATAGATGAAGGTCTTGCTTTGATTTCTGGTACTTAAACCCGCTGCCTTCTGATTCTCAGTGTGAGGATCACCCTTAGTCACCGTTTCGATGTACGCTCCTTGGTCATAGGCAGCCAAGTAATGAGCAGCACACCTAAGTTCAAGACCAGAAGCATCAAACCCACAAAGAACAGTGCCACTGCGAGGAACGAATAGAGAACGGCACTCTTTGCCATAAGGATTACCAACTCTAGGAACGGTCGCCAAGTTTGGCCTGACATGAGTAACCCTGCCGCTGATTGCACCATTGGTATTGCATCCTCCATGTATCCGACCATCTTTGACAAGGCGTAACCAAGCCTGTTCTCCTTCAGCCAACTGCCCAATTCTTTTCTCGATGAGGAATAGCTTAGATATATCTTTGGCGGGAGGATACGGTAAAGATGAAAGAACTTTTTCATCAACCTTTGCATGTCCATCAGCAGTGTACTCCGTTGGTTCCCACCCATACCTCTTGGTCAATAGTTCCGACACTTGCTGCCTACTGGTAGGATTAAAGGGAGTCAGCTTTATCTTCCTTGGTCCTTCTTCGAGGTCATCTCTTCTGACTCCATGCTCTTTAGCTTCTTTAATGGTGCGGTATTTCAACCCGGTATTCTGATCTACCCAGTGATCCACCGACTTCATAGGCTTCTCTCTTGGTGGCATCTCATCAGCCAGCTTCTTCCTTAGTCCTTCTTTCTCCGCAACCAGCTTACCGTACAACTCACCTGCCGCTTCCACATCAAACCCAAACCCATTGTCCTCTTGCTGATTTATGATGTCAGCAAAGGTCTGCTCCAATGCCATTGCCTTGGTGGAATACTCTTTAGAAGCTACCAGTTCCCACAACTTGTAGGTGATTTCTACGTCACGCTCACAGTAGGTCTGCATAGCCTGAGTCCACTCCCCGAAGTCATGCTCATCGGCAAAGTCACCCTTCAGCATACCTAGCCGATACCCCCATGACTTCAAGCTATGTCTACCCCGCAAGAGGACCGGCACCTTACCATGCTTCACATCTCTCTCATACATATCGGTCCAGATCAACCGACTACATACCAGCAAGTCAAGGTGACCAACCGGATCGGACCTCTTATCCATAGCCTTGCCAAACTCAGGGTACAACTTGAAGAGAACAGGTAGATCAAACCTAATGGAGTTGAAACCTACCAGTACATCCGAATACAACATCCTTCCTAAGCCTTTTTCAATAGTGTTATAGGCTTTGTCTGAGGCATAGGAGTACACCTTGCCAGTTGTTAAGTTTTTCATGACAAGAGAGTGAACAGTGGTCGCTTCTTCGACCAGTCCATTAGTCTCTATGTCAAACACATACCGATTCTTTTCATCCATATCAAAAGTCTCCTTGATCATCCGTAGGTACAGATGGAAATACACTAGCTGTATCCAACACTTCCGTAAGTCTCGCAGTTTCCCTGTTCCACTTCAGCCTACCACACAACCCTGTCTCTCCAGTGTGCCTATTCTTCAGCACTCTAAGAGTTGACATATCTTTCTCGTCCTCATCATCAGCTTGCTGTGGTCTCTCTGCGCTCAATACGACATCACTGATTTGAGCAATGGCATGAGATCCCCTGAGTAAATTCAAAGCAGGTCGGCTAAGTCCTTCCTCAGTGGACCGCTCAGTCCTTCTCAAGTGTGACACTAAGATCAACCTGCATCCCACCTCTTGTACCAAACTCCTCAGTTCAGTCATCGTATTGTCTATCATCCTTCTCTCATCACCGTCTGCTTGACCAGAGATCAAGATACTTAGATGGTCAAGGAAGACAGTCTTACAATTCAATCCTCGAACCAGATACCTAACCTTGCTAATCAAATTCTCAGGGTCAAGTGAACCATGATGGTCATACAAGAACCAGTTACCTGAACCCAGTGTCCTATCGTATGCACCCTTGAACTCCTCTTCATCCATAGGTTCCGTTTCCAAATGGACAGGTTTACTTAATTCGGTAGCAATAATACCCAAGGCTGTACGCCTTAAAGATTCTTCAAGGGCAATGTAACCAACCACTTCTCCCTTGCTGGCCCAGTAGTGAGCCAGCTCCCTACATATCGTAGACTTACCAGTTCCGGTAGCAGCAGTGACTGTCACAATCTCATGAGTTCTACAACCTAGCGTCATATCCTGTAGCTTAGACCAAGGGTACTCAATAGATTCGGTAGCATTGGGAGTGGATATCAGTTCCCAAAGGTCTCGACCATCTACGATACCATCGGGTCTCCATGCTCTGGTCTTGAATATACTTGAGACAACCTCACCTCCCCGGTTATTCATGAGCATCTCATTGGGATCTTTCAGGGGTAGCGTAGCGATGAACGCCTTACCCGGAGGTAAGATTGCTGCTGCTTTGGCTGCACCTTCCTGTCCTTGTTGATCCTGATCAAACATGAAGACCACCTCCTTGAAGGAGGACAACCATTCAATAGCCTTCGAGACAGCACGCTCTGCATGAGCTGAGCCATGAGGTATGGAAACTACGGGCCACTTGTGGTTCTGGATCTTCGATACTGATAACGCATCAATCTCTCCTTCAACCAACACAACCTTATTACCCCCTGCTTTCCACATATGCTGACCGTATAGCCCTACATTCTTAGAGTCACCCAACCAGATGAAATCCTTATTGGAATCTCTGAGTTTCTGAGCTACCACTGTCCCATTCTCCCCCATGTATTGAGCTACATGAACCGTCTTGCCTTTGAACTTACCAACTCCATACCCCCATCGTCGGCAAGTATCTTCATCAAGAGATCTCTTTGGTATGTCTGCAAACTCCACCTTGATTAGTCCCTGCCCTGATCTATTCATGGAAGTGGTCCTTTGGGTATGTTGAGGTGATGATGTTGAATGTTCATAGTGTTGGCAACCAAAACAATAACCGTGCCCATCATCAAAGCGAGCAAGGTTATCCCTGCTTCCACAACTAGGACAAGGCTCATGATTTAAAAAGACCGAACTGAGTGAATTGTTGTTGCTGGAATTTTTTGCTTGTCTTTTCATCTATCCATCCTTGAGGTACTTTCTTTTCACACCACTGAAAGCCATATCGGTCACACCACTGAGCATATGTAGTCTGACTCTGCCTACTCAGCTTCTGACTAGCCCTACCGAATAGGAATCTAAGATCCAAATCGGGATGTTGCTCCTTGATACGGAGGTGCTTGGCTCTATCACTAGACTTGAACCACCCCTTGACCTCAATGATGATGCCATTGGGCAGCACAAAGTCAGGGATGTAGGCACGGGAGGAAACATACTTGATACGGTATGGTTCGTACCCGAAGCCTACACCCCTGTCCGTCATGTCATCCGCTACGTCCCGCTCCAATCTGGAGCGGAAGAATCGAACGATGCTTTCAGAACGGGACTTCTTCCCCGGTCGCTTCTTCGTTGCTTTGTAGGGATACCGGTTTTGTTTCGGTCGCCGTGTCTTCTGATTCCAAAATCTCTGTTTCATCGTCAGCGTCCTGCTGTTCGATCACAAATCCATCCTGATTCTGGAACCCTAGAGACTCAGCACTCAAACCCTTGCCGCCTTCAATCAACTGAATGATCTGGACAGCAATCAACCTGAAGGTCACACCATAAGTCTTGGCTGTAGGATTAGCATAAGCACTCATCGTGTACGCCACCGACATCTTGGTTCCACTGTAAGGATTGACATTAGTGATTCGGTTACCTTGGGAATCAAAGAGCAAGATGCTCTTCTTAATCTCTCGTCCATCCCTTGTCCGAATCGTTGCCGCTTGCTTGAAACGAGCAACCATCTGACCAGTCTCTTCACCGTCTTGATCAACATCCTCAAGCAATGGGAGATACAACCCCCATTTCTTTCTCGAAGGATTGCTTTCAACATCCTCATTCTGGAATGAGACTGCCAATGCTTTGGCCTTCTTCGCTATTTCGTGGGCCTCCTGCGCCCTGATAATAAGATCCACCTTGAACATCCCTCGCTCATCAAACTTAGTGTCTGGCTTGACAAGGTAAGGGAACTTTGCGGTGCCTACTGGGGATACATGCTGCTGTTCATTTTTGCTGTTCATTTTAGTATTCATCTTTATTAAATCTCCATGATAGTTAGATCAAAAACAAAATATAAAGTAACACTGCTAACATTAACAATCTCATAATGAATCAAAAGTCTCCTGTGTTAAGGGCGATGGGTCTAATAGAAGGAGATAAATCCTTCGCACTAACGTCAGCGATTTCCCATTGATTGTTCTCCTTGTTTAATGGGTAGGCAACTCGATACATGAGAGGGTTGCCCGGAACATACAAACTTCTAAGTATAATTACATCGGTCGATGGGATAATGGAACTTGAAACTTTTCCCTTGGCTACAGCAAGCTCACATATTTCGGATGTTACTCGCTTGCCACTGGCCTGTCCAATCTTTTTGGTTCTGAATGAACTAAGCATAGTCAATCTTATCCCGCAAAGTATGCTGATTGTAATACTTTTTCTACATCTAGGGTCCCATAAGTTGGAAGGTCCGGTAAGGGCAGGTCTGTCTGTGCTTGGAATTGACTATGCAGGTCCTTCAACACATCAAACTTGTACACTTCCACGAACGCTTTGCGGATTATTTCTCCTAGTTTCGGCACATTGCAGGCATGAGATGAGAATGAATCATGCACTACACCGATACTATAGATGCCTGCTTCCTTGGCCTTGGCTACTGCCAACAGGAGAACAGTTGCATCCAATGAGTGAATGATGTTGGGTGCTATCCCGTTCACTTGTCTAACCACATCGGGGGCAGTGTTCTGTACCGGTACTCTCAACGTAGCTTTACAACTGCTACCATCACCCAAGCTCAAACGAATCTGTCGGCTTTGCATAGCCTCATAGTTCTGTTCAACTGGGAATCCAATAGGAGTTGTCCACTTCAAGGACTGATTACTCTTGATCAAGACCCTAGCCACATCTCTTAACCACTCCATCCCAACACGGGCAGCAATCACCACCTCTCCAATCGTGTCCCAAGTTACGTTTGCCAACCACTGTGCTGCCTCCG
>VTLG01015510.1_pt1 | contig 10788 bp, 15 predicted proteins | sample 4694571 | NCBI WGS metagenome assembly VTLG01 (sample SAMN12604809, study PRJNA352737) | marine metagenome | biome: ENVO:00000447; feature: ENVO:00000209|ENVO:00000569|ENVO:01000036; material: ENVO:00002151; isolation source: viral sequences binned using virsorter ... | reverse complement strand
CATTTATCAAGACCATTTTTTGCCATTTTATTTTCTCAGGATTTTTTTATTCATCCCTTTTTTGCAAATTCCACCACCTCTAAGACCTTGTCTTCTTAATCTTTCAGTAGCTTCCATTAAACCACCTTCAGCTTTTTTACCTCTAAAATCTTTTCTCTTTACACCAGACGGATCTTTAATTTTACCCGCACATATTTTAGATGCGTAGGCATTGGCATAGGCGCTAGGGTACACTGCGAATTTTCTTTTCGCTGCTGCTTTACCTCTGGGACATAGTTTAGTCATAATTAAGCCTTCGCTGTTTGTTTCGCTCGTTTAAAGTCAGATGCTTTTGGTGCACCCTTTGCACCTTTCTTTCGCATCTTACCGCCACGTTTTCTTTTAGCGTGGATATTTGCGTATAAACCTTTACCCATTATCCAATCACTTTTTTCTTATTTTTCATTTTGGCTTTTTTCTTTTTAGCCATAACAAATTTTTTAAGTTGCGGTGGAATAGAACCTTTTTTAAGATTCATTCTTTTAGCAGTTGCTGCTGCAGATTTCATAGACTCAGTTTTATTTTTATCTTTATCTAAATCTAGAAAATCAGGTTTAGAACCTTTCATCATAGGTTTTCTTTTCATCATACCGCCACCCATCTTATTAACACGTCCACCTTTCATGTATCCTTTAGGTGAAACTTGTTTGTTATATAGTCTGTTTGCCATTATTTTTTTCCTCCGTTCCTAAATATCTGTGTTCCCTTTATACCAAAAATGCTCGCCACGACAAGGATCCACAGGTTTGTAAACCATGACGGCAATGTGGAGAAATACTCAAAAAATAGTTTCACCTTCTCCATCGCTGTTGGGTCGTCCGATAGAACTGCCCAAGCCAACACTATAATCGGAGCCGATAAAATAATCAACACAAATTCGTCTTTCCAGTCCGATTGTCTAGCTTCAAGGAGCTTGCCTTGGTAAGCTTCCTCTCCTCGGGCCATCTTTTCTGCGTGCATAAGCTGTGCATCAGACATAGCCATTTTTGTTTTCTGGCGATTAGAGTAGATCTTAGCGCCAGCTTGCATTGCAATCTTTGCTAAACTAAACCACGCCATAAATTAGTACCACTTAGCTTTTCTTTTCTTCTCGCCTAAGATATTTCCTTGACCTTGAACCTCTGCTTCTTGTGTTTCTGATGGATTTGTCGTTTCAATCTCTTTTCCACCTTCAACATAACCATCTTTGTTCGTAAACATCTCGTGGTTTAGGCCTTTTTTGTTTTCTTCTGCCATGTTAGCTCCTTTTCTTTTTTATTCCTGCTTCTCTCAAAGCAATTGCTATAGCTTGTTTCCTATTTTTAACTTTTTTATCAGATTTTCCAATAGAAAGCTCGCCTTTTTTGTACTCTCTCATAACTTTAGCTACTTTTTTCTCTTTTTTAGTTTTTTTTGTCATCGTCTCTCGCTATTATTACACTTCCAGCGCCCATGTCTTTAGCATTTGGTAGTGTTTTTGATAAAATTGTTTTTTCAATCGAAGTATTAGCTCTTAATTTTGCTAATTCTTCGTTTTGATCAAGTTTTTCGTCTTGATTTTGTTGATTCATCATGGCTCTCATCTTATCAAGATTGATTCTGTCCTCTCCCTCTTTACGTTTTCTTTGATTTTCTTGCGCTTGAAGATCTAATTCTCTTGCTCTTAACTTAGCGATTGGGTCATTATCAAATTGAGAAGTAATTTTCTTTTCTTCCATCATAAATTCACCCATCATATCAGCGATTAGTTGAGCTTTTCTTGCTTCTATTTTTTCAGAGATCATTCTGACTTGATTTTGCATATTTGGATCCATCATTGCTTGTGGATTTTGTTGCATCATCATGATTTGTGACATTTCATTTCTAAATTCTATTTCAACTTGTTCTTGAGCCATTAAAGAAATGTGCTCAAAACAATTTTTCTCAAGTGCAGCCATAACTATTGGTGCGTTTCTAGCCATATTGGTTGCCATAAAATTTAAGTGAGCAGTAATGTGAGCCCGATGATCCTGTCCTGGAAATGCTTGGAACGGTTTCCCAGCGAGAGCATCAATGTGCTCTATCGCTGGGTCCTTTGGTATCGGTGGTTGTGGGCGAACTAAAATCTTGTCAATATTTTTTACACCCAAAGCTTCATACATATTTCTATACGCTTCATACAAATTGTGTATTTGTGGATTGGATGTTGCCAGCTGCAGTTCTGACTGTGCGAGGGAAATACGCTGTGTCTGAGAAAATATGTTTGGATCTGCAACTGGCAATATATCTACTCTATCGTCAAAGTCCATTTGCTTAATCATTCTTTGACCACCAACAATATCGTAGGGATATTCTTGTGGTAGATATAACTTAAAAACTCTTGCTAATAATTTAAACTCTTGTTTTAGAGCTGCATAAATTCTTTTGTGAATAGCAGACATTGTTCTGCTACCTCTTTCCAACAAAGCTACTGTCGTACCCACTGCCGCTTGTTGATTACCCTCACCTACTTGCAAGTCTGCTATTGAAGCGAATCTTTGACCTGCTTGTACTACGACGCCCATAAGTGCTAATAACGTTTGTGATGGTTCCTTGAAAGGAAGCATCATGAAGGAATCTTTGATGTTGCCACCTGGTGCATCTACATCTCTAAACTCACCTGGTTGAATAGATTGAGCATCATCTCTTATTCTAATTCCTCTTTGTTTAAATCCTGCAGGTAAGTTTGATAAAGTTCCTGCATCTAACAGTTGTCGTAATGCAGCCGTAGCTGTTCTTGATAATCCACCAATCATGTGTATTAAACCAAAACCATAAAAACCAAGTCCTGGTAAAAATTTAAAATGTACAAAATAATCTATTTTATTTCTTAACGGATCAGCTATTTCATAGTTTCTTTTGATTGATAAAACTTCTCTAGAATTTTCTTCAAGTGTTACAACATATGGAAGTTTAATTCCTGTTGGTTCACCGTCTTGTCCCACGTCTTCAAAACCTTCTAAATCTAAATTAACATGGCACTCTAATAAATTAAATATATCTTCGTCTCTTCCTTTTGTTTCTCCTTGAAGCTCACGTTCTTTTCGTTCAACTTCAGTTTCATTAACAGGTCCTGGTTTTAATTCTATGTCTCTGTAGAAACCAGCGACTTGTTGTTTTCTTAATTCGTTTTCAGATATTTGAACCCGATGAATGATCGACTCCGCATCATCTAATGAGGTAGCTGTATACGGAACAATCAAATCATCTGCGGGAACAAATTTAGAAACAGCTGTTTGCGCTGCTTCATCGTAGTACACCTTTTTAAAAGAAGATCCTGCTAAAGGTAAATGAAATAACATAGAATCAAAATCTGGTTCGTAGTCTTTCATCTTATCCATGATCTGATAGTTCATGAAATCTTTTACTCTTTGAGCTTGTTGTTCTTTATCTGGAGTTGGTGCTCCTAAAATTTGTGTTCTGACTGGGCCATTGGCTGGTAATAATTCTTTGTAAGCTAACGCTTGAAACTGTGTGACAGCTTCAGCTAATACAGGGTGTGTCGCGCCACTTGCACCTTGAAAGGGCTCTGTTCTGTTATCGTATTTAAATCCTAAAAGATCTAAACCCTCTCTGTATCCTCTTTCCCAATCTTTTCTAGAATTTTTATAGTCTTGATAATTTTGATACAAAGAAGTTCCAAGTCTTCCAAGAATATCATCAGGTAAGTGCTCTGCTAAATTGTCGTAATGATTTTGTCCACCTTCAACAGATCCTATTGACGGATCATAGTTTATATCTACGGATCCATCTTCATTTTCTGTAACTTCTACTGGTCCGCCCTCTTCAATAGCTTTTTGTTGCTCCTCTTCTTGAGCAACTTCTATTTCTTCAGGCGATGGTACTTTTATCTCTTGCTCTACGTTTGGAAGAGATTTGTCTATGTCTGCCATTTATTTTCTCCAATTTTACAGGTTTAACAGTATTATAATTAATAAGCAACCCCTGTGGGTCAGGGCCTCTTTTAGGGGGTACGGTTTTAGTCAATTTCATCTAAAATCTCCTTAACTGTCTGATCATCTACGTCATCGACTGCATCAAAGGTCTCGCCATCAAATGACTCTAATTTTCCTTCCTCATACTCATCCGGTGGTTTTTTACCTTTTGTAGTTTCATCAGCTTGACCTACTTTAAATTCAAATGTTGATTTATCTTCAATAACATCTATGCCTTCTACATCGTCTGTGCCACGACCATAAACAGCAACACCTGGTCTGTCTTTTGTAATTCTAATATCCCCAGTGCCCATGTCTTCTATTAATTCATATTCACTTCCATCTTTACCCGTGTAAGTGGTAGCCTTTTGTCTTTCCAAAGTAGTTCTTGCAGGGTCTTCTTTACCAAATGCTTTAATTTTTGCGACTAGTTTGATAAAGTTATCAAAACCAAGTTTTGCACCTTCAGCTACAACAGGTGCTGCTTTTTCTGCCATCTTAAATCCTTTACCTATGCCAAAAGGTAGTAAAGATAATATACCCATGAGCTTCATAAATTTTCTTTTGCTTGGATCCTTTGGTCCATCAGCAAAACCTATTCTGCCGCCCTCAGCTGCACCTACCATCATTTCATCAGCTGCTCTATCTCTCTCAATATCTTCTGCTAGTCTCTCTTCATCTGTTAGAGCTTCTCTTCTTTGATACTCATCGTAAACATCTTTTAATGCACCAGCTCCTATGGTTGCTAATCCAACAGGTGTAAACGCTCTTGCAAATCTTCCAAATGGGTTAGCTGCTACTCTTCCTATCGTAGATAATATACCTCGTCCTGCTGGAGCTAACGATCCAGCAAGTTCTGGCGCTAATAAAGCTGCGCCACCTGTTTTAATATTACCTTTTCTTAATTCATCGGCTGCAATACCAGCAGCTATACTTGGTTGTCCTAAAACTTGTAGAGTTTTTAATAATCCTTTTCCTGCTGTTCCATAGATACTTCTTCCTTTTTTTGTTGCCAATGGTGCAGCCGCTGCTGTTGCAACCGCAGCCTCTGGTAATATGCTGTCATCTTCATCTTCAAAACCAGGTTCGTCTGCTGTTGCCTCACCTTCTAAAGCTTGATAACTTAAATATGCTGCTGCTGGAATTCCAAATATTCTTGGAGCTCCTGCTCTAATAAGTTGAGCTGCTTTTTTTAATCCACGACCTCCTTCTAAAAAAGGTTTTATTTCTTCAATAGTTTTTACATCAGCTGGAACTTTAAAAGAATAACCGTGTTTTTTATATATATCATCAAATAGATCTCCGTAATTATCCAAAGCATATTTATTTTTTATAACTTTATTTGGTTCGTCAAAACTTATTTCTAAAACTCTTACAGGAGGTTGTCCTGGTTTTAAATTTTTATTTGCTTCTGCCGCAAACTTTCTAGCTTTAGTATTATATTCTTCTGCTATTTTAGGTTTGTCTTCTGGTTTAGCTGCCTGTAATCTTTTTTCATAAATACTTGTTTGTTTATCTAAAGTTTTCATTTTGTCTTGATTAATGTCAGACTTAATACCTTGAACAAACATACTATAAGGACCTGTTCCAAATCTTGCTGATGATCTTATATTTTTAATTTCATCTGTTTCATATCCTGATTTAGGTAATGCCTCTTGTATTCTTTTTCTTAAACTAGCAAAAAAAGTTCTAGTCTTACCCATTGATTTAGCAGATTCTCCTTCTGCTGCCATTCTTTGTAAACCACCACCAATACCACCAAATAATTTAGTTCCTTCAATTTTACCTAATCCTTTAATTAAAGGTTGCACACGTCTTACTAATAAATCATCTTTTACTTTTAGGTATCTATCGTCTCCTCTATAAGCTTCTATAAGCTGTCCAATTCTTCTAGTAGCTAAACTTTTATCTCTTCCTAAAATTTTAGATGTTTTATTAATTAAACTTTGTAAATTTTTATTACCTGCTTTTAATAAATCTTTAACTTCTGATTTATTTAATTTTTCTAAATCTTTTTTAACTTTTGTAATCATCGTTGCAGTATCTCCTTCTACGCCGCTTGGAACACCTTTAATATTTTTTGCTAATTGACCTATGGTAGTTTTCATTCCTTTCTGCGTAGGAAATTCTTTTTTAATTATTTCGTTAACTTGGGCTATACTGTATTTACCTGTTTTCAATAATTCAGTTGCTCTTTTTTTTCTTAATTCAAAAGCTTCTTTACCAGGACCAGAACTAGTTTTTTTTAATTGATTAATATCATATTGTTTTTTAATTTCTTTTAATTGTGACTCTGTGGGTTTTATATAAAATTGTTTTGGATTTTTTAGTATTGTAGGAGACTGTCCAGTATACTGTACAGTTACTTCTTTTGGTCTTTCAAGACCATATACTCTTGCTATACGAGAAGCATTTCCTGCACCTTCAGGTAAATTTAAACCTGCTTTTATTAAAAGATCGTAAAGCTCTTTTGTTTTAATTATACCAGGTGTTAGTAATTGTACTCCACCTTTTGCAAACCCAACTCTACCACTTCCCCTAGAGAGTTCTTCTCTCCTAATAAAATCTAAAGACTCATCCATCAAACCTGGACCAATCTTTTGTAAAGTATCTAGAAGTCTTTGCTTTCTATTTTGTTCTTGTAAATCTAAAAGTGCTTGTGGTTTTTCTTTCGGTAACTCTGTTTCAATAAAGTCACCGACCTTCATGTTCCAAGTTTCTGGTGTTCCAAACTCGGCCATTTTATACTCCCATTAAGTAATCTAAACCTTTGCCGGGTCTGCCGCCTTCAGCCATGGCATCTGGATCAATATCATCAGGTAAATCTTTTAATTTATCTCCAAGGTCTGGATCTTTTGGTTTTAGGCCACCTGTTCTTTTTTTAAACTCTGTGGATATTTCTGCTGGTGTGCTGCCAGGCATTTCATCAATGATGTCATCTAACATATCAAGTTTATCCTCATCTCTTACAAAATACTTATCTAGGTATTTGAAAGGATCTTTGTTTGGATCTGCGCCTTTGTCTAAGTCTTTTCCAAATAATAAATCATCATAATCTTGTTCACTTAAGTTTCTTTGAATAATATCTTCCTCTGATAATATTTGTCTAATAATAGGTCTTCTTCTACCTTCCATAAAAGTTTTAGCTGTGTTTTTTGTTCCAAAGAAAGCATCTACAGCTTTTCCTAGAGTGTCATCCATGTCATCATCCATGGCTTTAAAATTACGTTTGCTCTCCAATAAAGCTTTACCCATTTGACTCTTAGGATCTACTTCTGGTGGTAAACCTAAATCTTCTTTTAATGTTTCAATACCCTCAGCTTTTTTACCTGTCTTGATATCAACAACTTCTGCTTCAGGTTTTTGTTTTTTAACTGATTCTAATTGATCTGTAACACCGAAATCTTTTTTCTTTTGTTTTAACAATTGTTCAGCGTTTTCTAAGAAGTTCATCTGCTCTCTTGCATTCTTGTTGGAAAATATAAACGGAGTATATTCTTGAATCTTTTCGTCAACAATGCCTTGAAGTTTAGCATCTCTAAAAGCGTCTTTGGAATAAATATTTTTTGTTGGTGCGTTAGTGTCAAACTCTTTAGGTTTTACTACGTTTGCTCTGGTGCCGATAGTTTTACTAACAAACTCTTTGCCGTATAGTTTTCTTAAGACTTCTAATATCTTTAATGCTAGTGCACCCATAATTAATAATAGTTCCTTTTAACTTTTGTTATAACCTCGTCTTTTTCATCGTCAGGATGTAATACAAAGCCACCCTGTCTGAAACGCATGATGGCTTGGGTTGTCGAGTCAACCAAATCGTCATGTTCACCAAAGGGAAACGCCGCACACTCCTCGATCACTTCTTCAGCAAATTCCTGGTTCGGAGCGTATATCATACCAGATTCAAATAAAGGTGCAACAGAATTAACTCTAGTATGCTTATCGTTTCCTTTAGACGGACTAAAATTTACAACAGGTATACCCATCTTTCTTAACTCATCTGTAAGTGGCTGACCCGATGCTTTCGACTCAATAATCACTGTATCAGGATCCCAATACTTCCATTGCTCAAAAGCAACTTGTTTCAACTCTGGAAAATCATATCTGCCTTTTTTAGCATCTAATAATATCAAACTTGCAGGACTATCATCATTTAAATAAAACACGCCCCATGTTGTAATAGCAGAGTAATCCGCTGTTTGTTTTTTACCAAACGCTGTATCGTAAGATTGTATGACGTGCTTGAGTGCAGGTATGTAATCTTCTTCCCATTCCATCCACCACTCTCGTTTAATAATAGCTCCCTCTTCTGATGTTGGATTCTGCATATACTGAGCGTTCCATTTCTGTACACCCGTTGATGCCTTTACTGCTTCTAGTTCTTCTAACTTCCAATACTCTGGCCATAGTGGTTGACCTGATGGCATAATAGCAGGAAACTCTATAATCTCCCACTGATCTGCTTTGGCCTCTCGCTGCGCGCCTAACAGACTCCCAGTTAGATCTCTTGTATTCCATCTTGTCATGACAAGAATAATAGCACCACCTGGTTGTAAACGGTGACGAGGACCTGATGTATACCATTCGAAAGTTCTCTCCATGGCATCTCTGTTCATGGCATCTTGTTCTGTGTGCGGGTCATCGATAATTAGAAGATCTGCACCACGACCTGTAATCGCGGAGCCGACACCAGCTGCGTAATACTCACCGCCTTGCTGTGTCTCCCACTTACCTGCAGCTTGTGAGTCCTCTCTAAGTTTTGTTTTAAATACTGATTGATACTCTGCTGAGTCGATAAGTTGTTTTGCTTTACGCCCGAACCTAACCGACAGTTCTGTGGTGTTAGTAGATTGAATGATCTTGAGCTTTGGGTTTCTACCCACCATCCAAGCGGGCAGCAAGTAGCTAGCAAACTCAGACTTTGTATGTCTTGGTGGCATATTTATAATCAGCCTTTTAATCTTACCTTCTGCTATCTGATTGAATTTTTCAGCGACTATCTTGTGGTGGCGTCCTTCAATAAAATCTGGCCACACATGTTTTACAAACTTCATGAAGTCATCTCTTATACCAGCCTCTTTCTTCTTTTCAGCGTGCTGAAGATAAGTTTTCATGAACTCTTTTCTTACATCAGGTGGTAATCTTTTTATCTTTTCTAAATCTATTTTCATTTCAAAAAAATTTTGCGCAAAATTTTTTAGGATTAATTTTGAAACCTAGCAAGTATTTTCCTGTTATCTTTATACAAAACTTGGCATAAAGGGTATACCTGTGGGACCCCTTACAACGTATATACTAATTATATTATTTTATTTATTTGGAATTTGCAACGCTTCTGGTACCTCTATACGCGACGCCCGAAGGGCGTCGCTATATATAAACTAATCTAATAATACCATATATGCTTTGGGATTTAGTCTACTAAATTTATCTAAATTTTTTTGCATCTGGTCATATAATTCCATCTGCTCTTGTCCCTTAATAAGATTGTATAACTGATACTCAGTAGCTGTTAACATTACTGATTGTCCTGAAAAGGGATTTGTTGTCTTGATTGCTCGCTTCGCCATTTGTCATCCTTCCTTATTTTTCTGTCTAACGCTTCTAGCTTCTGGTCGTAGTGTGCTATCATTGCTGTACATACTATCCATAACAATGCCCCTGCTCCACATATCACCAGTCCTATTATTAATAATGTATTCATAGTCCTATAATATCCTCTATTAATTTACTTGTCAAGGCAATAAATAATACCAGGCAAATACTATTACTGCCGTACCCATTATTATATAATCAAACATTTCTAAGCTCAATTCACGCCTCGCTTGTATGTTATCATAGGGTCAATGCAAGTTGTATATCTCTCCAATACTGTGTCCCAGAAACACATATATTTTTTGCCGTTGCTTTCCCAAGTTCTACAACCCTCTTTATTCAAGTTACCTATTCTAAATATAACCTTGTTATATTTCTTAGCATACCAAGAAACAACAAAGTCTGTTTTTTCCTCTAGTTCTTGTATGTGCATAAAGTCTTGTATATTCATTTTCTGCCTTTCGTTATAGGGGATAATATATTACTATCCCCTATAAGTCAATAGTTAATTTGTGCCTATCTGTTTTATTTTGGAAGTATCCACAACCCACGCAATACCGATCTTCTTGGTTGTAGCGTCGAGTTGCCTGATTAATTCTTCAGGCGTTCCGCTTTCCATAACTTGATCTATGGCCTTGGTCTTCAAGTCTTCAAGTTGTTTGAGCTTCAACCCTTCAGGCCTTCTTCTTATTTCACGATCAACAAGATCACGCGCCCAATCTTTTAGTTGCTCTTCACAATCTGAAAGCGACAGCTTTTCGTCTCGGTCAAAACGATAAGAATTAAAATTATTCTTCTTGTCTTGACTTGCTTCCGCCTTCTTTTTGAAGAAGGTTCGGGCTTTGTCTTGTACCGCCTTCAGTTGAGCTTCCGCCTTCTTAAACTCATTTAAGATTTTATCAGCGCCCATTTTTTTGGCTAACTTACCGACAATCTTTTCAGTTGCTTCGGCTCTATATTGTTTGACTAATAACTCTTGCTCTTCAATTAAAGGGTTGAAATTCCTTCGCACCTTTTGTTTGAAATGGTCGAGTTGATATTTTGTCATTGTTTTTGGCATTGTTTATCCTTTCGTTATTTGTCCCAGATTATCCCATTGACAAATGGTTGTCAAGTGTATATATTGATTGTGTCAAGTCGAGTAAATTAGCCTAAAGTGAAACACGAGACTTGACACCGGCTCCTGGGTCATGAGCCATGATAATAACTGACCCGGGAACAATGG
>VTLG01007378.1_pt1 | contig 10788 bp, 12 predicted proteins | sample 4694571 | NCBI WGS metagenome assembly VTLG01 (sample SAMN12604809, study PRJNA352737) | marine metagenome | biome: ENVO:00000447; feature: ENVO:00000209|ENVO:00000569|ENVO:01000036; material: ENVO:00002151; isolation source: viral sequences binned using virsorter ... | reverse complement strand
CTAGTCGTACCTCCACAACTTATATCAAAAGTATCAGCAGCACTTGAAAATATACCTGTATTAAGATCATCTCTAAAAGCTAGTCCAGGAGTGGAGTTTGATCCATCTTCTAAAGTTAACGTACCATCTAACTGAAGTAGCTCTACCCAACCATTGTTAGAGCTATTTCTTATTTTTAAAATACCTGTTGTAGTATCAGCCCACCACTGGTACGCATATTTTGTAGACGGTTCAGAAGAACTAGAATTATTACTAACGATTGCAGACAAAGCGTTATTTAGATCGGTTCTAACCGCAGCACCCGTGCCATTATCAATTACATAGTCGTGTGTAGCCATCTAACTTGTAAACTTTTTACCCATTCTACCCTCCTTTGCCAAAACCGACAGCCTGATAAGTAAAATTTCTATCAATCGAAGCATTTGAAGAATTTTTAAAGTGAACAGTAAAACCCGTTCCAGAAATACTACTTACTTCAAAGTAATCTCCTGATGCCATATTTTGAGCATTAATACCAACAGAGGGTAAATTAGTATTTGCTCCAAGCAAGGAAGAAGTGCCAACAAAGAATGGATTAGTAAACGTAACAGCTTTTGCACCTGCTCCGCTTGCTGTTACATTACCTTGTTCTGTCCTTCTCTGTAAAGATGCTGTATAGCCCATTTGACTTACTCTAATATCCTGTGCAGGGTCATCACTTGTAAAGTTGGTTCTAAATTGAAATCCTCTTCCTTTGTAAGTACCGTTAGCAAATGTTTGAAAGTCTGTATAAGTAGGAGATCCAGAACTAGGATCATCTTGTGTAACTCTTACTAACATTTCAGCGTTAACATCTGTTGCTTGAACTCCATCAAAATCTGTCCAAGTATCAATATTTGCAGTTCTACTATCGAATAAATCGTTAGGGTAAAATGCTTCTGTTAAAAAATGACGTTTTAAATCAAGACTAAATACACCACCTAAATCTAAAGTAGTGCCACCAGCAGTGCCTCCAAAATCGTAAGTACCAGAAGGTACAATGCCTCCAAAATCATCAACAGAAGAAACAACATCTAAATCTGTTATTGAATCAAAGTTGCCAGCACCAATTAAATTTAAACTTGATGTAGTTGAATCATACGCAACATTAACTTTAGTACCTTGAAACTGAGGGCTATCTAAATCTTCTCTTCTTGTCTGTGTAATTAATGGAGCTTGGTTATCAGGAAGATCAATTATTACGCTAGTTTCTCCAGAACAAAATCTACCGCCATCATCTTGAAATTTTAAAATATACTCACCTTCAAGATAGGGAACTTCAGCAGTTGTAGTGTTACCAGCCAATGCTTGAATAAGGTCAACAGAGTTAGAAAAAGTACCACCGCCATCAGTTCTTGTAGAGTGCCTTACATAAACAAGACCTCCATGAGTAACATCTAAATCTGTAGATAAGTTCCATCTAAGCCTTACTAATTTTTCATTTATTGGTTCGGCTGATAATCCAGTAACATCTGATGGTAGTGCAGTTTTACCAACAGCATTAAATGTTAAATCAGCAGAAGTCGCACTTGTCTGTAATGCAGTATTATAACTAAATACTTGAAACTCATACGTTCCAATATCGGTGTTAAATATTTCAAAATCAGGTGAAGAAACTGTTGTAGAAACAAAGTTACCATTGTTAAATCTATAGTTAACTTGATATTGCGTAACACCAACGATAGGCTGCCAACTGACAATTAGTTTTGCCACCGCTTGATTATTTATTTCAACAAGTTTTTCTTCTGCTTGTAAAGCACTAGGAGGAGGCTTTGGTAAATTTAATATTGATACAGACCTTGCTGGTAAAGTTGCACCATCTTCAATAAAATCATATTTAGCATTTACATAAGATAAAGCAGTAATCGCATAGTTTATGCCATCAGATTCTTCTACCGTTATTACTCTAAATTTTTGAGCTTCAACTGTATCATTTTGCAAAAGCCAAACCGTATTAGCATTTGGTGTCTGAGAAAAAGCTGAAGATACTGTAATAACCTTTCCAACGATTGAACTTATATCCCTTTGCTCTACAGTTCCATCAGGTAATATTACACTTAACTTTGCATTATTAGTTGATACTAAATCTGTTGCAGCAGAATCATCGACAGTTATTTCAGTTGTTGTTGCAGAGCTAACTCTTCCACCTCTTCTAACCCCAGAACGAACAGGATCAGCTATTTCTATAACAGCACCAGGTCTTACGACAACACCAGAATCTATTGAAGTTCCGAAAGTAACAATTTCACTTTCATTTTGTTCAGCAAATAAAATAGCCTTTGCTAATCTTCTAGCCTGACCTCGGCTGGTACACGCAAATCCTTTTACTTGCTTAATAATTACTCCTAGCTTCGCTATCGAAGCGGTATCTTCATAAACCTCATAATCTATCTCTCTACTATCCATATTGAAATAAGAAACAGAAATAACAGTATTTCTTGTTTTTAAACTGCTACCTGAGTAACTAAATCCTTCTTCGGTTACGTTTGCTAAATTAAATAAATAACTCGCATCTTTTGGACTATCTTGAGCAAGCAATATACTACCAGCAGACCATATCGGCATACATCTCATAACACCAGCAAGTTCATTTATGAGATCAAATGCTTCACTCGATGATTGAATATTTACATTGCAACTAAATCTAGCTTCCTGCCCTCCAAAACCATCTGATACCAATGTATTAGCAAACTTACTTGCAGTTACAAAAGAAAATAAATCGAGAGAACTATCTGTTATATGATTACCAAATCCATATCTGGTATCTGTCAAAAGATCAAGCAGCACCATCGCAGGGCATGAACACCATTGAGCAGCACCCATAACTCCATTGAAAATATATCCAGTTGGATAAATAATTCTACCTGTATCAGCATCTACAGTAGGTGTTCCAGAACTTGAAGCACCTGCTCCTGGAATCCTTACTTTTATTCCTCTAATACGAAATTTTCTAGAAGGAATTGATTGAAACTGCATAGAATCCAATCGAAGAGCAGCATAAGCACTATTAGCGTAAGTAGAAGCATCGTCAATTATTTCTCCAAAACTTGTCCATTGAAATGAGTCTTGTAAACTTGTATCTGTACTATCAGCAGTAACTCTAGTAACTCTTATATCAACAGGAAAAGAGCCAGTTAAATTTATTCTGTAGTCTCTTTGGTACGCATCAGCAGTTCTTCCTGTAATAGTGTCATTAATAACATCAGTAAAACCACCAGAATTATATTGAACTCCTATTTTTAATTGAACAGAAGAACCTAATAAGTCTCCTTTATCTGTAGCTTTTTGTAGTTGAGGAAATGTAATGGTTACATTAACTGCATCAACATTAGAATTTGTTATTTGTCTTGTAACAGGACTAGATTGAGTGACAGTGATACCTACTGCCGTGACAGAAGAACTACTTTCAATACCTTCAACTTTTGTCTGGCCTGACGTTCCAAATCTAGGATTAAATGTTACATCTTGAAAGTTAAAATCAGTTGTAGCTGGATTAGTTGAATCAGCAGATGCTTTTAAAACAGGAGTATCATTTAAAAATACATCTTTTAATGCAGCATTATTATAGGCTGTAGTTCCCTGTGTTCTGCCTTCTTTTGAAGCAGAAGCAAAACCTTCAATTTCTCCTTCAGAAATAAGATCAAGAAAAGTAGCAAATTGTCTACTGTGTAAATTGTCAGGTGTTCTAGTTGGTTGGGGTGGAGTTGGTGGAGAAGGTCGACCACCAGCACCTCTGATAGTTTTCTTTGTCATGCCTGTACCTGCTGAGTATCAACAGCACCACTTATAACAACTGATCCTGTAACTATTTCTCCATATACTATTGGCACAGGTGTACCAGCCCGTGACGTGTTTTGAGTTCCAGAAAAACTAAATGATAAACGTGGATCTTGTTCTGAACTAAATTCTTTTGGTTTTGGTAAAGGAAATAACATATCGCTTACACCAGAAATCACTAAACTTGCTCCAAGATATACTGCTGCTTTTCCTATAAAAGTACCAGTAATTCCTGTAATTGCACCTGCATTGGCTAAAGGCACTTGTGCAAAAGTGAAACTAACACCACCTGTCATAAAAGCACCTGCAATTAAAGCAGCACCTAATAGTACTTTTCCAACACCACCTCTTCCAGCACCAGCTATTACAGGAACAATATGTATATCTTCTTGTCCTATTGGGTGATGTATTTCATCTTTATCTACTGCATAATTACCAACTTTTACTTGATAATATTGAGGATTCATATATTTTTCTACTTGCGGAAAATTATTAACAAGAAAACTTACCGCTTTTGCAAGACTATCTACCTGTATTTCAAATTCTTTATGTCCTATAAACTCTGCAAGTTCGCCATATAATTTTAATTTACGCAACATAACGATACCTACCTCCTGTACATTTTAATAACCATTGAGAATAAGGCTCTCTACAAGATAGTCTATCGGTTAAATGATGTAAAACATCTCCATCTAAAAAAATAGCTACATGATTTAAACCAGAAGATCCAATAGACATTAATAAAGCATCACCATCAATAAGTTTTTCATCTGGTCTAAGTTCTCTAAATCCAGTTCTCCATGCACAACTTTCAAATAGTGGATTATCAATAAACTCTTCTGGAGTTGTAGGTCTATCCCAATCTTTAAGTTCAATGCTTTTTTCTTCTTTATACCAATCTCTAACCAAGCTCCAACAATCAGTGATACCCCAAACCCACGGTCTACCAAGTAAAGGTGGTTTATATCCGCATGGCTCGTAATATCCCCATTGTTCTGTTTTTGGATTAACAATATGCCACGGAAGATTACTTTGTTCGCAGCTAATTTTATCTGCCTGACTAGGTGTAGGTGGTGTTATAGGGTGGCTATGAACAACTGCTGTTATGTCTCCTGTATTATCTGCCTTTACATAATCTTCTGGATCTAAAATAAAACATTGATGATCTGTCATTGAAAGATTCCGACAAGGATAATATTTTTCTTTACCTTTTACATTTAAAAGCAAACCACAAGATTCTTTTGGATCTTCTCTTTTTGCATGAAGTAATGCTTTATATTTCCAAGTCATGCTATAAACGTGCCAATCGAAGGAAATTCAGTTCTTGTACATTGTCTTTTAGGAGCACGAATACCTGCTAAATCAAATACTGCTGCTAATTCAAATTCAACTATTTCTCTATTTTCTGCTGATTTTCTATCAATTTTATATATTTCCTGTGGAAATTCTGCTGTAGGATCTGGTGTTCCTAATGGATTTGTACCTCCAGAAAAATTTACAGCATCTAAATATCTAGCTAAAGTCCTTATTCTTGTTACAGTAGCTCCTGTTAAATCATTTCCAGTAGTTGTTTGATTAACTGTTAATAAAATAGCTGTTATTGTTCCAAGAGCATTACTAACAATAAGTTTAGGTCTAGGTAATTGACCTTTTTGAAAAGCAAAACCTTCTGCTTGTATCGGCATTTTTACATAACTATTACCTGCCCAAACAATATCTCCGTTAGAAACCAAATTAGATCCATTATGAAACCTGTAAACAGTTGAAGCACCATGCAAAGTACTATCAAGTGTCAAACTAAAAAGTTCAATAATTGATGAAGGATTGATCTTTTGTAGATCAGTAATAATCGGAGCAGTACTCATGGTTCAAATACTTCTCTAAATGTTGCTTGAATTGTAGCTCTGTTGTTATATGGTATAGATTTCGACCATGCTTCGCAAACAAATTTTTGTGCAGCAGTTTCTCCAGGTGCTTCAAAATCAAAGCTGGCACTATCATTTGCTCTTGCATCTAAAAATGTTTCTATAGTATCTGCCTCTGTTTCTGAAACGTTGAAAGTAAAATTATAAACTTTTGGATTTTGATGTTCTGCTAATCCAAATAATATTCTGTGTTCAAACCCATCAGCAAAACGGATTGTTCTTGTATTTGGTACGGATCTTTTTTGCTGCCCATAAACAGGCTTGATCGAGGGAAACGTAGCCATTATGTTAATAATCCTCCTGGTCTTTTCTGTTTAATTAATTCTGATTGTATAGCAACTGAAATCATACGACCAAGTTCTCTACCTTGTTGTTCATCTCCCTCAACAGAAGAACCAGAAGCATCTACATTTACTACGATATTTGTTGACCCACCTAAAGCATGGTTCGGTGTAATATTGCCACTTACTCCTGGACTAAATAATTCTGGCCCTCGTTCTCCAACTATATATGGCTTACCACCTGTAACTCGTCCTCCTTCTGCCATAGGAGATGGCATCTGAATATTAAACATATTCTGAAACAAGCCTAAGAAAGATTTTTGAATACCCGCAGCAAGGACTTGTGCAGCAAGATCTAAGAAGTAATCGCCAATTCTGTTCAACATATTTCTGAAGGCATCGGTAACTGTCATTGTTCCTTTAACAATTCCTTTAAAAGATTCTGCAAAACTTGTTTTTATCTCTTTACTTAGGTCAAGAACTACTCTTGTAGCTCTTGATAATCTTTCTATTTCATCTACAGGTGCTTTAAATTCTTCAAACTCTTGTAATTGAAGAGTGTATTCTCTGGCAAACTCAACAAGTTTTTGTGATCTGTCAACAGCTTCATCAAGAGGATTTAAAAAATTAAAAAAGTCTCTACGGAATATTTCTTCAACCTCTTTTGAAAATTTAAAAGTACCACCACCACTACCATAGTTTCTTGCAAGTTCTTGATAAGTTTTTATATCAGAAAGGTCTTTCCTAAGATTCTCTTGCAACAACTTCGCTAAGTCACTATCTGGATCAAGTTGACTTATAAATTGTTCAAAATTTCTATTAACAACCTTTTCATATCGTTCACCTCCAATTTTTTCATTAAGTTCTAAGTCCTCTAAAAGTCGCTTTCTATTAGCCTTTGCAATTTCTCTTGTTAACCTTAGTTGAACTTCAAGACTTGTTTCAGTTTTTAAATCTGCTAATAATTCATCTGCTTTTGTCTGTCCAATAATATCTCTTGCATTTACTATTTCATTTATTAATTTTTGATTGTCAGTCGCACCAGAAACTGCGTCAAACAACTTTAGTCCATCTTTACCAAAAACATCTAATAAAGCATTTACATCTAGTTCGTTTTCAAATCGAGGAACAAAACTATCTATTAATTGTGTCGCTTCCTCTTTGGTTATATTAAATTGTTTAGCTAACTCCTTTACTTCTCCTCTTGAAAAATTTGCGCTGCTACCAACAGCCAATAATTGATTATTTACTAATTTTAATTCTTTTCTAAACTTTATTGCATCTTCAATTTGAGCAGCAGCAGCAGTAGCAGCAATAGAAAGAGCAAAACCCCCACCTGGTGCTAATGCTCCACCGATTGCACCTGCAGCACCACCCATGATTGCACTAAGACCACCAGCTCCAAATAAGAAAGGAAAACCACCACCAATCAATGCACTACCAACACCACCTTTTAATCTACCTGCTGCACCACCAGGCATAGCAAATGGACCAGTGGATTTTGCATTAGCTCCAAAACCCATTCTGTTAAAAAATGGTGCATTTTGTGGTCCTATTCTTCCACCTGGCACTCCAAACTGATTTGAAATTGCGTCAAAATTAGACTTAGTTGCTTGTTGAGTTATTACTTGTGCTGTTTTTGTGGTTTGCTTTACGTTTGCTTTCACACCATCAGCAATTTTATCAGCAACTTTACTAAAAGCTAAAAATCCTCCTTGCGAATTATTTAATATTTGTGCAGGGCCAACTCTTCCTCCAGCTTGCCCATAATCTCCGACAACAGCAGGACGACCAGGATTAACATTTGTAAACCTAAGTGCTCTATTTTGACGTATATTTTCTTTGATCTGTTGTTTTCTTTGTTGCTTAAGTTGAAACAGAGGATCTGATTCCATTCTCAACTTATTTAATAACTTTTCTTTTTCTTTTAATTGATGATTATGTTCTTTTTCTACATTTACTAATGCCCTTGCTGCTCTTTTAAAACTGTCCGTACCATATGCAGCTTTATCTAATAACCCCTTTGCTCTTGAAAGTTGTTTATTAAGTTTATTAAATGTAGCAACTGCTATTCCATTACCCTCACTAGCTGCTTTATTAAATCTAACTTGAGCATCTCCCGCAGCTTTTAACTCCTTACGGAGTTGCATTAATTTATTAGAATTTTTAAGAGCTATATTCAGATTTACGTCATAACCTGCTGCCACTTTTCTATCTGAATAATAAAATTATTTCTATTCTACCTTCTTCTACCTTTTAAAGCACTATTTCTTTGTGCTTGTTCTTGTTGTTTTTTATATTCATCATTTTCAATCTCTGCATAAGCAGCCCAACCCATCATCTCTTCGATAGTAAGAGTCTCACATAATTCAGCTACAGTTTTATGTAACTGCTTTGCTAAACCATATATAAACTGCCAATCTTTATTTGCTTTTCAAATCGGCTTTAGCCTCTTTAACCTCCTTATCAGTTCCCACCGTAATCATCGCTATCTCTATTTCTTCGAGAATAGATGCTGAAACTTCTCTTCTTAATGAAGCCTTATCTCCATCTTGAAAAAGTCTTTTACCCTCTTCGTCCAATGCTTTTTCAATCATCATCTGTAAAGCATAATCATTAGTATCGTCTGTGCCTGTTTTCTTAGAGATAGCTTCTCTCTCTGCAATAGTCAAAGGGTGCCAATAAACACTTAATTGAACTTCTCCATCTTTTACCACATCATGTTTGTAAAGCTGAGAAACTCCAAATTTGTTTCTTAAAAGGTCAACTGCTCTAGTCATAAAATAAGTACTGCTACTTTATTATACTAGGCATTGGCTGAAAATTGGCAAGATATTATCCCAACAAAATGACTTCTATCTTCAATTTCAAGCATTGTAGGACCATTTATATCCTGTACTCTTGGTTTTACACTAAAAGTATCTGTATATCCCGAAGCATTTACAGAAGTTAAACCATCAATCACTGCCTCTGCTATTTCAGATAATTGACTTGTACCCTTACTTTTTGGAACGTAGATATTACATTGAATAACACCAGAATAAAAATCTGAAGATGCACCTTGATTTTGAATCGTAGCTTGATTGTAATTTATTAACATAACTACATACTTTTTGGTTTTGCCCGATTTCGTAAAAGTAACATTGTCATAAACCATAGAAATAGTTGGATCTACGTCCGCAACTGCATCTGTTACTGCCTTTTCAAATGCTGCTCTTGTTTTAACTAAAGTCATCAATACTCCTTAAGGTTAATTTCAGAATAACCTACACCTCCTTTAGAAGATCCAAAACCTTGCATCTGTCTTGATGCTACAAATAATTTACCTTTCTTCTCTGTCATTGTTTCTCTAATAATTTTACCTAAACGTCCTTGTATAAAATTCTGAATTTTTCCTCCTTCTAAGGCATAAGCAGCATATTTAACAGTATTTCCAATATAAACAGGTCTTTTTATATTATATTGCTTATTTATTTCATGTCTTTTTTGAATTTTAGGATTATGTGAAAAAGGTCTGCCTTGAAAAAAAGCAGCAGATTCTTCTCTTTTCATACTAGCCCAAGGTTCGTGATCTAAAATATTATCTGTTGCTGCAACAGGTTTTGTATCAACCTTCCAGCTAGATGCAAAAAATCCTGTTCTTACAGGGCTATGAGTCTTTGTTGATAAACTATTATATGCTTTTCTTATCACAGTATTAAAGTCTTGCTTCATTCGAGCTTCAATTTCACCAACTGGATCACTTTTTGATAAGTCCTTATTAGCCATCAGAACCGCACCAAGATTGTAAATAAATAAACTTGTCCACCTCTTCTAGTGTCAATGTCGTAAATCTGTGCTGTCCTTGTTTCTCCTGCATATGTTAGTTGGATTTCATCATCGAAATCAACTTGGTTATCACCAATTAAATCGGGAGTTATATATAACTTTGCTTGTCTTATTTCTCTACCTTCGTCATCTTCAGACTTGATAAATTCAATCGGTACTTTTATATCTGAATAAGTTGTGTCTACAGTAACTTGCTCTCCTGTTTCTACGTTATAACTTGAAACTCCTTTTTTTACATAAGTGATAGTTGTATCGAGAGAGTCTCCTAAAGTTGCAACTATATCTTTTGCAACGCTTTTTAATAATGAGTCAAGTTGTCCTGCCATTATCCTCTAACTACCCTCATCTGAAAACTACCAGCTCCACCAAGTATATAAGCACCTAAATAACTTTGTAACCATGGGTAAACATCAAGAATATTATTTATAGATCCTGTTCCTTGACTATCAGTATTATATTTCACTTCAATATCTCCTAGTTTTACTTCAGAAAAATTACCATCTTTACCAGTTGTACCCGTTATAGCTCCCGTATCATTTGCTAAAGCCCTAGCTAATTCATATTGTGCATATTTAATATTCAATGGAATAGTAGAACAAGCTAACTCAACTCCATCAACTTGATAATTATTTCTTGGAAACTTTAATGCCTGACCATCATCACATCTGTCTCCGTAAAATACAAAACTATCAATCCATCTAGTCGCTGATATTAATGCTCTATTTTTCTGATCATCTGTTTTATTAGTCCAAGTACTCGAATCTGGTACGGTTTCAAAATAAGTATTAGCTTCTGTCAATGTGACATAGCTATTAGCATTAGCATCTTTTATAGTTGCATTTATAGTGGCTGCCACGATAAGAAAGTAATTTTAGTTTTATTGTAGCGTAAAGAAAAAACCCCACCAATAATTGATGAGGCTTTTTACTACTTTGCTACTTAATACTATTAAGAAATAG
>VTLG01001553.1_pt1 | contig 10789 bp, 22 predicted proteins | sample 4694571 | NCBI WGS metagenome assembly VTLG01 (sample SAMN12604809, study PRJNA352737) | marine metagenome | biome: ENVO:00000447; feature: ENVO:00000209|ENVO:00000569|ENVO:01000036; material: ENVO:00002151; isolation source: viral sequences binned using virsorter ... | reverse complement strand
TCTGTCCTTCTGCAGCAGCTAATAATGGTGCTGCTATTAGGTTTTCTATTGGTAAACCAGTAAACTGATTTGCTATTGAACTTGCCATTCTTTCTCCTTAGTATTTCTTGTTTTCATTTCTTTCTTGCATCCTTAAAAACTTATCTTTCATACCATTACCACTCAATGAAGCGATAATCTCTACTAATGTTTTATAGCTATTCTCAATGCCTTTCTGTTCTAACTGCATTTTCTTTTGTTGGTCAATGAGCTTTATTAATATATTTTCAATTCTTTTAAAGTTTTCATCTAATTCTTCCATAAGTTCATTTTGTATAAACTTATTTTGTTTCCATATAAAAAAGCCAAAAGCTATTGCAACTACAACTGGAATACCATATTGTTCTAATATAACCAACCAATCCATACTAATTTCCTGTTATAAATTTATAAATAATAACAACAACCCAACTAATGGCAATTAAAAATCCACCCCAACACATCATAGCAAGCCATATTACAAGAATCTGCTGCCAAGTCTTTACCCCTTTATTACCTCTCCCCATAAACATGTTTTCCCATTTATGATTTGAATAATGTGTACTGTAAATAATCCTTTCTCAAAAAAATCTACTATAGCAAAAGCATGTGCCCAATTAATCCTTCTATTACCAAGCCATTCATTAGCCTCTGCACTCATATCCTTTAAACATCCAATACTCCAAGCTGATTTAGCCCCATCCATGTGAGTAGCAGACATCTGCTGAAGATCGTGCCAATGACCATACATTACATTACATCCAAGTTTCCTTAAATGGTTAGAGGCATGATATTGACCCCCATACTGATGTCCATGATAAAAATATAATTTTCCTATTTTAAGATGTTTGCCAAAAGGGTAGTAAGTATATCCTCTGTCAGCCAAATGTACTGCATTAGCAAAGTTGTATTGAGGGATGTAAGGGTATTTACCAACTGCGATATTAAGCCAATTATCATGGTTTCCCTCTGTTATATATTTCTCTTTGCAATTTGCTTTATCAAGGGATTCATCTATTTGATCCATCCCTTTGTTAACATCTTTTATGTCTTTTTTAAAATCTTTTATTAAAAATTCAAGTGGAGGAGCTTTTTTGTTTTTAAACTTCCAATGAGAAAACCCTTCCCATTCTCCAACATCTCCCAAGTCTATGTAAGCATCAGGCTTAACTATTTCAATAGTTTTACAAACTATATTAATTGATTTTTGGTCGTGTAGAGGAAAATGCTTGTCAGGGGTTACAACAAATCTTTTTATAACTCCACAATCGTTTTTCAATACATATTTCCTTGAAATTCTTTAAAGTAAGTTAATTAATTTTTATGAGAAATAAAAATTAGACAAGACTACGAATTACATCACTAAGCTCTTGACTTCTAGCAGGAGTTTGTTTATGCCAAAGAGAATCTAGCATCTCATCTGCAGCTTCTTCATATTGTTCTGTTTCTAAATAGTATATTGTTTTTTTAAATTGTGAAAATCCTGAAAGCCCCATTTGATAGCACATATTCATAATAACTTCTTGGACTACTTCAGGGGTATCTAAAAACCAATCAAATGTTTTGCAAAGCCTAAGTCTTAATTTTGATAGTTTCCCTATTAGTATATCTTCTGCAATTTCTTCGGTAAGTTCTAAATCTTTAATTGCAAAGCCATAGCCTATAGTGTCATACCCTTCGGTACACTCATAAACTGTAGAGCTAAACCCTTCATGGTCTTTAATTTGTTCTAGTAGATTCATCTGTTATAATATAGGGGGCACATAAAGCACCCCCTATTATTAATTAACATTAAGATAATTATGAATTAAGCTGCTTCATAATCAATTAATGCAAAACATCTTCTATTTCCACTAGCATTTGTATTTCTAAATGCTCCACCATAAGCAGATTCACAAGTAACAAGTGTTGATAAGTAAGCATGTCTATAAGAAGCTGTTATTTTAGCTTCACTTGAGAAAGCATAATACAATGCACTCTCATGTATAGCATAACCATATACTATATCATCCTCTTGAGCAGCACTAGAATCAAAACCCTCTACTGCTAAAATACCTTTACCTTCAGATGCAGCAACATCAGCACCTGTACCTGCCATATAAGGTGATTGTCCAACCCACACAGGCATACCAAGTAAGTTACCTGCATTACCTGTTGATTCAAAACCAGCACCCAATGGAGAGGCAGTACCTTTAACAAAATCAGCAAGAGCTGCTAAACTAGCATACATTGCAGGGGATAAAACAAGATTCCAACCATCTGTTGAACCTGTTTCGGCAAGTATCTTCCCCATTAAGGTAGATAAGTTAGCTGCACTTAAAGCTGAACCTGTTGTTACAACATGCATTTGAGCATCAGAATCTGCACCAACAGCACCTGTACCACTTCTAAATAACCCATTAAAGTTATTTGCTACTTGATAATGCATAAAGTTATCAAAACCCCTTGCATTAGCATAAGCTAACTGTTTAACATAAATACTCAAAAGGTCGTAACTTGATTGAACTTTTGTAATCTCAGGAACATACACAGAAGAAACATTATATTGATCTATTGTTAAATCAGTTTGTGTTTCAGTTCCACTACCTGTAATATCTACTGCAATTTCTTCCCCATGAGTAACTGCTTGTAAAGCAGGCACACCAATATGTGGTAGATGAATTACATCTCCTGCACTTGAAACATCAGTAGATAAATTTACCCCTAGATTATTCATCATTGTTTTTTGTTGAAATACATCCAAAATAGCCTGTCCCCATATTTCTGGAACGAATTGGTCAGCTATAGGATATGAATTTTTGCCTGTACCACCTGAGTGTACATTGACATTTGTTGGATCACCACTAAAAGCCATGACATCCTCCTTTAACTACTCTCTTTCAACTGCCGAAGCCTTCATTTTGAGAGCACTCCTGGTTAATTACCAGGTTTATATTGTTCTAATATATTCCCCCAATTTTCCTTTTTTTCCTTTTCAGTCATTTCAGAATAAGGTTTTTCTAAACTTTTTTTCCTTGCCTGACCAAGAGCTTCAGGAGCATTGGGTTTTATATTATTAATTTTATTAGTTACATATTCAAGAGTTTCTAAATCTAATTTAGATAAAGATTCTCTATCTTCTTCAGGATGATTTTCTAATAAAGAACCTCGTTTTACTTCTTCATATTTAGACCATTTATCAGCATTAGCAGTTAAACTGTCTATTTGAGAAGCTGATTTTTCATATAAAGCCTTAAAATCTTCTTTCTCTTTTAATTTAGTTTCTTCTGCTTTAGCAAGACTCTTTTCTAATTTCGCTAAACGAGTTTCTGCATCCTGAGCTCTTTTTCTATACTTTTTGCTTTCGGCAATATACTGCTCACTAGAGCTGTCCTGAGTAGTTTCTTTAGCAGGAGTTTCACTAACTGTTTCTTCTACTGCTTGGGTTTTATCTTCGGACATGCTGTCCTCCTTTTTATTATAAAAGCTGTCAAATATGCAAATTTTTGCATATTATTAATAGATAACTTAAATTAAGTTTAGAAATAATGCAAATTTTTGGTAGATACACAACTAGAATATAAGCAAAGGTGGTTTGAGTATATGGGGTACACACCTCATAATGGGCAGAAGAAACTCCACTATCCTACCAAAGATACTGCTAGGTTTTTTGTCATGGTTTGTGGAAGGAGATTTGGCAAAACAACAGCTTCAGCTATGGAAGCAACTTATTATGCCTCTCAACCAAATCAAAAAATATGGCTTGTAGGATTATCCTATGATAAAGCAGATTTGATGTTTAGGGAGATATGGAAGTTAATGGTTGTAGGACATTCAAATGACATTATAAGAGCTTCTGAAAAAGATAGGTATATAAAATTTAAATGGGGAACAACTGTTGAAGCAAAGTCTGCTGACAATCCTGATTCCTTAGTTGGAGAAGGATTAGATCTACTTATAATAGATGAAGCAGCTAAAGTAAAAAGAAAAATTTGGGACATGTATCTTTCTCCCACATTATCAGACAGAAAAGGGAAGGCTGTTTTTATTACTACACCAGAGGGTTTCAATTTCATTTATGATTTATATCTTCTTGGAAAAGAAGATGAGTTATGGGAATCCCATCAAGCACCATCATGGGATAATCATTTTGCCTTCCCTGATGGGAAAAGCGACCATTTTATCCTTGAAAGAAAAAGGAATATGTCAAAAGAGGTATTTGACCAAGAGTATGGTGCTAAATTTACTTCTTTCGCAGGGCAAGTATATCCTTTTGAAAGAGATTTAGATGTAGGAGATTATCCTTATAATCCAAATCATCCTACATTCTGTTCTATAGACTTTGGCTATAGGATGCCTGCTGTTGGTTGGTTTCAAACATATAGAGTAGGTGGAATATGGCATGTTAATATGATAGACGAAATAATACACAAGACAAATATCAAAACTGACGACCTAGCCTTAAAAATTAAGGCAAAACCTTATAATGTCCTTAAATATTATGGCGACCCTGCAGGAGTTCAAGCTCAAGGGCAATCAGGTATGGGAGATATTGAAATATTCAGAAGAAAGGGTATAGTTGTAAATACAAAGAGAGATAAAGTATCAAGAAGTATAGCTTCAGGTGTTTCTCATGTTAGAAGTTTTATAGAAAATGCTCAAAACGAAAGATTCTTTCATGTTAGCAAAAAATGCACAGAAATAATGAAAGATTTAGAAAATTATCGTTATCCTGAAGCAAAAGAAGGACAAGACCTAAAACCAGAGCCATTAAAAGATGGTTACCACGATCATGGATGCGATATGGTAAGATATTTTTTTACAAACAGATTTCCAATTAAACAACGAGAATTTAAAGTGAGGACAAGATGATAAACATGACAGTTGAAGATATAATAAAGCACTCAGTAGAAGAAGCAAAACTATTAACTCAAAAGAATAGACGAGAATGGGTTAGAAGATTGCTCAATTATTATGGGGGGAACAATACAAACCAATACATTAAAGATTTCTTTTCTGCTGATGCATTTAGAGAGATTCCTTGCTATAATGCTAACTTTACAAGAAGATTTGTTAATAAAATGAGTAGAATCTACACAGTAGGTGCTAATCGTAATGTAAATAAGCAATATGATGCACTTACAATTAAGAAAAATGCCAGAATGAAGCATGTAGAGAGGATGACTCGCCTTATGGGCACAGTTGCTACTCAAGTTATTTATAAAGAAATATATGGTGAGCCTTGTTTTGATTATAGACCTGTTTATTATTTTAATGTTCACTTATCTGATCCATTTACTCCTTCTGCTATCATGTATCCACTTTTAATGCAACCTGATGATGTTTCTTATATAGAAAAATGTGAATGGGCTTACTGGGATGATTCAATTTATGCTCATTATGATGAAGATGGCAACATAATAGAGGAATATGAGCATGGATATGGTGTTTTACCTTTTTTATTCACCCACAGAGAAGAACAAATAGATGAATTTTTTGTAGATGGAGCAAATGATATAGTAGATTGTAATGAGCAAGTAAATATAGCAATGACAGAGATGCAACTTGGTTTAAGATTCCAAATGTTTGGACAACCCTTTATGACAGGTGTTGATTCAGATAAAAGGATAGAAAGAGCAGGTTCTGACCAAATAATAGACTTACCTGAAGGTGCAACTTTTGGAATTGTATCTCCTGCAGGTAATATTGAGTCAGTTATAGAGAATATTAAGTTCCAAGTAGATTTAGTTGCTCAGAATAATCACTTATATGTGCAATTTGCACAAGATGGAGGTGAAACTCCTTCAGGAATTGCCTTAAAAATCAAAGACTTGGAAAGATTTGAAGATTATCAGGATGATATAGAGCTTTGGAGAATGTATGAGCATGAATTATATTATATAGAGAGAGAAATTGCTGCTTATAACAATATAAAACTTCCTGAGAAGCTAAAACTAGACTTTAATGAGCCAGAATACCCAAAAACTGTGTCAGACCAAATATCTTTAGATGAACATAGGCTAAACCATTTTATGTTAGACGAACCTGACTTATTAATGGAATATAATAAGGATTTATCTCGCAAAGAAGCTGAAAAAGTCATTGAAAAGAATAAAGAATCTATGTCAGAGCCTAATGAAGAAGAAATGGTTAATAATTATGCAAAAGCTATAAAAGAGAACAATGGTAAGCAGAAAAATGAAGAAAATAATGATAAAGAGCCTGAAAAAGAGGAAAATTATAAATGATAACAAAGATAATAACAACATATAGTTTTTCTAAATTAAAAAATAAATTAAATTCTCTTATTGAAAATACATTAAAATCTTCTGGGGATACCTATAAAGGGTCTATGAAAAAAATATTAAATGATGGTAGAAGATTAGAGGCATTAACTCAAATTAGATTAGATAATAGAAAAGCAGGTGTAGGATGGATGGGCAAATCTGTTCCCCCAACTAGCGACAAAAGACCCTTAATTCAAACAGGAACTTTAAGGGATAGTATGAGATCTGCAAAAGAAGGTGTTTATATGGAGCATTATGGGATTGAACATGATAGTGGAAAGTTTATGGGCTCTACAATAGGGCAGATACCTGAAAGACCCTTTATAAGAATGTCTGTAAGAGAAACAAAGTTAAATAAAGTTGTCTCCCAGTATTACAAAAACCTAAAAATGGCTTTTAAAAAATGAGTGATAAAAAATTCTTCAAATTAATTATAGGTTTTTTAAAGTCTATAGATGAAAATACTAAGACTTTTAAGGAGGATGATGATTTTTACTTAGATAGTGATGATCCTATATCAATACCAAAGGATATTTATAAGGAACTTTGTAGGGAATTAGACTTAGATACTATAACTTTTATGGGAATTACTTAGAATTAATCAGTTTATCTGTTTTTGCACACCATCTACTCATTTTAGACAACGAAACTATAGCATCTCCATTTAAATCAGCAAAAATCCCCCTAGCTTCAACTAATAGGTCATAGCACTTCTCTATATCTTTAATTTGCTTCATCCAACAATCTTAACATATAATGGATAAGCTATGCTATATCCACGAGAAGTAGAACTAAATCCCATAAAAAGCATTGTAGTTAAAGTTATTATAATCCCAATCAAAATACCTTTTACAAAAGTATCTTTATTCATAATTTCTCCTTTATTTCTTATTTTTTCTCTTTTTTGATCTTTTATACTTTCTAATCTCTAAATTTTTAGCTTTTCTTGCTTGTTTTTTGTATTTTGCTTTCTTGTTTGGCATTTTCTGCCTCCATTATATTATTTTCCCAATCCTGTCTTTGTGCAGGTGTTGGTCTGCGACTCTTTAAAGGAGGAACTCCCACTTTTTCTGCTCTTATCCTCCACAACCTCCACTCACTTTGCTGTTTATTGTAAGAAGCTCTCTTTTCTGCTTCCTTAATAGCCTTCCTATTTGAAATATTTTCTTTTTTAGTCCTCTCTATCTGGTTCTCAACCTTTCTTTTAGGCAAGTCCTCAAAATCAGCTTCAATGCTCTCAGCCACATCAATAATATCCTTATCCTCTACAACCTCTGCATTTTCAACACCCTTCAAAAACTTCTCAAAAGGACTATCAATAGTAACATTAATATTCTTCACCAACTTACCACTATGTTCTAAAACCAATCTACCTGCCTGCACATTCCCTGCCTGAGCCTCACGAACCATAGCATTTAGGACAGAAGGTAACTGAAACCCAAACTCAACCATATACCTATCATAGATAGCATCTATAAAATTAGGATCTTCCCTCCATTGTAACACAGCCTTCTTAGTAACACCAATCTTATCTGCAACCTGCTGAATAGTCATCTGAGGATTAAAAGCAAATAAGTCAATAGCGAGTATTTTAGAGGGTTTTTTCTTCTTTTGTATTATATCTGTCATAATTTTAATAAAATAGCCTAAAAAGCACCATATTTCAAATATAAATATAATACCAATTAAAGATAATGTCAAAGTTCCATATATTTTTTTTCTAAAAGTTACTTTTTATAATTTGTGTGGAATGGTAACCGAGAACTAAATAGAATAGCTGTACTCCTTAGTGCCTTTTGACAAAATTAGACATAATATATATTATCAACATAGAATAAATAAAATAAATAAATATAAATAAAATAATGCTTGTTAATGTCATATAATGTAATAGGCTGATATAGGGGGTATTAGTACCACACCACACCAACACCACTAGAGCATATAATCTAATCAATAGAGGGCTTTATGGTGGGGGGGGGTGTATAGGGGGTATTAATCAAAGTTTTTAAATAAATAAAGTGTTATGTGATATAGCATAATTCATTCCATAAAATAAATTCAATTTAAACTACCTAAAAAAATAAAATGAAATAAAAAAAAATATTTTTAAATAAATAACTTACATTAAATGTAAATAAATGCTTGTTTAAAATAAATAATAGAATTAACTTAATTATCAATAAAAATAAGGTATTATGAAAATTAAAGTAATATGTATTAAATGTAACAAAGAGATAAAAGAAAATGAAAATGTTTATACATTAAAATTTTCTACTTGTTGTAGGGTTTGTTTGTTAAAATATAGTAAAATAAATGAACAATCATTAAAATTTATTGATAATTTAAATAAATAAGGAAATAATTAAAAATGAATAAAATATTAAAAAACAGAATAAATTTTAAAAGATGGTTATCTGATCAATTTTTAAGATCTAATAATGCTGTTTTTGGTAGTGTTAAAATAATTAATGATCATTTTAACATAACTAAAAATATTGTTGATTATGGAAATAATTTAGCCTTTAAATATAAATTTAATAAAAAAGAATTAGCAATATTAAAAGCTGATAAAATAGATATAAAAGAATTAAAAATTCCAATAAATAAAACAGAAGCAAAAACATTATGCACTTTAAATGCTTTTGAATTTGATATTCCAAAAACATTATCAAGTAAAATAATTACAGCAATTAAAATAATTTTAAATAATTAAGGAAATAAAATAAAATGGATAAAATATTAAAAAACAGAATAAAAGAATATTTTATGGAATTTGCTGAAATATGTCAATTTAAAATATTAGGATCATATGAAATATATTTTATTGATAATAAATATTATTCTAATGATACTGGAGAATTACTAGAACAAATTTATAAAGCTTCTGAAAATTACACAAGTGAAGAAATAATAGAATTTATAGAAGAATATATTTAATAAATAAGGAACTTTAAAAAATGAATGAAGATATATATATGATACTTTTAATAATAGGACTTCCAATATTAGCTACAATTATAGAAAATATATTTGAAGATGACAAACCAAGTTACAAAGAAAATTACAGAAGAATAAACAGAAATGAAAACGACACTATTTTAGATAGAAAGGAACTTTAAAAAATGAAATATATAATAGAAATATTAAATGTTACTGGTCTTTTTGTACTATATACAATTTTAATATATATGATCTTAAATAGTGTTAAATAAAATAAAGGGGAAATAATGCAAAATGAATGGGTAGAAGATAGAACAAAAGCAACAAATAAATTAAACAAATATATTAATAATGTAATTCCTAAAATTATGAATATATTAAAAAATGATATTGAATTAAAAAATGATGGTACATTATATAAAAAATGTAATGATAAAATAGATAATATTATAGGTTATAAAAAAAGACCTAAAAATATTAGATGTTACATAGACCAGAATAAATACCATGGTTGTTTAATGTTTGATATATCATTTAAAACAAGCCAATTTTCAAATGATTATATAAAAGATTATGTTTATTTATGGACTAATAAACAAAATTGGCAAGATGATAAAAATGATTTTATAATTAATAAAACTGACTTGTCAACATCTTTTATTAAAAGACCTATTAAAACATTAAAACAAGTTTTAAATGTTATTAATAAAACTAATAAATTAAATGCTAAAATAGAATTATTAAATAGTAAAAAGAATGATTTGAAAATAGGTTTTAATAACTATTTAAAAAGATAATAACAATAAGTAAATAAATAAATAAAGCTCTTAAAATTAACTTTTTAAGGGCTTTTTTTATATATGTTAATAATTAAGATCAATTATAAAAATATCATTAAAAACATTATGAGAACAGAAAAAAATAAACTTTTTTATAGAAGGAAACATTATATTATATTTACATCTGTTATAAATAATAGTTGTTTATTAATGTAAAGTATTATAAATTAAGTATAATTATAAATGAGGTATTATAAAATGCATCAAAGCAATTATATTTTTAAAGATGATTTAACAATAGAAATTATAAAACATAATAATAATATTATAATTAAAGATGAAAATTATAATAAAAAAGTTTTTATAGGATATAGTATTAAACAAGCTATAAAAGAATTTAAATATCAAATAAATAATAATAAATAGGAAATTATAAAAATGGAATGGACTTTAAACAAATTATTAAAATTACAGAGAATAAGTAGAGATGGTAATATATCTTTACTGGGTTTATTTATAAAAGCTAATGATGAAAATGATAAAAAAATGATAGATTTAACTATGCAAGTAATGGTTATACAAGAAGAAAATCTTAATAGAAATAAGGTATTATAAAATTGAAAATAACTACAAATAAAAAAGATCTTCAATTTAAATGTCAAGAGGTTTATTATATTGAAGGTTTAAAAATTGCTAAACAATTAAAGCAAGTTGTATTATTTGGTAAAAATAAAGATTGTGTTGGACTTGCTCATAATCAAATTAAAGGTAATAAAAGAGTGT
>VTLG01006775.1_pt1 | contig 10790 bp, 19 predicted proteins | sample 4694571 | NCBI WGS metagenome assembly VTLG01 (sample SAMN12604809, study PRJNA352737) | marine metagenome | biome: ENVO:00000447; feature: ENVO:00000209|ENVO:00000569|ENVO:01000036; material: ENVO:00002151; isolation source: viral sequences binned using virsorter ... | reverse complement strand
TCCAGTCGTTAGGCAAAGCCAAGAGGTGACAGAGCAACCCCTTAGCTTTTAACGATAAGTTCTTATTAAAGATAAACTCATTGTTGATTGTGGTAAAGTTCTTAGACTTCTCTACTCTAATTCGCTTCATTAAGTGTATATTTAGAGAATGAGACTTTTTCATTAAATCTATTTCTACTTGAAATAAGTTCTGATTTTATATCATAACCTTCGTCTTTTAATTCGCAAATTCTTGAAGTCAGCCTCATAATTGCATAATCATTAAAAGCATCTAATGGAGTTATTGGTCCAATCTCTTTAAGATGTCTCAGTACTTTGTCCTTCTGTGATAATTTCGTTTTCATAATTTTCTTTAATTAGTTGTTTATAAATTTGTTTTCTAGCTGTTTGTGTTTTCAAAGCTCTTATTAGTTGTAACATTTCATTCATATCTATATAATCAATATCAGCTTTATAAATATCCAACAAGTTTTTAAATTTTTCGTTATAGACTGTGTCTACATCTAATAAGCTTCTATGAACTTTATAATGATGTATAATAGTAGCGTGATTAACGCTAAAAGCTTTACCTATGTGTGTCCAAGGCATTTCTAATAAATCTTTGCAAATTGCGTAAACCATACGTCTTATATCTACTAAATGTCTTGCTCTATTTTTTGAGCTAAAATCTTTGTCTTTTATACTGTATAAATGACAAGCTGTTTTTTTTAATTTTAATAATCTACTATCCATTTTTTTTAGTTTTTAAATACCATTCTTGAAGCTCTTGACATTGCTCTTGTCTTATTATTGTTTCAGAGATAAATTTATCTCCTACATTTATATACCAGTCTGCTAGTCTTAACTCAAAGTGGTCATCGTGTTCTATTAGCTCTGTTGCTTTCTTGTTTAAGTGAATCCAACCCTTACCACGTCTTAGTTTAAAACAGTAGCTGGTTTCGTAGTCATATACTTCGTCACGAGATTGTTTACTAAAAAGGTAAGTCTGTGCCATTACTATCATTTTTTGGTTTAACATCATTTAAAACATATTCTTTGAATGCGTCAGCTATTTCAATTATCTTAGGTATATCAGCCTCTCCGACTATATTACAAGCATTTGTCAATGCGTTCTGCTTAATTATATATTCTTCTCTTTTATTATTACTGACTGATGGTGTGTAGCTTTTACCTCCACCTTGAAAAGTAGAAGCTGGTTTGATTTTGTTGATTGAAGTACCATTGTACTCTCTTGTTGTTACTTCTATTGAAGCAGTCTGTCCTTCGATGAATTTGTTTTGAGTTTCTGTTTTTGATAAATATTCACCCTTGAATCCATCTTCAAACTCTAATAGCCACTTGTAAAAGTGTCCATATTGAGATTCAAAATCTCCTACTTGTTTAACTGATTTCACTACTTTTTCCATAATTCATAAATTTAATTGAGTTAACTTTTTGTTCATTTTCATTTTTAATTTTAAGATAATTATTAAATATATTATTTAGTTCATCATATAATTTATCTAAAATTATTCTGTCACAAGCATACCGATAGTCTAGTTTATTTCTTTCTATGCGATTTGCTATTTCTCGTAGTTTTCCTACTAATTCTTTTCTATTTTCCATATTAGTTTAATTAGTTCCATATTTTATGTAAAATACTACCATAGTGATAAAAGAGCCACTATAAAGACTTAATACCTCTGTGTAGTATGTGGGTATCAAATTTAATAGAAGTATCGTTAGAAACGCTAAAACCATTAAATAAGAGCATAATTGAGTTAAAGTGAAGCTAAAGAATTGTACATGTGTTCCAAGTTCCATTTTAGCATCTAAGTAATTTGGTTTGTGTAAATCGTTCATTGTTAGTTGTTTTAGTTTATTACTTTCTTTTTTTTAATTCTTTTTCTATTTCTTGTTTTAGTAAAATAGTTTCTTTTAAAACATTTTCTAATTGTACTTTAGTTGCAGTTTTAATCATTTGTTTTTTACTTTCTAATAGTTTCATTGTTAGTTGTTTTATTATTTTTTAGTTTTTTTTGTATCTCTGAGTTCTTTTTGAATTTCTTTAATGTGAAACTCCATTAAATCATTCTGATATTTATACATATCGATTTTTAAGATATTTTCGATAGTCAATTTGTCTACCTCTTTTTGTACTCTTATAGACGCTTCTTTTAAAATGTTCATTGTTTTGTGTTTTAGTTTGTTAATTATGGTGCTAATATATAACCATTTTTAATTCTGTGCAAACTTTTTAACAAAAAAAGTGTATTTTTTTTAGTTTACTAGAGTAAAAAAATGTTAAAGTTTTTCCAATATAGGCATAAAAAAAGAGGATATTCGCTAAAATATCCCCCTCAAACAAATTAATAAACAAGTAAAAAACAATAATTTGCTGACCAAAAACGTGCAAATATATTAAAAAATATGAGTTAGATGTGCTATTTGTCCAAATTCGTTATGAATAAATCCTTCAACTGCTTTAATACTGCCAGTATATCCCTTTTGATAATGCCAAGAATCAGAGCCACTTGGAGAACGTAAAAACTCTATTGTCACTCCTACATTATCAAAGCTAGTCAAAAACTTATATCGTTGTTTATGGTGTAGATGATGTAAATACCAATATCTATATTTAGTATCAGACCACATCTTAGGTTTTTCTTGTGCCATATGTAAAGGGAGATTTGGCAACTTAGCTCCGTCTCCGTGAGTCAATCCGATAAGACTATTTTTATACTTATAATACTTTCTGTGCATTGGCTCTGCATCTACGCTTACTGCTTCTGTATTTCTATACCAAGCTTTAAGAGCGTGTGCTAAATGAAAGCCACTCATATAGTCGTGATTACTCATAGAGTGTACGCAATCAACTGGAGCTATCTGCATCAACATCTCTACTACCTCAACATAAAGCTCTAGAGCCTCTGTAAAGTGTTTATGCCATTTGCCGTCTACATCTTGTGGAGTTCCTTTTGTAGTTGTTTTATATACGTTGTCTGTGTGAAGTATATCATTACCAATACAAAACAATATACGTTCAATGGGATATCCTTCAGCGTTTCTTAGTATACCCTTGACTCCATCTCTTACTCTATTCTTTGCTATATCTATATTGTATTCTTGACCAGTTTCACTAGCATCGGAATACTTGCCTATGTGTACGTCTGCTGGATTTATAATTAGTAGATGTCCATCTTGTCTAGTAGGATAATCAATGGAAGGATATTTTGGAGCGTAATTAGATATAAGCTCCTCAATAGATAGTAAAAAGTCATCTTTAGTATATTCGTTAGGTTTTGCAAATATTGAGAACTTCTGGCTCTTGTACCAATAATGAGAGACAGAGCCTAAATTTATTCCGACTTCATTACATTCATCAGCTAGTAACGATTGTCTTTTTTTGTCGTTTCTATATTCGTCTATTAATTTCCATTCATCTTCTTTAAGCCTATACCTCTTAAAGTCTTTCATTATCTTTTAATCTTTTCGTAAGACCTACCACCAAAGTAAGCTCCAAAAGCAGTAATGGCTAATAGTTGCCAAAGGTCAATCCAAGAGTCTTTTATCTCTAAGTCAATAAAACTAAAATCAACGAGAGTGAATACAGTAAGAACAAAAAGCAAAAAAAGTAAGCTAATAGGTCGAACGGACTTGGAAAGCCAGTTCCCTTGCATATCTGCTTCCCATCGTTTTGTAACTTCTTGTTGTATTTTTTCCTCATAATTTAATATGTGTTTTTCTACTTCAGCCTTGACGAGTTCTTTTTCTTCTGCCGATGTGTGAATTTTATCAATAGCATTTCCAACAGAGTCAACTAGCTCTTTAGCTCCAGAGCTGAAAAGTTTTTTTAGTAAAGCCATATAGCGTCATTTTTATCTTTATCATTATCGCAATGTATAAAGGTCTTAGCTATTCCTATACGAGTAAATCCAGCTTGTATTAAACCATCAACTATCTTTTGTCTAGTTCCACTATCTTTACAAACTATATCAGCAGCACACCCTTTTAAATGACTTGAGTTTGCACTAGCCTTATAACCTTGCTCTCTTAAATTTACATTGTGTTGCGGTGTTCTAAAACCAGACGATATCTTAAAAGGTACTTTTGCAATATCTCTAGCTCTATCTAATTTTTTTAAAAAGTCTCTTGTCATATTCTTGCCACTACCTTCAGAGTCTGGAGAGTCGAACTCACTTAGCTTAAAATATTTCAACGCCATTTCTTTCTCTATGTTTTCTACGCTTTTCTTCCAAGTATTAAAATTCATTTTTTTTCTTTTATAAATTCTAATATTATGTCAATCTTACTTTTTATGTATTGCATATCCTTAGCGTTATTCTCGTGATATTTAGAGAATGTTTTTTTTACCTCAACAATACTAAAAAAGAAAAATCTATATAAAGCATATAAACTACCCAACAATAATACTACCGACAATCCGTAACTTTCAATTAATTTTAAAATATCTTCCATTATAATTTACAGTATTTACAAGAGCCAAAACAAATCTTTTTAAATGTTATGTAGTACAAACAAACACACAACAAAGCTTTTAATTTTTCCATAATGTTTTTTTTTATATTATTTTCCTTGTGAATTATAAGGTTTTTTATATTGAGCAGCTCCTTTTGTTCTGCTTTTATTTTTAGAGTGTATGCCCTTTCTTTTTTTTTTTGGTTTTGCTAGAAAATTACTTGATATAAACTTAGCCATTTTTCTTACGATTTTTAATTATTTTGTCAGTTGTATAGATTATAGATAAAATCAACAAAACGATTTTCAAAAGCATTTCAACTTGAGTGAAACTGATTGCTAGTGTTGTTATGTTTATTGTTAAAACGTCAGCACATTCTTTAATTAAATTTTTCATTTTTTTATTTATTAAGCATCGTAATAGCTAAAGATTAATGTTATGTCAGCAAAGTGTTTAGTTGAACTGGTTTGTTTAGCTCCACTTTTTCTAAAACTTGGTATTATAGCTGTTTGTGCATCTAAATAAGTGTCAGCAATATCCATTTCATCGCTAAATCTTTCAATGTAGTGAACGTAAGAGGCGTTGTTTTGACTAATTATTTCTTCTGCATTTATCAAAGTAATAGCAGTAGCCGTACTTGAATTAGGATTTATAGGCTTTTTCCATAATGATATAGTCCAATCTTCATTAGTGTCTCCAGTACTAGAGCAACTATAAATAATTCTTTCTAGCTTACACTTAAAACTAGGCACATTCAAAACACTAAACTTAGTACCCCAATTATTTGAATAATTAGAGCCACTTGATAAAACAGCTCCAGAGTTGTGATTATATTTACCTCCTCCAGGCTCTTGTGAGTTGATTAGTTGGTCGTTTCCGTGAGTCTGACCAGTTTCAAACATATGTATATGCTCAACAAAAAATCTTTTATTTTCAAATGAGACAGCATTTATATTATTAAAAAATAAAGACGTTTTAGCTGGTATATCAAAACTAGGAGTAAAACTATCACAATCAATAGTAGTATCTCCAGGTGTTAAATTATCTGAAAGTTTGACAGATAGAACATTAGTTGTGTATCTAGGTTTAATTAGTAAAGATGAGCCTCTAGGTAAAAATGGACCAACATACGAGCTAATTAAAATTCTAGATGTAGCAGAGCCACTTGATATAGCTCCAGTTGATTGTGCTAAACAAAGTTGCCCTCTTTCGATATAAATCTCTTGAAGCATTCCACTATATTGGTCTATATTTGCCATTATTTAACTTTTGATGGTTTATTGTTAATTATATGATGGTTGTTAAAAGTGTTTATACTTATATTAGCGTGAGTAATAAATGGTGACTTTTCGTGGCTGCCGTCTTTATCTAAATCATTAAAATCAATTTCAATCCATTCGCCAGTAAAATATGCTTGAGTTGCTATATATTCGCCTCCTAGACATATGAAAAATCTAGTAGAGCCTTCTATTGTATCTTGTAACAAGTATCCAAACTCCCAAGGGTCTAAATTTAAGACATTAGTTTCTCTGACTATCCTAGTATCCATTTTCATTCTATATTTTTTTTGCATAGAAATTAATGTTGATGCTTTTAAGCTAGGTAAATGAACGGCAGTCATACCAGTAGTATCATATAAATATGTCCAACCAGGAGCTAAAGCCGTTCTAAAATTGTTTTCAATATATGTATTATTTCTTTTAATATATATTATATTATCAGCTACTGAAGCATTGGGCCAGAATTGCTCTAAGAAGTTTACAGAGTCTACTACTTCCTCTCCACTTTCTACAATAGTTCCAGAATTTTCGTTTATATATTCATAAGCTACAAAACTAGGAGATTCTCCATCAACAAATATTTGACAAGAAGCAACTGGTAAATCTAAAGGAGCATCATAGTTAGTATAATTGGGATGAGCAGTTGCAGTAATATCTCCTTGCAATTCAGTAGTTAAATTTAATAGAGTAGATGGTGTTGCATTACCATTAGCATCGTAATTATAACCATATACAGCATAATACCTAGTAAAAGCATAGTATTCAATTACTCCAGTAACAGGACAAACATCCATATCAGCAGTAGAAGAATTACCTAAGCTTATAGTTCCATAGTTACTAAAGTTTTGACCATTTATTAAAGTAAAATCTCCTTGCTGAGTGACTGGACCTTCTGTATTATCCCATATATATTTGTTATTTACTGCGTCAAATTTTAAATAAAAGTCTAAAGAGGGATTTTTAATTCTTATAATCATTAAAGTTCTTGCTGCAAAGTCATTATATAAATCCCATTCTGATGCGTTAAAGTTATTTATCACATATCTAGAAGATTGATTAAATATGAATGTCATTAATTGAGCAGACTCAACAGATAAGAAAGTTTGTTTATAATCTGCTGCTGCTGGAGTTGAGTCTGTGGGTAATGTGTATTCTGTAAATGTATGCCAAGCACTTTGTAATTGGTTGCCAGGAAAGTTTATTTGATTTTGTATAGCTTGACCACCATCTAAATAAGTAAAGTCTAAAGGTGTTGATTCACTTACTCCAGCTATATTATAGATTAATCTTTTAACTATACGACCAAAATTAAATTTAGTAAGTGACCTTTTATTATTTTGAGAAGATAATGATTTTAAAAAGTTTGTACTTGCGACATCTACTGTTCCTCCTTTAGAATAACGAGCGTAGAAAGCAAGAGCATTATCTTGCCATTTTTCAAATACTGATAGTTGTATTATGTGAAAAGCTCCCTCTTGTTGATGTATTCTTGCATTTAAATAAAAAAGTATCTTTTCTAATACTTCATAACAAGTCATATATTTTATAGTTCCTCCAGGTGTACTTGGTCTTTTATAAAAAGCACTACTCTTACAAATAATAATTCTAGAGCAATCATATTTTCCATCGGATTGTGTTATATTTGTTAAACTACTCCACCAACCACCATAAAATAGATATAACCAATCTACTAGATTATTGTCTAAAAAATCTTCAGCAATAGGATTTTGATTAAGTATTCCCAAAATAATAGATTGAAAGGTATAATATCCTCCCGCAAAATCTCCGTTGGCATCAGCTATCTTTATAGTTGCATCCGTTTCGTTAGTTCTCTCGTTATATATGTTGGTGATTTCATTTATTTTTTTTGACTTTAATAACTCTAATCCATCTATTGCTCTTAATTTTATTGTTTGTGGATAATCTATATCCTCTAAAATAGACTCGTTCATTATTATTACACCAGTCCAAAATCTACCGACTGGACTAATATTATCGAAAGGGAAGACAGTACCATCTTTACTCAAATATATTCTAGCTAAATAATGTCCCTCTTGTTGTGACATTATATCTAAGATTCTTGCTCTATCATCATTATCTTTTAATACAAAATTAAATGTAATTTCAGATGAGTGTATTGGAGTATCTATTCTTTCTCCTCTGCCACTATAACTTAATTTAAAACCATCTGCACCAATATCAAACTCACTAATAGAACCAGTATAACCATCTTTGAGAATGTGAAGCTCATAGAACATTCCGTTATCATCTTTGAATCTTGCTTTATTTGTTATTCCGTAAGCCATTAATAGCTATTTTTTCTTCGTGAATATCTATCATTAGACAAGAATATATCCTCGCCACTAATCATTCCTTGCACTTGTATAGTTTGCCCTCCTATCATATCTTTTAACTTATTCAATGGAGCAATAACTTCTGGATTTGTATTTGCACCAGCATACTCTCCCATTAGACCAACTGTTGGTCCAGATACAATACCACCCTCACTAAATGTTGGAATAGGAGTAGATGCAATAGTTGCCACTTGAGCAGCTCCCAAAGCTCCGATTGCTATGGATAATGGTATGTTTGGCAATGCTTGAACAACTGCTGCTGCTGTGTTTACAATAGCCTCTAAAACTGCTATTTTTTTACTTCTTATAGCTTGTTTTTTGTCTAATTCAGCTTTTTTCTTGTCAAATTTTTCATTGACTTTATTTATTGCTAATTCTTTAGCCTCCTCTCCTACTATTGTATTTTCTATTTTAGCTAACTCTGCTGCTTTCTCATTTTCAAGCTCAGTCATTCTTTTATTATGTAATTGACTAAATAAATTAGAAACACCACTCATCAATCCAGATATTTCTGCAAATGTGTTTTGTATTGTAGATTTAAAATCTTCACTAAAATCAAAGAAAGCCTCACTAAATGTTTTTAATCCAGTTGGCTTAATATCTGCTACACCCTCTAATGTTTCTGGTATTGATGTATCAGTAGCAACTAGACCAGTCTTTTTTGGCTCTATTCTTGTTGGTATTCCACCATCTCTACCTTTTTGTTGTGTATTATTTAAATTTTGTAGAGATGTATTTAATTTATCTACTGCATTCTTATTAGCATCTATCTCTTTTGTAGAATCTTTTAACTTACCTTCTTGCTCGTCTAATGATTCTCCCACCTTATCTATTATAGAGAAGTAGGCTTGATATTTAGGAGATATTGCACTCAATGCTCCTAGCACTACTTTAGCTATAAACTTACCAACCTTACCCATCTGTAAAGCCGTTTTAATAAACTTTTCTGTGTCTAGTATAGCAAACCCCATTACACCAACCAAAGCCGTTGCAGCAGTTGTTAACAATACAAAAGGATTAGTCATAGCAACAGCAGTTAAAACTCTTATAATTTTTATCAAACCACCAACGGCAGTAGTTATTTTACCAAGTAAGAAAATAGCTGGACCTAATGCAGCAGCAAAACCAGCAACTTGGACTATTGTCTTTTTTTGTTCATCTGTCAAACCTCTTAAAAATCCAACAAGACCTTTGACTTTTTCTACAAATGGACCTATATTATCTGAGATTATTTTACCAAATTCCTCTCCTAAATCTCCAAGAGAGTTCTGTAATTGTTGGATGCCACCAATACCAGCTTGAGCAGCAGCTTCAGCGCTCCCTCCATATTGTTTATTAAGTTCGTCTAATATTAAAGTCTGAGCATCTGCTAGTCTATTTGTTTCAGCTAAAGATTTTATTGTTGCTTTCTGTTCCTCAGAGAATTGTATACCACTACGACTTAGAGCTGATAAGTTAGCGACTGGGTCGTTCAAAGCCTTACCCAATTGAATACTTGCAGACTTTAAATCTCCATCAAGTCGAGTTGCTAAATCTAAAGCAGCTACTTGAGTTCGTGCAAATTGCTCTCCACTAATATTAGTAAACGTAAGGAGTTGAGCAGTAGCATCTTTTAAAATAACCTCATCGCCAAATATGGTCTTACCTTGTAAGTCAGCAGCCATCTTTTGAAGTTGCTCAGAAGTAAATCCAGCAGCGTTACCAGTACTTCTTAAACCAGACTCAACTTGTGCTAAGGCTTTTTGTTGTTTGTCAAATGCTTTTACACTAGCAGCTCCAAATGCTAAGATAGGCAAAGTCAAATTTCTGCTAAGATTTTTACCAGTCTTTTGCATATTGCCACCAAGTTTCTTTAAGAATGTAGATGTTTTTCGCATCCCACTCATAAATTGCTTGTCGTTTAAAAGTATTTTAATACTTAATGTTTTCTCAGCCATTGTCTTTATTTAGCAATTCGTATTTCTTTTTAACATATTCTGCTCTTTTCTTTTGTTTCTCGATGTCGGTTTTAACTTTCTTTTTCTCCCAATCAAACTTCATTAGCTTTTGTGGGGTTAGGTTTTGTCCTTTTTTAGTGTGTGGTTGTAAATTTACACAAGCCAACCATCTCACTCTTTCCCATTCCCATTGTTGCTCTTTCTGTACTCTATCATTTACCCCTTTTTGCATACAGATAAACTCGTGGAAAGTTAAACCCCAGAAGTCTTTAGGTAGTAAACCGAAGCCATATCCAATAGCCTCTAACTTATCCCAAGTTACTTCTTCTTCTTCGCCACTTTCTTTGTGGCTTTGTCGTTTCCCTCCGTTTCAAATTTTGCAGAGAATTGCTCTGAGAATACTTCTAACACTTTATTTAAAGCCTCAAAATCCTCGTCTAGCAAGTCAGCGACATCATCAACACTTAAAGAACATTCTTGACCACTCACTCTAGAGCCGTCTTTTATTCCGTTTAGAATTAGATAACAAGCATCATCTAAGCTCATTCCATCTCCTAGCTTATCCAAGTCAGCTAAACTCCTTCCAGTATCTTTACAGAATAACCTCAACGAGTTCATTCCAAATCTTACTGGGTAATCCTTTCCATTTATAATGACTACTTCGTACATATCTTGTTGGTTTTAAATTGCTAGTTGGGAGACGTGCCGTAGCACAATCCCCAACCAACAAAGAAATTAATTAAGCTACTGTTTGAACTAA
>VTLG01003865.1_pt1 | contig 10792 bp, 12 predicted proteins | sample 4694571 | NCBI WGS metagenome assembly VTLG01 (sample SAMN12604809, study PRJNA352737) | marine metagenome | biome: ENVO:00000447; feature: ENVO:00000209|ENVO:00000569|ENVO:01000036; material: ENVO:00002151; isolation source: viral sequences binned using virsorter ... | reverse complement strand
TTAATAGTTCTAATGATCTTCTATCTCCTAGAATTGTTGCATCTGATAGAAATGAGAATGAAAGATTAACAAGTCTTCCTAAGAATAAGTCATTTACTCTTGGATTGACTTTAAATTCAACAGATTCTAATCTGTCTCCGATGATTGATTCTAATGATGGTGCTTCAGTAGTATTTGCTAGAAATAGATTAAATAACCCAATTGTTGATTATAGTTTTGATGGTAGGGTTAAATTAATTTCTGACGATCCACATGCAGCAATATATGCAACAAACCAGATAAATTTAAAACAACCAGCGTCTTCGCTTAAAGTTTTAATTGGAGCATATAGACATTCATCTGCTGACTTTAGGGTATTATATAAACTCTTTAGAGCAGATTCCAGTGTAGATCAAACATATCAATTATTCCCAGGATATGATAATCTGAAGGATACTGATGGTGATGGATTTGGTGATGAGGTAATTGATTCTAACAATAATAGTGGTAGATCCGATGCATTTGTTGCTTCAAGTGTTGCGAATGAATTCAAGGAATACCAATTTAGTATTGATGAATTAGGTCAATTTACTGGATTCCAAATTAAGATTGTAATGAGTGGAACAAATGAGGCACAATCTCCACGATTCCAAGATCTTAGAGTTATTGCATTAGCGTAATGAAATCATTCAAACAATTTTTAGAAGAAGCATCTGATGCTATTAATAAAGTGATTAATGTTAGACAAGATGGTTGGAGATTCAGGAACATGTTTGGTCCTGGAGGTAGGTATAAGAAATTAGAACCTATACCAAAACCAAGAGATCTAGCAAAACTATCTAAAGATGATAAGGTAAATGGTCAATATAAGGATATTAATAATCCTAAAAAACCAAGTGAATTGGATTTGATAAAAGGAAAAACTAAAAAAGTATGATACCAGTTGAAGGGCATAAAAATCTTTTTCGTGATGAATCTGGAGCTATTGTGAATACTGATACACAAGGGTATTCACAATATATCAAGATGAAAAATATTAGAAATAATGAAAAGCAACAATTGGATGATATGAGAAAAGAGATTGATGAACTTAAATCTCTATTAAAGGAAGTTTTGGGAAGATAAATAAAGTTAAACCCATTGATATAAAATGGCTGCAGTATATGTAAGTAACCTAGTAATAAACACTGGAGTAGATTTTTCTCAAGTATTTACTTTTGAAGATGGTGTAACTAATGCACCTGTTAATCTGACTGGATATGATGTTAGTGCTCAGATGATGAAACATGCTGGTGCTGCATCAACAAATCATTATTTGTCTAGTGGTATTACTACATTTACGTCTTCAATTTATGATGCTACAGGTGGAAAGATTAAAATAGGTCTTAGTACTGCAATTACTTCTCAACTTAAACCTGGGAGGTATGTTTATGATGTTGTAACTACTGATGCAGGTACTCCTAAAGTTATGGAGACTGTTGTTGAAGGTATGGTTATTGTTCATAAGGGGGTAACTAGACTGTAATGAAAGTTTCACGTTCAAATAGATCTAGTATAGTTGTTAGACTTGGTGCTAGAACTGCTAGAAAAGTAGTTGCTTCTCAAAAGGCAGCTACAACAACGCTAAATACACTACAGAACCTTGCAAATGTTCAAGATATTGATATGACCGCAAGGGCTAATAATTACGTTATGATATACAATTCTTCCACTGCAAAATACGAATGGATACCTCCATCTGAAGTTCTAGATAGAGCAGATGATGTAGATGACGGTTCAATTGATTATGGTGGGTTTTAATTATCAATAAATAATAACAAGAAATAGGTAAACATTAAACAATGGCTGCTCCTGTATTACAGTTTAAGAGAGGTGCATTTGCTGATTTGCCAGCGTTGAAAGCAGGTGAACCTGCATTCACCAATGACAAATATGATTTTTATATTGGATTAGATAATAACTCTGGAAACAACAAATTCTTCGGCTCTCACCGATATTGGACGAAAGAAACAACCACTGCCGGTTCTGCAGTCAACATTGTTGAGGGTACAGACAATGGCACTCACGCCATATCAATTAAAGCTCCTGCTAGTTTAGCAGCGAGTTACACCGTAACATTCCCCAATGCTCAGGGAGGAAATACCGCAGTATTGCAGAATGATGGTAGTGGTAATCTATCATGGGATAGTTCTCCAACATTCGCTGGTGCGGTTACAATATCCGACACCACACAATCAACCAGTAAAGACACTGGTGCATTAATAGTAGAAGGTGGAGTAGGTATAGAGAAGGATGTGCACGTTGGTGGTGCAACTTCAATAACAGATAGATTATATGTTGGAGGACAATCAGAATTTATAGGTATTACTACATTCCGTGGTGGTACAGTTAGACTTGGTGATGCTGCTACTGACGACATTTATGTTGGTGGTGAATTTAAATCAAATTTAGTACCTGATGACGATGATACTTACGATTTAGGTACATCTTCACAAGAGTGGAGAAACATCTATATTGATGGAACTGCTAATCTTGATACAGTTGTTGCTGGTACTGCTTCGGTTGCTGATCTAACAGATAATAGAGTTGTTATTGCTGGTTCTAGTGGTGAACTGGAAGATGACTCAAATCTGACTTTTGATGGTACTACATTCACTGTTGGTACTGCTGCTACAGTAACTGGTCCAGCATTATTCACTAAACAGATAAGTGTTTCTGGTGTTTCTACATTCATTGGTGCTATAGATGCTGATGGAAATGTTGATGTTGCAGGTAATACTGTTCTCAATGGAGATGTAGATCTAGGTAATGCTACAAGTGATACTATCACTGCTACAGGTAGATTTGATAGTGATTTAGTTCCATCTTCAGATGGTGCAAGAGATTTAGGTACATCATCCTTAGAATGGATGGATCTACATCTTGATGGAACTGCAAATATTGATACTCTTGCTGCTGATACTGCTGCAATTGGTGATTTAACATCTGGTAGAGTTGTATTAGCAGGTACTAGTGGTGAACTAGAAGATAGTGGTAATTTAACTTTTGATGGTTCTACACTTGCAGTTACAGGTGCTCTTACAGTCTCATCTAACGCAACTATAACTGGTAACTTAACAGTTCTGGGAACACAATCAATCTTAAACACAGAAACCTTAAAGGTTGAAGATAGTTTGATTGAAGTTGGTCTGGTTAACAGTGGTGGTTCACTGGTAGCACCAAGTTCAGATGCCAACATTGACGTTGGTTTGATAATGCACTACTATACAGGAGGTGCTGCTAAGAAGGCTGCTCTATACTGGGATGATTCTGTTGCTAGAATTGTATTTGGATCTGATGTTTCCGAATCTACTAGTGTAATGACTGCATCCACTTATGCTACGATTGAAGCAGGTGGAATGTATATTAAAGATGCTGTTGGTCAAAGTGAGGTTATAGGTAATGATGGAACAACAAGATCTTTAGCTAATATCACTGTAGATGGTGGCTCGTTCTAACGCTTAAATAATAACTTATAAATATAGGTGGGGTAACTCCCACCTTTTTTTATACTTCTTATTATGGATGAAAACGAATACAAAACTTTATTATCTGTTTATCTGAAGAAAACACATGATCTTCTCTCTCAGGTTATAGCATTGGAAGCAAGAGTTATAACATCCAATAATCATATTGAATCGTTAACAACTCAAATAACTGATCAAGAAAATCAGATAATAAAATTAACAAAAGGTAAATCTAAAAAACCAACGACAAAAACTATAGTACATAATATAGACTCTGAGGGATTCTAATGGCAAAACCATCATCACGAACAGGACTTGTTGATTATTGTTTAAGACAATTAGGTGCTCCTGTATTGGAAATTAATGTTGATGATGATCAGATTGACGATTTGGTTGATGACGCACTTCAATATTTTAATGAGAGACATTTTGATGGTGTTGAGAGGATGTATTTAAAATATCAACTCACTCAAGAAGATATTAATCGTGGAGAAGCAAAGAATAAGGATGGTGTAGGAATTGTAACTACTAGTGCAACTTCTACAGCTATAAGTGGATATGGGACTACAACTAGTAATTGGTATGAAACATCCAATTTTTTACAGGTTCCTGATTCTGTTATCGGTATAGAGAGAATATTTAAATTTGATACTAGTTCCATTTCTGGTGGAATGTTTGCTATTAAGTATCAGTTATTCTTAAATGATCTATATTATTTCAATTCAGTTGAATTATTGCAATATGCAATGACTAAGAGTTATTTGGAAGATATTGATTTCTTATTAACTACTGATAAACAAGTTAGATTTAATCAAAGACAAGATAGATTATATCTAGATATTGATTGGGGTTCAGAAAGTGTTGATAATTGGTTGATTTTAGATTGTTATAGAGCATTAAATCCTGAATCATATACAGGTGTTTATAATGATAGTTTTTTGAAAAGATATTTGACTGCATTAATTAAAAGACAATGGGGACAGAATTTAATTAAATTTGGTGGAGTCAAACTTCCTGGAGGAATTGAATTAAATGGTCGTCAAATGTATGATGATGGTCAAAGAGAAGTAGATGAAATAAGACAAAGAATGACTATGGATTATGAACTTCCACCTTACGACTTTATTGGATAATGGCACTTAACCCATTCTTTTTACAAGGTACTTCTAGAGAACAAGATCTAGTACAATCGCTCATTAATGAGCAATTGAAGATCTATGGTGTTGAGGTAACTTATATTCCAAGAAAGTATGTTAATAGAACTACTGTTTGGAGAGAAATTGAAGCATCTAAATTTGATGATAATTTCTTATTAGAGGCATATGTTAATACTTATGATGGATATACTGGTGCTGGTGATGTATTAACAAAATTTGGAATGCAGTTAAGAGATGAGTTAATAGTTACAATATCTAAAGAAAGATTTGAAGATTTTATATCACCATTCTTAGATCAGGAAAGTGATGCAGAAATAGAAGTTACATTAAGACCTCGTGAGGGAGATTTAATATTTTTTCCATTAGGTGGTAGATTATTTGAAGTTAAATTTGTAGAGCATGAACAACCTTTCTACCAATTAGGTAATACTTATGTTTATGAATTACAATGTGAATTGTTTGAATACAATGATGAGGTTCTTGATACTGGTATAGAGGAAATTGATACTAAAGTAGAAGATTTGGGTGTTATTACAGATCTTCAATTATTTGCTGGTGGTGCAATTGCTACTGCTACAGCAACTATTGGAACTGGATTCCTTAAGAAGATATATCTTAATAATGATGGTTCTGGATTTACTAGTGTACCTACAGTTGCTATAACTACTGCTCCAAGTGGTGGAACAAATGCAACTGCTATTGGTATAATAACAACTAGAAATAATGTAACTTCTATTGATGAAATTGTTATTACTAATGCTGGTGCAGGTTATACGGAAGCACCTATTATTACTATATCTGGTGGAGGTGGAGTTGGTGCTGCTGCAACTGCTGAAATAAGAAATGATGGTACAAAGGGTATTGTTCGTGTTGCAATTGGTGGATCTGGTGGAGTTGGATATTCTACTGCACCAAATGTTACAGTATCTTTACCTTCTCTTTCTCCACAATTACCAGCATCACTTCGTGCGATTGTTGGTGCAGGTGGAACAATATCAAGTATTACAGTTCAAGATGCTGGTGCTGGATTCTTCTCACCACCAACAATTACAGTTGGTTCTGCTTCATCTACAGGAGTTGGAAATTTCTGGTTTAATGAGGTTGTTGTTGGTAATCAATCTAATGCTACAGCAAGAGTTAAGAGATGGGATGCGGATACCAATATATTACAGGTTGGTATTGAAACTGGAACCTTCTACAGGGGTGAAACAATCACTGGACAAAAATCTGGTGCTAAGTACGATCTCAATGTAGGTGTAGCAAATACTACTCACGATAAATATGATCATAGTGATGAAATTGAATTAGAAGCAGATCTTATTCTCGATTTCACAGAATCAAATCCATTTGGCTTATACTAATGTTAGGAACTTATTACTATCACGAAATAATTAGAAAAACGATTATTGCCTTCGGTACTCTATTTAATGCTATTGTTGTAAAGCATACAGATTCGAACGGAACTATTGTTGATGAGAAAAGAGTTCCATTAGCATATGGACCTGCTGCAAAATTCTTAGCAAGATTAGAGCAACAACCAGATTTAAATAAAATGGTTGCTATAACATTACCAAGAATGTCTTTTGAGATGACTAATGTTTCATATGATTCATCAAGAAAGGCTGGAATAACACAAACATTTAAAGCATCTGATGGTACTAATATGAGGAAGGTTTTTATGCCTGTTCCTTATAATATTGGGTTTGAACTCAGTCTTTTAAGTAAGTTGAATGATGATGCATTACAAATAGTCGAACAAATACTTCCATATTTTCAACCATCATTTAATGTTACTGTAGATTTAATTGATGCTATTGGTGAGAAAAGAGATATACCAATAGTATTAAATAATATTTCTTTTAGGGATGAATATGAAGGAGATTTCTCCACTAGAAGGGCATTAATATATACACTCACTTTTAGTGCTAAGACTTATCTATTCGGTCCAGTTGCTGATAAACCAGAAGGTCTTATTAAGAAAGTTATTGTTGATAACTATAGTAGTACTGAAACTGATACTGCTAAGAGAGAAATGAGATATACGGTAACACCTGATCCTGCTAACGCTGGACCTGGTGACGACTTCGGATTTAATGAGGATTGGCAATACTTAGGGGATGCTAAGTCTTATAGTCCTACACAACAAGCTGATCAATAGTGAAAACCATGACTGATTATGATCCTATAGATGAAGCATTAAATACTACTAGTGCTATTGAAGTTAGTAATACACCAGAAGGAGGGTGTTTGAGAAGACAAGATAAATTAACAAATGTCACTAAGACTGATGTTGAAAAAGATTATGATTATACAAGAGGGCAGTTATATTCATTAATCGAAAAGGGTCAAGAAACTTTAAATGGTATCATGGATCTTGCAAATGAAAGTGCAAGTCCTAGAGCATATGAAGTTGCTGGTCAATTAATAAAAAGTGTTGCTGATACTACTGATAAGTTGATGGATCTTCAGAAGAAAGTGAAAGAAGTTGATGAAGAGAAAAAACAGACAACCAGCAATGTTACTAATAATGCGTTATTTGTAGGTTCAACATCAGATCTTTCTAAGATGCTGAAGGATGGTTTTCTAAATAGTAAGGATAACAAATAATTTTATACAATGAAAAGTTGTAAGGAAGGACACTATTATTGTTACACAGAGAGTAAGTGTAAAAAAATACCTGCTGGTTATCGTGTAGGTATGGGTGGATATCTTCGCAAAGAAAGAGAAGATGAAAAACAAGAAATAGATGAAAAGTTTAGGAGACAATATAAGGATAAGAAGAAACTAAGTCAGTCTTCTCAAAGAAAATCTACTGGTAGAGGTTCTAGTATTAAACCCGGTTCTAAAAAATCTTCATACGAAAGTAAGAAGGAACATCGTGAAACTTCTAAGAAGTTAGCACCTTATCAAACAAAGGGTACTTATAATGCTCATGTAGAAGAAAATGTAGAGATTCAAAATTCTGATGGACAAACTACTGCTTTGGTTATAGATATTGTGGGTCCTGCTCATATGAAACCAGTTATTAATAGTAGTGGTGTATGGAAAGGTACTCAACAAATAGATGAGAATTTATTTAAATTTGCAAAACAAATTATTAGTCGTGGTTCAAAAGATACTAAATTAACTAAAGATATAATCAGTATTGCTAAAAAATTAAGAAATCCTGATGGTGTAGCAATAACTAAAATCCCAAGGATTGATACATCAAGTAAAAGTGGTGGTCTAGCAAAAACCTTTAAGGGATTTATGCAGAGGGTTAAAGATACTGGTAGTAATCTAGTAAATAGAACTAAAGGAAAATTAAATAGAACTGATATAAAAACAAATACTCCAGTTAAACCTTCAAAAGTCGATGTATTGGGTGGTGCTGCTACTAATCCAGCAACTCCAGTTAAACCCATGAAGAATATTACACCAACTCCTATTGGTGATGGTATAGCAAAGGTTGCAAATAAAGTAAAAACTGGAGCTACTACTGCTGCTGTTACTGGAGGTGTAGTTGCTGGTAGTAAACTTACTAGTAGTTCTCCAAGTAAAATTGCAACACCAACTCCACTACCAGTAGAGAAAAAAGTTGAAAAACCACCAGTAGAGAAAAAGGTTGAAGCACCTATAACTAATGATGGTAAAAAGGAAATTAATCCTTCTAAGAATGAAAAAATTTCAAGAAGAGATGCAAGAGTAAAGAGTAAAACAGGTGTTAAAGGTGCTGGTAAAGGTACAAGATGGGTAGGTACGAATACTACTTGGATTGATAGGCATGGTAATGTTATTGCCCCAAGAGTGAAAAATAAACCTAAAAGGGGGGTACTAACACCACTTGAACAAGAAATGTCTGAAGGTGCTTATAAAGATGGAGGTATAATAATTAATCCAAGTGGATCTAGAAATCAATGGGGTATTCCTCCAGTAAAATCATTACCAGGTGGAATAAAAGATATTCCTCTTACCCCCACGCAAGTGAGGATGATGCAAGCAAAAACGGTGAATGCTAAAAAGGGTTTAAAGACTCAATTAGCACATTATGATTTAAAAGGTGATCAGATAGATGAGTTTATTGGTGGAAGACCTGGTGATGGATATATTGGTCATCCAAATTTAGATATTAAAAATCCACTTGCTAAGAAACAAGTTAAGAAAAAAGTAATGCCAAATTCAAAAGGTGGTGGATTACTTAATACAACGGCTGGAAGGATTGGTGATAGAAATATGGAACTGAACAAATTATTGAATCAGTCTTTTGATCCAATAGATGAAAATGTTGCTGTTCGAACTTTAAGAACAGGAAATACATTCAGAAAAGCTTTAGGAGCAGTTCTTGCTGCTAAAGGTGGTGAAAAAATTCTTAAAGATTTACTTGGAACTCCAGATCAACCAAAGGATACTGATTGGGTTAATAATCCAAAAGATAGAACAGATGATGAACTTAATGTTCGTTCAAATCAAGTAAAGGATGCTGAAAAGCATAAAGATTTTGATACTGATATGAAAGCCTTGAGGAGAGGAAAAAATTTATCTCCTGAAGAAAAAGTACAAAGATTAAAAGACGCAAAAGAAAAACGTGTTCAAGAGCAAACACAAGAACCACCTAATCTTTCAGGAATACGTGATATTATTAGTGGTGTTGCTAATAAAAATATGGATACGTTGATTAAGTCTCCATCATTACAAAATCTTAAAAAAAGTGCTGAACAAATAGTAGGTACTGGTAAAAATGAAGGTGCACCTGGAACATTGAGTGGAATAGCGAAAACATTAGGACCTAAAATTAAGAAAGATTTGCAAAAAACTGGTATGGATATGTTTAAAGACATATACAAACAAGTTGGTACTAAGTACAATTTAAATCAACATTATAATATGCAAGAGCAAGAGAAGTTACCACCAAGTCAGAAAAATCTTTCAACATTAGATGCAAGAAAGAAAATACAACAGAGTTTTGATGATCGACCCCTGTTTATACCAAAGACAACAACTAAGACTGAGAATGGAAAAACTACTACTAGTGCGACTATGGTGAGTAGAGAAGCTGAGACGAAAAGACAATTAAGTAAAGTAGGACCAATTCGTGGTGTGAAAGTTGAACTGGATCCTGATGGTCATGTTCCCAATGCTGGTAAGTTTGCAGCAGACATATCTACCCAAGAATTGAAGAAGGTAAAACCAAATTCAAATATTAGTAAATCTGACTTAAATACTGCGAAAAAATATGCAAGTGGTGGTGAGTTGGAACGAGCAGTGAATAGTGCAAATCCAGGTTCAAGTCAATTTAGAGCTAATATAGCAGCAGATGAAATTAATAAATCTACTCAAAAGTTTAAAAGTATCAAAAAATGATTGATTTCATAAGAGAAACTTGGGATGATAATGAGCAATCTAAAAAGATTGCTCGTCGTAAAAAAGATGATGAGAATAAAGAAAAAAGAAAAATAATAGCAAAGTATGGTGAAAAGAAAGTTGGAAAGAATTGGAAACAATTTAGAAAAGACCAAAGAGATTCAGATACAAGATCTGCCCGTAGAGATCCTAAAAAAGGTGTTAGATTTTATGATAGAAAAGGTAGTGGATATATAAAAGATGGTAAGAAAACTTATGAAAAGTAATTTATTATGTCTTCTGATAGCATCTATCTTGGTAATCCCAATCTAAAGAAAGCCAATACTGCTCATGAATTTACAGAAGAGCAGATAATTGAATTCCTTAAGTGTAAGGAAGATCCAGTTTACTTTGCTAAAACATTTTTAAAAATCGTTTCTCTTGATGAAGGATTAGTTCCTTTTACTCTTTATCCATTTCAAGAGAAGTTAATTAGGAATTTCCATGAATCTAGGTTTAATATCTGTAAGATGCCTAGACAGACTGGTAAGTCTACAACTTGCGTAGCCTATCTATTACATTATGCTGTTTTTAATGATAATGTCAATATTGCTATTCTGGCGAACAAAGCGTCCACTGCTAGAGATTTACTTGGCAGATTGCAACTTGCATATGAAAATTTGCCTAGTTGGATGCAACAGGGTATAATATCATGGAATAAAGGTTCCCTAGAATTAGAAAATGGATCAAAAATATCGTCAAACTCTACTTCTTCATCTGCTGTCCGAGGTGGATCCTATAATGTCATCTTTCTTGACGAGTTCGCTTTCA
>VTLG01017226.1_pt1 | contig 10793 bp, 18 predicted proteins | sample 4694571 | NCBI WGS metagenome assembly VTLG01 (sample SAMN12604809, study PRJNA352737) | marine metagenome | biome: ENVO:00000447; feature: ENVO:00000209|ENVO:00000569|ENVO:01000036; material: ENVO:00002151; isolation source: viral sequences binned using virsorter ... | reverse complement strand
ACTGAAGAACTCGACTCTGGTGCTATTATTAAACAACAGGAAGTTCCTATTCTTCCTGGTGATACTGTTGAGACATTACAAAGAGCCATTCAACAGGCAGAACATTACCTTTTACCTTTAGTGATAAATGCTTTCTAAAGATTCTAGATTAAGACTGACAGAAATTGCTTGTAAAATTAAATTGGGTAGGACGGTTACTCTTACTGAGAGAATATGGATGCATAAGTTAATTAACCATAACAAACATGCATTAGGTATTGTTGAAAGGATAATGTGTCCGTATAAAATTGAAGATGTTTAATAAAAAAGATTTTATTCTTTATAAGAGAGGAATATATTCGCAGGAAGGATGCGATCATGCTATTAATTTCTTTGAGAAGAGAAAGGATTTGCAGCAGCAAGGAACGATTGGCATGGTTGCTAGACAAGATTACTTGAGGAAGAAGTGTACTGAAATATTTTTGAAGAAAGAGAATTATACTTTGTTTGAGGATTTATTATTAGGATGTAAAAAAGATTATATAAAAGAATATCCTATTACACAGGACCTCTTTTATTGGAGTTCTTCTCCCACATTTAAAATACAAAAGTATCTACCTGAAGAAGGATATTTTGTGGAACATTTTGAGAATGATGGTGAAGGTCTTATGGAGGAGATAACCAGGACTCATGCGTGGATGATTTATCTAAATGATGTGAGTGATGGTGGATATACATATTTTCCTCACCAAAAAAGGAAGTTTCAACCTAGAAGAGGTGATTTTTTGATGTGGCCTGCTTATTTTACACATTCACATCATGGTATTACTAGTAAGACTCAAACTAAGTATATTGCTACGGGTTGGTATAATGTAAAGAATGATTAAAACCGTATCAAATGTTACACTTCTGCTTGCATATATAGAATAGATATGTTAGCATATCCATACGTTCATCCCATTAGGGACGCAAGTAAGTCGCGGAACGGATCGTTCATCCCATTAGGGACGCAAACGACTAAAGGAACGGATTAAAAACCCAACTACTTTAGGAGTAAAACCATGCAAGTCACCTACAGAGGTGTTAAGTACAACACCAATGACAAGAAATCTTGTCAGAAGCAAGTCTCTGAATTAACTTACAGAGGCATCAAGCATACAGAGTCAAAGACTGTGTGTGCAAGGTGAGTTATTACTGACTTACAGATTCTGAAGAGCACCTATTGACAGGTGCTCTTTTTTTGTCTTATAATTAGAGGGAAAAGGAATGTTATGGATAAAGAAAGATTAAAACTTATTGTGAGAAATTTAAAGCAATTGGTTGATGCTCTTGAATCGGAAGTGCATTCTGATATAGATGCATATAATTATAGTTCAGGACCTGTAGGAGATTATGATGAGGTTTTTGATGATGATGATGGGTATCCAGATTAGTGAAAGTTGATTTTAAAAGACGTTATTGTCGCAAATTATTTACATGGAAGGAGTTGGAAACTCTTATTAACATTCGTCCTTTAATGACAACTGAACGGGTTAATATTCCTTCCCATGAGGGACAATACAGATGGGATAATAACTGCTGGACTAATGATCCTAATTGTTATCCTTCTTCTTTATTAAAAATGTTGATTGAAAATAACATTTGTTACTTAGATGATATGTCCACCTGTACAGAGAAAATTAATTCTTTTGCTGAAAAATTAGAGAGACAATATAAATTACCTGTCGATGCTCACATTTATATATGTAGAAATCCTAAATTATCTCATCCTTTTGGGACTCATTTTGACTATAATAATAATGTTATAGTACAATGTGAAGGCAAAACTAATTTTAAAGTATGGAATGAAGTTAAAGATAAATCTCAAAGGCAAGATAACATGACTGTTAAGGAAGATCCTGTATGGGATGTGGATATGAATCCAGGAGATGCTATTTGGATTCCTAAATATTATCCACATTTAGCAACTTCTAAAACTAAAAGGTTATCAGTTAGTTTTCCTTTGAAAGCAACTTCAACGTTGATTGTTAAAAGATCATGGGTAAAGTTATGAATGTTAGTTTAATTAGTACAACTCCTGATGCGGAGAAAACCATTGCTTATATTGCACGGGTCAGTAACCCTCAGAACCAAGACAACGATAAGTTTGCGGGTCTATTGAGGTATTGTATAAAACATGGGCATTGGAGTGTCTTTGAACAGGCACATATGACCGTGGAGATTAATACTACCAGGGGTATTGCTGCTCAGATATTAAGACATAGGAGTTTTACTTATCAAGAATTTTCTCAACGGTATGCAAGCAGTAATGATCTAGGTAAGATTGAATTGCCAGAACTGCGTAGGCAAGATGTAAAGAATAGACAGAATTCTATTGATGATTTAGATCCTAAGATGGTAGAGACATTGAACAAACAGATGGAAACTCTATTCAGTTCTTCTTTAGCACTTTATAATCAGATGTTAGAGGATGGTGTTGCTAAAGAGTGTGCTAGATTTGTATTACCTTTGGCAACACCTACTCGAATCTATATGACTGGATCATGTAGATCTTGGATTCATTATATTAATCTTAGGTCAGCACACGGAACACAAAAGGAGCATATGGACATAGCAGAGGAGATTCGTTCAATTTTTATTGAACAATTTCCAACAGTCTCAGAGGCTCTAGAGTGGTCTAAATAAAAACACATAACTTTATAAATTGATATGCCCACATACCCTGTTATTAACAAAGAAACTGGTGAGAAAAAGGAACTCTCTATGAATATGGTAGCATATGATGAGTGGAGAAAGGAAAACCCTGATTGGGATAAAGATTGGTCAGCTGGTGTTGCTGGAGTAGGAGAAGTTGGAGATTTTCAGGATAAACTGAAGAAGTCCCATCCAGGATGGAATGATGTTCTTCATCGAGCATCTAAGTATCCTGGTGCTACAGTAAAACCCCTTTAATTTTCATATGCCAACTAAACAAAGATCAAGAACAAAACCTATTGGTGTAGGATTAACAGCAAAGCAGATGAAAAGAAAGAAACCAATTAATACGGAACTTATGAGGACTATAGATCCTCTAACTCCCAATCAACAAATTCTTTTTGATTCGTATAAGGATAATAAAAATCTTGTTGCATATGGTTGTGCAGGTACAGGTAAGACTTTTATTACTCTTTATAATGCATTAAAAGATGTCTTAGATGAGAAGACTCCCTATGAAAAGATTTACATTGTAAGATCTCTCGTATCAACAAGAGAGATTGGGTTCCTTCCTGGTGATCATGAAGATAAATCTTCACTCTATCAGATACCATATAAGAATATGGTGAAGTATATGTTTGAGATGCCAACTGAAGCAGACTTTGAGATGTTGTATGGTAATCTTAAAACTCAAGGAACTATTTCTTTTTGGAGTACTTCATTTATTAGAGGAACAACTTTAGACAAAGCAATTGTTTTTGTTGATGAATATCAGAACTTGAATTTTCATGAACTTGATAGTATAATAACAAGGGTTGGTCAAGATTCTAAGATTATGTTTTGTGGTGATGCTACCCAGTCGGATCTTGTTAAGACTAATGAGAAGAATGGAGTTATTGATTTTATGAAGATCCTTCGCATTATGCCATCAGTTGATATTATTGAATTTGGTTTGGAAGATATTGTGCGTTCAGGATTTGTTAAAGAGTACTTATTAGCTAAGATGGAAACAACTTTATGATATTTGAGCATTGTAATTATCTTGGTGAACTTGAATTAGAAAAGAAAGAAACTCCAGGATGTAGGTTATACAAACTCCCTGATGGTCAGTGGGTTCCTTCTATCACATCAGTAACTTCCTATTATAATAGGCAGATTTTTATTGACTGGAGAAAGAGGGTTGGTATTGAAGAAGCAAATCGTATTACAAAGAGAGCAACTGCCCGTGGCACAGATTTTCATGAAGCTGCTCAGGCATATTTGGAAAATAGAGATTTGGTGTGGGAGGATTACCTTCCTGCTACTAAGTTTATGTTTCATCATGCTACACCATATCTGGATAAGATAAATAACATACACGCTATAGAAAGAACCCTTTACTCCGAGTACCTTGGTCTTGCTGGAAGAGTTGATTGTATTGCGGAGTATGAAGGTGAACTAGCAGTAATAGACTTTAAAACATCTGAGAAGATTAAACCTGAGAAGTGGTTGGAAAACTATTTTGTACAGGAAACCTTTTATGCTGCTGCATATTATGAATTAACTGAGATCCCTGTTAAGAAACTTATTACTATTATGGTCACCCCTGGTGGTGAGGTAAAAGTGTTTGACAAAAGAAACAAAGGGGATTATATTAAATTATTAGTGAGGTATATTAAAGAGTTTGTATCTAACAATACTGGGTCAGAGAATGTCTAAGGATGAACTAGAAAAGGTGATGGAGAGCAAATTCTTTTGCCCTTCTAGATTCGCACAAGAAATCGAATCTTTAGTACAGATTCATGCCGAGATGAATTATATTGACGCAGTGATTCATTTTTGTGAGCAAAATAATATAGATATAGATTCTGTTCCTAAACTTATCTCTAAGCCTCTTAAAGAAAAGATTAAGTACGAAGCACAGGAGTTGAACTTTTTAAAGAAGACTTCCCGTGCCAAGTTGCCTCTCTGAGGGAAATTCGACTTTTTATTCCAAAAAAGTCGGGAAAAAAACTCCGGAATTTTTTTGCCCTATTACTTTTTTTCAAACTCCCATAACTATAATAAAGAGAAGATTCATGATAGATCCAGAAGATAATCCATTTTGGGGTGAACCTACTCCCACGGACCTCTGGGAAGATATGGCTAAACTTAATGCTCTTTATGAAGAATTAGATTGGGGTCATAGAGATTATTTAGAAATGTCCATTGAAGGTAATCATATTACTATTAGAAATAGATCTAAGGAAGGTAGATAAATGAGTAATTTTTTGGATATGGAGAAGTTGAAGCCCGGCGGTACATGTCCTGTGATGGTAACTAAGATTCCTCCACAGATTATGAAGGAATTGGATGTATGGGTAAATGAAAGTAAGAAGTTTAAAAACAGTCCATTAGCAGAACTGAAAGCCCACGAGAATGTAGGATATAAGATGATGGATGGTAAGGCACATAATTCATATCAGTGTTCTATTTCTCCTCATTTAATCGAGCAATCTTTTTGGATGGGATGGATATTGAGATTGACATCAAAGTATTGGGGTGGTGAAAAGGATCATCGTAAATTTGTAATAAGAAGATGGGGTGGTCATTTTGATGGATATGATATCTGGACTAATTTTTCATATAAAGGAGATGATAATCCTATACATAACCATGCAGGATTTCTTTCAGGGGTAATATATTATAAGAATCATAAGCATCCTACTATATTTGATCAGTATGGGATAGGATATGAAGGATTAGATGGAACGATGGTGATGTTCCCTTCATCTGTATTGCATCATGTAGAACCTCAGACTGTTAATAAAGAAAGAATTACTCTTGCTTTTAATGTAGCTCAAAGAGGTGTTGCTCCTGAAGATGATAGTCCTCATACAAATTGATGCTGCTTTCGGATAAAAAAACAGTTCATATTCACAAATATCCTTATGCAGAAAAAAGAAATCCTGTGTTACATAGGATTATTAAAGAGAATGCCGAAAAGATGGATAAGGGTGCATTAATGACTTCTTGGTATTGTGAGCATATAAAAGAATTTAAGTTAATTGGGGATTATGTATATAATCTCATTATAAATTTTCAATATACTTTATACAATCCCATAGTACCTTTAAGTGAGAATTATTCACTTAAGTTGCATCATTTGTGGGGTCAGTTGTATAATAAAGGATATTATCAAGATTCTCATTGTCATCTTCCTTTTCATTGGTCTTTTGTGTACTTTGTCAATACTCCTAGGGGATCATCACCTTTAGTTTTTACGCAGAATGGTAAAAAAATTAAAGCAGAATCAGGAAAGCTTTTAATTTTTCCTGGGAATGTTGCACATCATGTACCCAAAAATAATTGTGAGGGAAGATCTATAATTGCTGGTAATTTTTATTATAAAGTAGAATGATGCCCTTTGATGCCTACCGTTGTTATCTGTCTCTGAAGAATCACTTCACAAAAGATCATTATGATTATATCAAGTATAGGGGTAAAACCAGAGCAACCAAACAAGCCTTCTATAAGAGGAAAGATCGATTCTGGTTTGAGAAGTTTGCAAGACAAAAAAAGGATAAAGAGGTAGAAGAGTTTTTTGTTTCTAATTTCGTATATACAACAGATCCAGGAACTATGTGGATTGGTGAAATGATCAAAGAAGGGGAAGGACGATATATTGACTGGAAAAAGAAAATTCAGTCACTTTCGTATATTTTCAAAGAAGAGGTAAATGTGCTATTTGAGCAAAATAAGGTAAATGAGGTATTTGACTGTTCTGATGGACATCCACCAATTTTACGAAATTATCTTGGTGGGAAAACCTCCCTTGAAACACTTGTAATCTGTGATATGATATTTGACTACAGAAAGGATTGGGACAAAAAATTGGACGATCCTGTGTGGGAAACCGTAAGTCGAAAAATTAAAAAATACACTCCTTTCCTAAATATAGATGTACCACGTTATAAAAAAATTCTCCAAGAAACAGTGCTATGAGTGAATTTTTTGATTCAGAAGTTGTCCGTGCAGAGATGGCTGAGATTAGTGAACTTCAAGAAGAAGTTTATACTAATGTATTCAAATTTCCTACTATGTCCAAAGAGGATCAACTTTATCATATTGAAATTCTGGAGAGATTGCTTGAGAAGCAAAAGGTTCTTTATACTCGTTTGAGTTTATCTGATGATCCTGCTGCTCAAAGAATGAAAGAAGAAATTCTTCAATCTGCTTCTATGATGGGTCTTCCCTCTAATGTAGACATGAATCTTCTTTTTAATAATATGAATAAAATGGTAGATGTTATGAAACAACAACTTGACCGTCGGTGATTTTTAGTTTAGAATAACAAGGTACACACAAGCCAAATCTCAAAAAATCCGAGGTAATCTAATGTCTTTTAAAGACCTTAAAAAACAGTCTTCTCTTGGTTCACTGACCCAGAAGTTAGTCAAAGAAGTAGAGAAGATGAATAATACTGGTGGAGGTGCTGATGAGCGTCTCTGGAAACCAGAATTAGACAAGACCGGTAACGGTTATGCTGTCATTCGATTCTTACCTTCTCCTGAGGGTGAGGATATTCCCTGGGCAAAGATGTATTCACATGCATTTCAAGGACCTGGTGGTTGGTATATTGAAAACTCCTTGACCACAACTGGTGGTAAGGATCCTGTTTCTGAGCACAATCGTGAGCTCTGGAATAGTGGTAATGAAGCAGACAAAGACACTGTTCGTAAGCAGAAGCGTAAGCTTTCTTACTATAGTAACATCTATGTTGTAAAAGATCCCACTAATCCTCAAAATGAAGGTAAAGTATTCTTGTTCAAGTATGGCAAGAAGATCTTTGATAAGATTATGGAAGCAATGCAACCAGAGTTTGAGGATGAAACTCCAATTAATCCTTTTGACTTCTGGCAAGGTGCAAACTTCAAGTTGAAGATCGTTAAGAAGGATGGTTACTGGAACTATGACAAGTCAGAGTTTGATGCAGTATCACCTTTACTAGAGGATGAAGATGCACTAGAGGCAATTTGGAATAAAGAGTATTCTCTTCAGGCACTAGTTGCTGCAGATCAATTCAAGTCTTATGATGACTTGGAGAAGCGTCTCAAGTATGTACTTGGACAAAGACCTGCTCAACGTAGAGTAGTTGATGAGTCCTTAGAGGATGAGAGTGAAGGTCGTGGAACATTCACACCTGACTTTAAATCCAGAGCACCAGTTGCAGCAGCTCCAGTAGCATCTGCTAGTGCTGATGAGGACGATGCACTCAGTTATTTCCAGAAACTTGCTGAGGAATAATTATTAATATAGTTTAATATTTTCTGCTCTTTTGAGGGTTCCATTCACATATTGAGTGGAACCTTTTTTATATTTCATTGCAATTTCCATATCATCTTTGATTACACCTAGATATTTTGGTTTTAGTAAGTAGATATCTCTTTTTTTATCTTCTATTCTTTCTTCGTAGGTGTAGTTTGTTACTTCTGTAGTACAATCAGCACTTAGGACGGTTACTTCTCTTTCTACATTAGAATCAAAGTAAGTAACTGTATAATCTGATTCGCATTCAAGTCCTTTAGGGACAATAACTACATCCTTACTGTTTTTTATCTCTTTTGTTTCATAATGATGTGCTGAATTTAGATTTTCATAGGTATCGTATTTGTCTAGAAGAAATCTATCAAAATCATTTTGGAGCATTGGCCATTCAGTTTGAACATTAACAATATTGTTGCAAGTCAATACTAACCAATCTAATTCAGAACTTCCATAATATTGATAGGCAACATTGTCAGGTCTATCATCACCATGAATTTTATATTGTGTATGTAATGCTAAATTTTCAAGGATATCTTGTTCAAGAGCACCTCTTTTAAATAAATTTTTTACAGTAATATAGTCAGATATACGTGCATCTGGAAATCTGTTAACGTATTCAAAATTTGGAACTTTACTGAAATAATCTGACATTTTAGTACCCTATTTCGTTGTCGCTATTGTAATCACTACTAAAGACTGGTTCAAGTTCTTGAAGTGCCATTGTTATTGAATATGCAGTCATATGACCAGTCTCAAAGGTTGCATAGTTTCCATCAGGCGTATATTGAGTAGTTAAAGATGTCATTGCACATTCTTTAAATTTATTTAAGTAAGGATGTGGATTTCCTTTGTGCATATATCTAAGTCTCCATGTATTTGGTGATGAAAGGAATAAATTTTCTCCTGTTGTTTGAGGTGCCATTCCTCTTTTAAAGAAGTTAATAATTTGAATGATAGTATTTGCTTCTTCTCTATTTCTTGCAGCAAGTTTCCATGTAAAAGTAAATGGTCTTAATGATGGATCTTTAAATAACAATTCCATATTTGGATTTAGGATTTGTCCAGTTGTTCTGGTTAGAAGTTGAGCACCAGTTCCAGATGCCATTCCAGCAATACCTTTTGATACTGCATCTTTTACTTCTTTACTATTGTTTTGTATTTTTTTTCCAATTGCTTCTGCTTCATTGGCCATTCCTTCAAAACCTTTTTCAATTCCACTAAGTGCTAGATTTGCCATTGCAGTTTGGGCAGGATCCATTTTATCACCACCCCAACTGACTGCATTAGCATCACTAATTCCGCCTGGAATTGGGAGTACGACTGATCCGTTTGTTCTACTATCTCCACCACTTCTTTGAGACCATGTATAACCATCTCTTGTTTTTGGTTCGTATTTTAGTCTATCGATTTTAATATAATCTTGAGCATTACCTGTTTGTCTTAAAGTGGCTGGATATACTAATACTTTACCTCCACTACCACCACCCAATATTCCACTTAGTCCTGCTCTTACTCCTGCCTCACCCAAGGCTCGTAAGGTGTCTCCTGTGTTACTTCTTCTACTACTATTAGTATTGCTGTTTGTATCTGTACTGTATCCAGCGTCTTGAGTACCTTTTGTACTTGATTCTGCTGTTGCTGCTCCAGGAGGGGTGTATCCTATATTTCCAGAATTGGTGCCATATATTGCTTGTGTAGGAGGGGGTTGAGTTTTTCCATCCCATTCTCTTCTAGCAACTTGAAGAGCTTGTTGTCTTGCTTTTCCTACTTCCCTTGATGAAGAATAATGTGATTTTTCTGCACTAGATGCACTTGAGTTTGGAGTAAATTTTCCTCCTTGAGGTATAGTTCCAACCTCAGTTTCTATATTTCTAAAACTTCCTCTTCCTACTCTTTGTCTTACTAAACGATTAACTGTGATTTCTCCAGTTGATGCATTTGTTGTATAGTAATATTGATTGCTTCCCAAAGAACCACCAGGTCTTATTCTATTCTTTACAGAATTGGACCCGTAGGTTGCGGTAGGAGAAAAAGTTTGAGCCATTAGAGAAACTTTTTATTTATTTAGCGTGGAACTTGTAGGAATTTTGCATAAGGTATATTAAGTAGGTCATCAAGTTCATTTCGTTGAACAATATAAAGTTGTCCTGCTAATTCACCCCAAGTGTAATTTCTGTATTTTCTCCAATGAAAGTTAAGACCTCGGAATCCCCATGGAAATAAGTCCATACATGCAATAAGGGGATGTTGGTCATATTCTTCACCGGGAGTTTTAGCATTATAGACGAAAGTATAGAAGTTTCCTACATCAGGTACTGGAGTGACAGTTTCATTAAGAACTTCCATAATTTCCAGCATCATTTCTTCTTGGTCATTAGTTCTATTATTTAAGTCACTTAGGTATTGGCGGATACGATTATCCTCCTCCTGTTGTTCTTCACCATCAAACCCAAAATCATTATCTGCCATGGTTGATACCTAATTCTTGTTCGGTAACAATTTTAAATTCAATCTTTCTATCTTTACACCATTCATTTGCAGCAGCCCATTTTGCTTGATTAACTGCATAGGTTTTGCATTCATAGAGATATGATTTGGTCACATTCTTTCTTGGTTTGGGTGGTCTGGTTTGTTTTTTTGGTTTAACCTCAATCACATAAGTTTTAATTTGACCAGTACTCTCTTTGACTTTTATAATGAAGTCCGGAAAATAACGTCTTGTTTTACCATCAGGAGCACGATAGGGGATCCAAAATTCTTCACTTCCCCACTCTATAATACTTTCATTTAGATCACACCAACTACAAAATCTCTTTTCCCAACTACTTCTACAG
>VTLG01017225.1_pt1 | contig 10794 bp, 14 predicted proteins | sample 4694571 | NCBI WGS metagenome assembly VTLG01 (sample SAMN12604809, study PRJNA352737) | marine metagenome | biome: ENVO:00000447; feature: ENVO:00000209|ENVO:00000569|ENVO:01000036; material: ENVO:00002151; isolation source: viral sequences binned using virsorter ... | reverse complement strand
TTGACAAATCTTATACATACTTTTTAAGCTTTGTCAAGTCTTTTTTTTCTTACATCTCCCAAGCAACCGCAACCCCAATACAACCAGCAATTGTACCAATAAATGGTAGCATTGAGCCAGTTAAAATAGTTAGCATATAAAACCCAGTTATACTAACAAGGGAAGCAATTAAAAGTGTATTACTATTCATACAACCTCCAGTTGTTTTTATCTGTGTCCGAGTTTTACTAATCTTAAGCTAAAACCCCTTGACACAGCTTGATTGTTATTAGCATATCTTTTATTACAAGTAGGAATTGAAACAACTCCAAGTTGTACTAAATAGTTATGCTTTGAAATTGGACTTACTAAACTATCTAACTTACTCAAATGAGTAGTTGAAAGTTCTTGCCATGCTTTTTTATTATATTTATATTTTTGCATATAAAAATTATTATGCATAAAATTATGGCACAATTATGGCAGATATTAAACTAATTTAAAAGAATAAAGACCGCCCAGCTTTCAAAATTTTAGAGGGATTTGACTAGCTATCTGGCAAGATTTAAAGGGGTATGAAATACAACTAAAAGGTGTGTAGTTGCTTGTTAAACTGTAGATTGTGTGAGGATATATAAGATATCTTTTATATAGGTTAAATAATACCTATAGTTGTAAACCAACTAAAGATTGTAAAAGATTTTAAAAGATTATTAAAGGATATTTAGAGACCCTTTAAGAATTCTAGGAGGAGTTGTAAGAGAACAAACAGGGTACATATGGTACAGGGTGGGGTGTGTGGGTATGTATGTACTGCTTATGAATTTTTAGAGAGTTTAGATGTAAACTAGATAGACTCGCCCTGCTTTAAAGACCAGCTTAAGACTGAGCTAGATAGCTGGACTGTCCCAGAGGTATCTCTTAGATGCTTCACCCCCTGGAGGGCAGTTACCTTAGTATACACACGATTCTTACATTTGTCAACGTCTACCAGAAATAAATTTTAAATCGTGTTGTCAACTAGGTGTAAACTTGTTATACTAGATTATATGAATACAAGTTTTCTACCTTCATTAGATAATAAAAGGAAGTTGACAGAACAACAACAAACATTTCTTTCAACTCTTGCAACATCAGCTAAAGGAGATATAAATAAAGCTTTGAATATTGCAGGGTATAAAGAGACTTCATACTACAATGTCATTAATAGTTTAAAAGAAGAAATTGTAGATGTCGCCACAAAGATTCTAGCAAAGTCAGCACCACAAGCTTCTCAGAAATTAGTTGAGATACTTAATAGTGATGACCCCATTCCACAAGTCAATGCTAAACTCCAAGCAGCCCAGACCTTGTTGGACAGAGTGGGTGTTTCCAAACGTGATAAGTTGGATGTTACCCATACAGCTACAAGTGGTATCTTTCTGTTACCTGAAAAGAAAACTCTAATTGATGGTGAAGCAGAAGAGGTCGAAATAATAAATGAGAAAAAGGAATAGTTCTACTATACCCTTTGGTTATAAGTTATCAGAAGATAACAAAACATTAGAGAAAGTTGATAAAGAACTTTCATCTTTAAATGAAATGAAAGATGGTGTCAGGTCAGGAGCTTTCTCTTTAAGAGGAGCAGTTGAGATTTTAGAACACCAAACTGGTCGCAAGTTATCTCCTATGGGATTAAAGAAAATCATAGACAGAGATAGCTTTGAAAAGCCAAAAGGATTATTAAGTAGAAATGACGAGACAGTATAATTATAGCTTTGAACAAAAAGCAAAGTTAGCATCCAGAAAAGCAGTTAAAGAAAAAGAAAAAGAAATTAAAAGACTGCGTAAGAACTTAGAGAATAAGACAATAAGATTAAGAGCTAAGAAAGAAGCTCTCTCTATTGTTCATAAAGCAGAGACTGATTCAAAAAGTAAATCAGGAACTGTCATGGATGAAGGTCAATACAATGTATTACCTAAACCCGTAAAAGATTTATTAGAAAAAGAAAAAGACAGAATAGTATTCAAACCTAATAATGGTCCTCAAACAGAATTCTTAGCTGCACCAGAGCAGGATGTTTTGTACGGAGGAGCAGCAGGTGGAGGTAAGTCCTACGCCATGCTGGTTGACCCATTACGATTCATGCACATTAAAGAACATAGAGCTTTGTTATTAAGAAAGTCTATGCCTGAATTAAGAGAATTAATTGACAAATCTAGAGAACTCTATCCTAAAGCCTTTATAGGTTGTAAGTTTAGAGAAGTCGAAAAGATTTGGAAATTTCCTTCAGGAGCAACATTGGAGTTCGGTTATCTGGACAGAGATGCTGATGTGTATAGATACCAAGGTCAATCATATACCTGGATAGGGATTGACGAACTCACTCAGTATCCAACAGAATTCCCACTCCAATATTTGCAGTCACGATTGAGAACAACTAATCAAAAAATAAAATGCTACATTCGGTGCACAGCAAACCCTGGAGGTGTCGGAGGAAACTGGGTTAAGAAAAGGTATCTAGACCCAGCACCTCCTAATGAAAGCTTTAAAGGTGAAGATAAGATTTCAAGAAAATTTATTCCAGCTAGATTAGATGATAATCCTTATTTAGCTTTAGATGGTAAGTACCAACAGATGTTGGAATCCTTACCTCCTGTACAAAAGAAACAACTCCTAGATGGTAATTGGGATGTTGCTGAAGGTGCAGCATTTTCAGAATTTGAATATGATAAACATTGTGTAGCTCCTTATATTCTTCCTAAACATTGGGAAAGACTAAAAGGAATTGACTATGGTTATGCATCAGAGTCTGCTGTTATTTGGGGTTGTGTAGACCCTACAGATGAAACCTTAATTATTTATAGAGAACTATATCAAAAAGGTTTAACAGGTGAAGACTTAGCTAAGAAGATTTTTCAATATGAAAAAGAAGATAAGCTTTCTGTTAGAGGAGTTTTAGATGTTCAAGCTTGGGCAAGAACTGGAACAACAGGACCAACTGTTGGAGAAGTCTTAACGAGAGCTGGACATAAACTTAGAAGAGCTGATAAGAATAGAATACAAGGTAAAATACAAGTACATGAAAAATTAAAAATAAATGAGAAGGGTAGACCTAGAATGATTATATTTAAAACGTGCCCTAATCTTATTAGAGAATTACAAGGTATACCTACAGACCCTAACAAACCTGAAGATGTAGATACTAAAGCATCAGACCATGCTTATGATGCATTAAGATATTTAATCATGGCTAGACCTAGAAGTCAAACTGCTTATGAGAAAATGAATCAAATTAAAAAATGGAGACCTGCTGACCCTGTGTTTGGTTACTAATGAAAATACATAGTTTATTTCCAACTCCTGTTTATGAAACAAATCTTAATAGAGAATTTACTAAACAAGAATTAGAATTAATTAAAGCTAGTGAAATAGAATGTATTCCTAATATGGGTAATACTTCTAGTGAAGATAATTATATATTAGAACAAGAAGGATTTAAAGATTTAAAAAAAGAATTAGAAATTATTTTAAAAGATTATATGGATAAAGTTGTTAGCCCTAATCAAAAAACGGATTGTTATATAACACAATCATGGTTAAACTATACTGAAACAAATGGCTATCATCATATTCATAACCATCCTAATTCTTATTTATCAGGAGTTTTATATTTTAATGGTGATAAAGAATATGATAAAATTCATTTTAGTAAAAATGATTATAATCAAATTCAAATTGGTACTGATAAGTATAATAGATTTAATTCTAGTAGTTGGTTTGTACCTGTTCAAACAGGGCAGGTTGTAATATTTCCTTCCCATCTACATCATATGGTTTCTCCAAAGCAAGGAGATAATCTTAGAATTAGTTTAGCTTTCAATAGCTTTATTAAAGGAACATTGGGCACTAAAAATGAATTAACAGAATTGAGGATTAATGTATAAGATTTTAATATTAGCTTATTTAATTGGTGCAGACCCAGTAATGACACAACAAAATTTTGAAATGCAAGGATGGTATAAGACCATGCAAGAATGCCAAGCCAATTTATTAAAGCAACACCCTGACCAAACTTATGAAGTGATGAGAGAGTTTGTTGAAGATACTAACTTTAAATGGGATTGGTTAGTTGCAGGATGTACTAATGAAGAAACAGGTGAGAAGTTTTTAGTTTACCCTACTTATCCTAAAGGGAAACCTGATGAACTAGAAGGATTAGAGTTTGAATTAAAGGATGTATTAATCTAATGTTTATGCCAGAAGAAGTAAACTTATTTTTACTATTTGTATTTATAGTTATATATCTTTTATTTAAAATATTTGGATGGTTATAATGCCTATATATACTTTTAGAAATACGTTGACAAACGAGCAATATGATGAAATAATGACTTATGAGGAATTACAAGAATATACAAAACAAGAACATATTGAACAAGTATTTAAAATAAATCTTTATAGGTATTCAGATAACAATGGTATTAAAGACCAAGAGACTGCTTGGATGAAAGATAAGAACATTAAAGGTAATGGGAAGTTTGAACCTTATGGTAAGGTTAAGACATCTCAAGATAATAAAAATTTTAAAAGAAAGAAAGATAAGAAGCACTTTAGTCTATGAAGCGAAGAAAAGTTAAAATCAATAAGAAAGCCAAAAGAGAAATTGATAGGTATCCATTAGTAGAAGTTCATTGGTATGATATTGTATCAGATTCTAATTGGCAAAGTATTGCTGCTTGTAAGAAAGCCAAGCTACCACCCTGTATAACCAAAGGACATCTTCTATCTCAAACTAAAGGAATAACAAGGATTTTTGGTGACTATGCTTTATCTGAAAAGGATGAAGGCACCATTGATGAGATTGCAAATACAACATTAATACCTACATCTGTCATTATTGAAATCAAGAAGATTGTTGACAAACGAGGTTAATATGTGTATTATTATATAGTATAGAGGTATTTTACATATGGCTTTACTACCACCAGCTCAAAGGCAAAAAGACCTATTGAGTAAAGAAGATGATAAACAGGAAGATATAAATCTTCTTGTTTCCATGATAGATAAGAAATTTACTGCTTGTAAAGATTCTAGACAAGATGATGAAAGTAGATGGTTACAAGCTTATCATAACTATCGTGGTAAATATTTTAAAGATGTTCATTTTACCGAACATGAGAAATCTAGAGTATTTGTTAAAGTTACTAAAACAAAAGTATTAGCAGCTTATGGACAAATTATAGATGTCTTATTTGGAATGGGTAAGTTTCCATTAGTTATTCAAGAAACTAAAATTCCAGAAGGTATATCTGAATATGCTCATATGAATCCATTAAAAGAACAAATGGGTAATGAGAATATGGAACCAACTCCTAGTGTTGAAGGAAACTTAGAATATATTCCTGGTCAACCTATGAGTCCTACTTCTAATTTAGGATTTCCTGGTGATGGAAAACCTTTACCTAAAGGAGCTACCTTTAGTTCTTTAAGTGAAAGTTTTCTAGGTAGTCTTGAACCTGAAATGGAAAAAGCAGAACTAACAGAAGGTCCTGCTAAACTTCCAGAATTTCCTCAAATTAAACCAGCACAAATTGCTGCAAGAAGATTAGAAAAAGTAATCCATGACCAATTAGATGAATCTAATGGTAATGTTAATTTAAGAAATGCTATCTTTGAATCTTGTTTATTAGGAACAGGAATATTAAAAGGTCCATTTACTTATAATAAAACTTTACATAAGTATGCAGCAAGTGGTAATGGTAATGCAAGAGAATATCATCCTGAATTTGTAAAAGTTCCAAGAGTTGAATTTGTAAGTCTATGGGATATGTATCCAGACCCTAATGCAAGAAATATGGATGAATGTGAATTTATTATTCAAAGACATAGATTAAACAGACATCAATTCTTAGATTTAATTAATAGACCTTATTTTAGTAAAGAACAAATTGAAGCTTGTTTAGCATTAGGTCCTAATTATAATAAACAATATTGGGAATCAGATATTCAATTAGAAACAGATTCTTATTCTGATATAGAAAAAAATAGATATGAAGTATTAGAATACTGGGGTACTGTAGATGCTATGACTGCTAGAGAACAAGGATTAGCACTAGACCCTGATATAGAAGATTCAACTCAAGTACAAGTAAATGTTTGGACTTCAATGGGTAAAATTATTAGAATAGTTGAAAATCCTTTTCAACCTTTTAGAATACCTTACCAAGCTTTTGCTTATGAAAAGAATCCATATAACTTTTTTGGAATAGGTGTTCCAGAAAATATGGATGATGCTCAACAAATTATGAATGGTCATGCAAGAATGGCTATAGATAATTTGAACTTAGCTGGTAATTTAGTATTTGATATTGATGAATCAGCTTTAGTTAATAATCAGAACATGGAAGTTTATCCTGGTAAAATCTTTAAGAGACAAGCAGGAGTTCCTGGTCAAGCAATATATGGAATTAAGTTTCCAAATACTGCTGTAGAAAATATGCAGATGTTTGATAAGTTCAGACAACTAGCAGATGAATCAACAGGAATACCATCATACTCACATGGACAAACAGGAGTTCAAAGTATGACAAGAACAGCATCAGGTATGTCAATGCTTATGGGTGCTGCATCTTTAAATATTAAAACAGTTATTAAAAATATTGACGACCAATTAATTAAGCCTTTAGGAGAATCTATGTTCCAATGGAATATGCAATTCTATGAAGGTGATTTACCAATCGTAGGAGACTTGGAAATAAAAGCCACAGGGAGTTCTAGTTTGATGAGAAAAGAAGTTCGTTCTCAAAGACTAACAATGTTCTTACAAACTATTCAAAACCCTGCAATTGCTCCATTCGTTAGAATCTCAGAAGTCATTAAAGAGTTAGCATACTCATTAGATTTAGACCCTGAAGAAATAATTAACTCTAAGGATGAAGCAGAAATTTATGCTAAAATTATAGGATTCCAAAATGCTAACAAAGCAAATGGCTCACAAGCTCCTGTCCCTGGTCAACTCGGACCAATGGGCGGTGATGGAGGAGTACCTCCAGAAAATGCAGGAACAAACGTCTCTGGAAATGGCGAAATCCCAATCGGTTCAGACAACGCACCAATGCCAGGGGAGATGGATTTTTCTGGACAGACTGAGGAACCTGCCTAATCAGGTAAGAGAAATTATTAAAGACTAATGTTGACTAACTAACAATTAGTTGTTATAATAACACTATAGGATAGAAATATGTCAAAACCCATTAACATGGCTACAGGTGGACTAATGTCTAAACCACCTTATCTTAGACCTAATGATGAATCTGATAAAGAAATCAGAGCATCTGATGGAAATCTAAAAAGAGAACCTGCAGGTATTACACCTTATGATGTAAATACTCCAGCTTCAGCTAGGAAAGGTTTACCTCAAAGAGGTTTATCTCCATCTAGAACTAGATATTCAAGAGGTGATGGTGTTAAACCTTTAATGCCAGACCAGATTCCTGAATTAGAACAACATGAAATAGAACCTGGTGATGTAGCTTGGTTAAATAAAAAAGATAGAAAAGAATTAATTCGATTAAATATAAAAAAAGAAAATTCAGATACTTATGGTAAACTTTCTGAAAAAGAAAAAAAGAGAATTAAAGAATTAGAAAAAAAAGATAAAGAACAAAAAGCTCCAAAGAAAAAAGCAGCTCTTGGTGGTTACATGGATAACTTCCAAATATCTCAAGAAGAACCTTTAGCAAAATTTAGTATTGGTGGTTCAGCAGCTCTTGCTGAAAAGTATGATAGACGAAAAGATTATAAAGCTTTTGCAGAAGGTGATTTAGTAGAAGAAGAAATTGTTGAAGAACCTTTAATGGCTCCAGTAGGAATGGAAGAAGGTCCTATGCCATTGATTGAAGATGAGATTGCTGCAGATGATGTAGCTATGGAAGAAGATATAGCTATGGAAGATGCAGAAAGTATTTTAGATACTTCAATGTTAAGTGAAGATGAAGAAGCAGTTGTGGATGCTGCTATAGAAATGTATCCAGAATTAGAAGCCATTTTACCAAAAATGGTTGCAACAGAATTTACAGAAGATGGAGAAGTAGAAGGACCAGGTACTGGAACTTCAGACTCTATCCCAGCATTATTGTCAGATGGCGAATTTGTATTTACAGCAAAAGCTGTTAAGAATATCGGCATTGATAAATTAAGAAAAATGATGGCACAAGCTGAAGAAGCTTATGATGCTGGTATGGTTGAACAAGAAGATGCGGCTGCAATAGCAGAAGCTGAAACCATAGTATAACAGAATTTAGAGTAGGTACTCTAGATAAACAAGCTACCTTCTAGGAATAGAAGCCCTTGTAGCTTCGTTTCAAATTAATCTACCTTTTTTTGCTACCTTCAGTAAAAGAAGCCCAAAGGAGGATAATATGAATAAAGAGAACGAAGGAACTAAGACAGTCGTGGCGAATCCATATAATCGCAAAAAGTATTGGCATACAGAAGATGTCATGCCAAAACAAATGACACAAGATGCGAATAGTGGACCAGCCGTTTCTGACCCTGAGGTGAAAACAGGATTTGACTACGCAAGTAACACTACAACAGATAGTGCGAACCCAAATGTATTAACAACTTCTGATTCACTAAAAGCCACTACGGATAAGGTCGAAGATTCACCATTAAGTAATGTTGAAGCTAAACCTTATACAAAAGTTGACTATAAAAAAAGATATGATGACCTAAAGCGTTATTATGACAGGAAACTAGGTGAATGGAATAATAAGGAAGGCGACCTTAAAGCACAGCTTCAAGCAAACCGACCTAAGTATACACCACCTAAATCTGAAGAAGAGCTTAATGCTTTTAAGAAAGATTACCCTGACATATATGGTGTGGTGGAAACTGTATCTCACTTGCAGTCTCAAACTGAGATGAAAGGTTTGCAAGAGGAAGTTGACTCTTTAAAAAAAGCTAATACAGCTTTAAGTCAAAGAGAAGCTCAATTAGAGTTATCGAAACTTCATCCAGACTTTAATTCAATTAAAGAATCTGATGATTTTCATAACTGGGCAGACTCACAACCCATGGAAATTAAATCATGGATTTATGAGAACAACTCCAATGGTAAACTTGCTGCAAGAGCAGTTGACCTGTATAAGAAAGACCGAGGACTTGGATTAGATAAAAAACCAAACGAAGATAAGCAAGTTAATAGAGGTGCTGATTTGTTAGTTAAAACTAACGAACAAATTCAACCACCAACTAATAATAAGATTATTTTCAAAAGTTCTGATTTCGAAAGAATGTCAGATGCTGAGTTTGAAAAAAGAGAACAAGAAATTTTGACAGCTCAGAGGGAAGGTAGAGTTATTAACGATTAATAACTTTATCATTTTTATTAACCAACAACAATAGAAAAGGAGTCATAATATGGCACATTTTTCTGGTGCAAGTACAACTAACTTCGGTGGTAATAGTCCGAGTTCACCACAGGCTAATCAATGGTGGGTACCTCGTATATATTCCAAGAAAGTTCAAATAGCACTTCGTAAAGCGTCTGTTGCAGAAGCAATCTGTAACACCGACTATATGGGTGAAATTAAGAGCTTTGGCGATACAGTTAATATTGTACAAGAGCCACAAATAACTGTAAGTGATTACACTAGAGGAGCAACAGCTTCTTCTACAGCACTTACTGACAATGAACTTCAATTGGTCGTTGACCAAGCGAAGTATTTTCAATTTCAACTAGATGATATCGAGAAAAGATTTTCTCATATCAACTTCCAATCAGTTGCTTCAGACAACGCAGCATACAAGCTAAAAGATGCTCTAGACAGTAATGTTTTAGAATATATGGCAGCAGATGCTCAAGTTGCAACAGCAGCTAATGCAAGAGGCGGCACAGTTGCTTCTCATGCAACACCTATAGACATAGGTTTTGGAACTGGTGAAGTTGACCCTTTAAATGAGATGAGTACATCTGCTAAATTGCTTGATGAACAAAACGCACCTGAAGAAGGTCGTTTTTTCGTTGGAGCACCTAAGTGGTATGATATGCTATCTAACACATCTTCTAAACTATTATCAGTAGATTACAACGCTGGTAAAGGTAGTCTTAGAAATGGATTAGTTGCATCTGGTCTCGTTAGAGGTTTCCAAATGTACAAATCAAATAATCTTTTAACAACTGACAACTCAGGTTCTACTCCAACTGGAACAGCAACCGACCCTGTCAATACATGGGGTCAAATGAGTTCGACTTCGTGTGCGTCACAGTTAAAGATTGTTGAGTCTCTAAGAAGTACAACTACTTTCGCTGATATCGTAAGAGGACTTATGGTATTCGGAAGAAAAACTCTTAGAAGTGAGTGCTTAGGAAGAACAATCTACGTAACAGACTAATAATCTAATACTTTGTTGGGCGATTGAAATATATCGCCCAGCAACTAACTAAAGGATTAATTATGGAAAATATTAAAGAACAAATTAAACATCTATGGACCGACCATAAAAAAGTGGTTATCGGTGTAGCAGTTGTTATAGTAATTATTATTATAGCTACTTAATCCATTAAAGGAAATTTAAAATGGCAAAGACCTATCTAGCTATGACTAACGAATTGTTAGTTGAAATTAATGAACCTGAACTAACAGCAATTTCTGGTGCAGTAGGTGTGCAAAAACAAGTTTCTAATTGTGTAAACAGAGCTTACTTTGATATAGTAGATGCTGTTGACGATTGGTCTTGGTTAAGTACAGATGTACCTGATGACCCTTATTATGGAAATACAATTGTTGATTGTGTTGTAGGTCAAAGATGGTATTTATTAAAAGCAG
>VTLG01015509.1_pt1 | contig 10794 bp, 13 predicted proteins | sample 4694571 | NCBI WGS metagenome assembly VTLG01 (sample SAMN12604809, study PRJNA352737) | marine metagenome | biome: ENVO:00000447; feature: ENVO:00000209|ENVO:00000569|ENVO:01000036; material: ENVO:00002151; isolation source: viral sequences binned using virsorter ... | reverse complement strand
CGCTCTGGATGAAGAAAAACGCTCCTTCTTTGGGTTCTGGAAGTTTGCAGTCTAGCGCAGATCCTGAGCTATTATCCAAGATTTGAACTTGTGAATCTGTGTAGTCCATAACCCGAACACCTGTAATAGTCTCGGCATTGACGCCACCTTTAAGGACGATATGGCGTGGGATTTTAAATTCTTGCTTGTCTGTATAGGCCATTATTGACTCCGTTTGTTTTCTGCTCGGTTAATGTGTTTCACGACCAGATCTCGAGCGTCTCTGTGTGATATATTGGATTGTCTGGATACTCTTTGCGCTATCCGATCGATCGCTTCTCTTTTTTGCTTATCTGAGCTCATAGCTAAGTCTCCCTAATTTCTCGACTCTGGCGATCGCTAATTTCGTATTCTTGTGCTCTTCTTGTTTTATCTTCAGTCGACTATTGATCTCTGGTATGTGCTGCTCTCTCTCGAGTCTGCTCATCGCTCGATTCATGGAGATCAGTCTCAATTGTGCGATCTGTGGATGAGGGGTATTTATTACCCCGGAAATCATAAGATTTCGTCTCCACTCGTCATATCCGTCTTGATCGAAATGCTCGATCATCCGTTTGCCGATCTTCTCGAGTCGGATCCATTTGCTCGTATAGTAGTTTCCTTTATGAGCTGGATACACTCTGAGATAATCGTGCTCTGATGCGTCGATTATTGACCATCCCTGATCTCGGAGTATCGTTCTCATGTGTGACGAGTCGATCCGGCTCCCGACTGCCCTTGTCCCGTTGACTCCTGGAGTCTCTGGAATTGACGACAGAACAGGGAGAAGCATCGGAATTTCTACCGATTTCTTCTTCTTTCCTTCTTCGACTTGTGTTCTGTATATTTTCAATTCCCAATTCTCCGGATTATGAGCAAAGAAAAATCTTGCATTTGCTCTAACAGGGATTCTTGTTGTTGTTGTTGTGGTTTCTTCCCAAGGTTGAGAGAAATTACTGTAGTCCATTTGTAGTCTCCATTTTTAAAAAAGTGCCAGGAGACCGCATCATCCGGAGACTACATGATAGACCATGCAATCTCCTGACATAATATGCAGTCCTAGCGTTTAGATAGTAGTTTTACGCCGCGATCATCCTCGATAATTCCGAGGCCAAGATACGCATGACCCACTATGAAGGTCGATGCACTCATCGGCCGACGATCGAATTCCACAACCACCTTACCCATAGACATCAGATCCGCTGATCCTTGGACCCCTGCTGGGATACCATCAACATAACCAAGAGCCATAGGTGATATCATGTAGTTATCATAACCAGAACTTGCATTTTGATTTACTCCGAGAGCAGAAGAATAAACGTCTACACCGAAGAGATTTCCTTTAAAGTTTTCGCCTTTGGCCTGGAGCATATCCATAGAGGATTGCATTCGGCTGATTGCATTTCCGGTCTCGTTTCGGAGACTGTCCTGGAGCTCGGTTAGCGCTTTTGGGGCCAGAACGCAAGCATAAGGCCCAGGAGAACCACCAGCTGAACCGGTTCCGAAACCGGCTTGCTCAAGTTTAAATATGGCATCGAAAAAGTCATCGACGGAGAGCGTTGTAGTATTTGCACCTGCTGTATTAGTAAAAGAAGCAGCAGCAGCACCAGTAAGAGCCGCGAATCGTGTTTCATAGGACCCCGCGATAGATTGAGCAATACGGAACGGATCGATATCAGAACCACCGAATCCAGTCATTGAGGCCAGGTCTGACATTTCATAGATGATGTATTGACGAGCGGCGATCAGGTCTGCACTGTTAATAGTGAGAGCTGTCTTATTTGCGCTTTCGTCGGAGATCTCAGATCCAGCAGCTGACATGCTGTCGAAGCCGTCAAGGCCAGCAAGACGAACACGGACGGTATCTGATCCAGTACCGTTAATTGAGCCCTGATAGCTGAGAAGAGGAGTATTGCGTAGGTTTGAATTGTCTTTAAGCAGCAGGTTGATTTCTTGGGAAATTACTGCAGAAAGACGAAGGATATTTTCCATGTTGGAAAAACGAATCGGATCGACTGTTGCCATTGATGCACCTATTTGTTAGAGTGAGAGTATAGTCTGAGAGCGTTTGGAGACTTCTTCTGCTGTTACCGGTGCGACCGTATCCCTTCTCTGCTGTCTCTCATATTATAGCATAATTATGAAGGATGCAAGTATGATCGATATAATAGCGAAATGGGTCGACGGAAAATTATTATGCGGCCCAAAAAAAAGACGAGGAATGACCAAAGGAGAGTATCTCAGAGCCGTACATGTCTGTCGGGAGTTTAACGTAATTTCATTCCAGAACCTTTCTTCTCAAGAGCTTTTTTTGCTTTCTGGTAAAGCTCGCGATCGGGGCCTTTCGTTACAGCTTTTCCCTTCTGTAGAAAAGAATAGACCCGAGCTCGAGCCCATTGTGCCTGAGTCGCCCCTGGACGATGACCAACAGCCCAGGCAGCCAACCCTTTTTTATATACCTGATCGATAATCCCTTTCGGAATACCGGTCACTTTTGAGACCCCTCGAATGAATCGATCTTGTTGTGATCCCTTCTCCATTTTCGACGTCGCTTCTCTGATCTCTTCTCTCATTTTTTTTGCTGATAATGTGTATCTGGAAGGACGTGTTTTTTTTGTGTCTCCTGGGAGAGGTTTGAATCGAGCGGAGCCGGTTCTCTTTCCAGAGACTCGCTTTCTGATCTCGGCTTTTCGTCTCGCTGCTGTGCTTTCTCCGAGACCGGATGTATATTTTTTAGGGACTTTCTGTGCCATGTTTTTTCCTGTTAAAAAAGGGGAGAGGATTCGCATCCCCTCCCCATGATCAGAGGATGATCTGTTATGGTGGGATTAGTGGATGAACCAGACCAAAACGCCGTCCGCGTTCGCCAGAGCTGCCCCAAAAGTCAATCGAGCAACGCCGCCAGATCCGCCGGTAGCAGATACAGAGAATTCGTCCTCGTCTGCTGGAGTATCACCAAGAGCGGTCATGTTTCGAAGAGATAGACCATTCTTGAATACCAGTACGGCGTTAACAGTATTGCTCGGCAGAGCTTGAGACAGATCGAGAGTCGTAGTCGATCCGCCGGAGATTTGGAATCCCTGCTGCTTGAATGAAATACCCAATTTTGCAGCAGTCACGGAGGAGTCGGCAAGCTTGCCAGATGTTACACCAGAGTCTGCGAGAGCACTAGTACCAACGGCACCAGAAGCGATTTTTGCAGAACTAATCGCAGCAGAAGCAATCTTCGCAGAAGAAACAGCACTATCCGCAATCTTTGCAGAAGAAACCGCATTGTCTGCGAGTTCTGCTGTATCCACGGAATTATCTGCCATTTTCGCGTTAGTGATAGCATTATCAGCAATCTTTACTGTTTCGACACTGTTCGAAGCTAATTTCGAGGCAGTAACATTCGCATCGGTGATCTTTGCTGTGGTGACAGCATTATCGGCCAATTTTGCAGTAAGGACAGCAGCAGAAGCAAGAGCAGCAGATCCGACAGATCCATCAATAAGCTCGGATGATCCGACTGAATCATCTGCCATTTTTGCATTACTGATAGCGTTATCTGCAATCTTTACGGAAGAAACAGCAGAGTCGGCGATCTTTGCAGTGCTGACAGCAGCATCGGCCAATTTTGCAGTAGAGACGCCACCGTTTGAGATCAAGATGGAATCGCCCTGCTTCTCGAGACCTCCAGACGCGGTTACTTTTCCGAGTCCGGTGAATCTTTGGAAGGAGATGCTTGTAACGCCTAGATTCGGTGCTGTATCGTTGATACAAACGAAACCCTGATCAGCAAAAGTATTGCCCTGTAAACAGAACAGGAACGCTCCGGGGTAGTCTGCTCCAGCGTCCATATCTGTAGCGCGAGACATAGAAGAACCGGCGCTTGTATAGCTGTAAACGCCGTTTTCTGCTGCTGCTGTCTGGCCGAAAAGAAGGACTCGATCTCCACTGCCAAGAGTGACACCATCGATCGAAGCTGGAAGATCAGAAATATCGATATTGCTATCGATTGCAACCTTTACATTTTCTTTAACAGAAAGTCCAGCAGCTACAGAGTCGACATAGCTCTTATTCGCGGCGTGACCGCTGGCACTGGGAGTCTGTACAGATACGGATCCGGTAAAAGAATAGTTATCGCTTTCGTCCAATTTACTAGCGTCTACAGCATCGGCGGCGATCTTTGCTGTAGTTACTGCTCCGTCGTTGATTTTTGCGGTTTCGACTGCATTGCTAGCAAGTTTTGCGGCGCTGACTCCGGCGTCTGCAAGCTTTGCAGTTGTGACAGCCAAAGAACCAAGAGCGGAAGAATCAACAGCACCGGCGGCGATCTTTGCGCTTGTTACGGCGTCGTCTGCGAGTTTTGCTGTCTCTACTGCTGCAGAACCTAGTTTTTGAGCGGTTACTGCTGCGTCGTTGAGTGCTGCGGTTAATATGGCAGATGCTCCGATCTTGCCTGATGTGATGGCATTGTCTGCGATCTTCACTGATGTGACCGCATTAGTTGCGAGTTTTGATGCTTCGATAGCCGAATCGACTATCTGAGCGCCTTTAATTTGAACTGAACCCATGGGTTAGACTCCTAGATGTTTATAAATTGCAATTTGTAGTAGTCTCCAGATGATTCTTTTATACGTGTTTTCTGTTCATGATATCTCCTAGGTCTCGGGAGTGTAATCGATTGTAAGAAAGTCCCCGGTTTCGGGAGTGAATCCGGTTGTCGTAAATGTGTTCGAATTGTGCTCGGAAAATGTCTCTCCTTCCACTTGTCGCACACCATTATAGTAGACCCGAAGAGATCCTGCTTGATAATTTTCGGGGACTGTGAATGAGGTATTTGATCCGTCACATTGAGACGAAAGATCCGCTTGTTTCATGTCCTCTGCAGCTCCGGATATTGATGTCGAAAAAAGAAAGAATGCCATAACATTACGTCTCCTCGAGAATGACTGATATCTCCGCATTTCCGGACGTAGACGCAACAAAAACCGAGGATGATCGGTTCATCCCTCGACCGAGTCGAACCTGTAGATAATTATTTTTTGGCACTGTCGCTTTATGGGTTGGGATTGATCCGCCGTCTGTGGCTCCGTTATTACATACAATTATGCTTTTACCAACAGAGCCGAGAGATATTCGAGAACATGCCGAGGGCAAAAGAATCTCTGTCATCGTCGAATCGTTTGCGGTGAAATTATGAAACGCCGGATAACTCTCCAAGCTTCGAAGATCCTCGCTCATGACTGTCTCTTGTTGCGACTGTTCCATGCTGCCCGGACCTTGTCTCGGTTTGCTGCGTAGAACTCGGGATCTCTGAGAGCTCGATCAAGAAAGCCCGGACTATCTGGAGCCGGAATCGCTCCGACATTCGTTTTCGGTGCTTCGCTCATTCCTAGAGATTGCATCTGTTGAGCTGCTGAGGTTTGATATTCTTGCTCCTCTTGCTCTTGTATTGCTCCTGTTTCGTCTTCTAGCATCTTCAATGCCTGCAAGTGGGGCCGAATTGTTATCGGTGCATTCTCTGGGCTTTTCACTTGATTGTCGAGCCAATCTGAGAGAGATACTTTTTCTTTTTCCGATACTCCCCTCTGTGATCGTTCATAACTCCACTCTATCGCCTCAACAAGATCCGGATCTGTTAAGCCGTGCTTGGAAATCGACTGATACCGATCAAAGCGTTTCTCGGCTGTCGAGAGTTTGCTTTGCATCTCTTGCAATTGCTGATTGAGTATATCGACAGACGACATTGCTTTCTCTGCTTTCGAGAGTCTGCTCTCGGCTTCATCCAGAGCTTTCTCGGCAAGAGTCGCTCTCTGTGCTACTTTTGATACTCGCTCTTTGATGATGTTTTCCATTTCTGATTTGAGGACGTATATCCGTCCCTCGTTTTCTATTTCGGTCATGTAGTCTCCTGGGTAGTTAGATGGAATATTGTGCTCTTTCTGCTCTGATGCGCTCTAATTGCTGCTTTGCTTCTATTGGATCGAGATCCGGATTCAGCATTTGCATGGCATCGACCGGAGAGATCAATCCTGCGCTTAATTTCTGGATGATATCCTCTCTCTGTGCTTTCATCTCCTCAGGAGATAGGCCGAGAGGGGTATAAACTACTCGATAACCTGATTCGGGGAGTGATGCACCCAGAAAACGATTGCAGAGCATAGCGCATTTCTCGAGCATCTCCTGATCTGATCGTCGGAATACAGGAGCATATCGCCTCTGTGCTTCTCTTTGTCCGTCTCTGGAGATTGATAACGCATATCCCGATCTCGGATCTCCGCTCTGTCTCAAAACTTCGGAAGAGATTCCGGCAGCTGTGGCTACTCGATATTCGTATTTTGAGATACTCTCCAGCAGCTTCTCGGGATCCGCATAGGAGAAAGAGCCGATCAAGGGTTGTCCCTGCATGTCTGGCTCTGTCTGAAACATCAGAATAGAGCTCGGGTCTGTGGAGATCGCCGATCGTCTCCCTGTCAGATCGTTGTCTAGTTGAGACAATCCAGACACTGAGAGCCCAGCAACATATTTTTGCGGCCAGGAATTGTCTCTGACGCAATGCACATAAAACGAAAACAGCACGGCAGCAGTTAAGGAACCATATGCCAATTGAGCAGCATCGAAAGCATTGAAGAGTTGTCCGGTTTTTTCGGCATGATACAAAACAACCGGCAGAAACGGGACTCCTTCTTTGCTGCGATATGGATACGCGTCCCCTCTCATCGTGTCATGTCCCATATACTCGACAGACATGTCACGTCCTATTCCTCCGGAGGGAGTCGCTTGAAACATGCCGAACAGAGGATTGTTTTTGTCTCGAATGTCCAGGATATCCCAGACCCAGACCGGCTCTCCATTTTCCGGGTTCATCCGGAGACGCAGCTCCTGATAATACAGAGGAACGTCTGGAGCATCAGGAGACGCAGAAGCAATTACGAAGTCGGGAGATACGCATCGAAAAGACAGACCAGGGACTCGAGCAACAGAGCCGGCGTGATGAGGAGCAACATCGACCCGAACAAACATCTCTCGAATACCGAGCGTCATCTGTTGGACTCTTTGCATCAGCTGGAAATATCCGCTCTTTGTTACATATCCATCTCGACCGACCAGAGCCGTAATATCCTGATCGTTTGAAACGTTCGGATCGGAATGATACAACATCGCTAATTGTCTGGTCACCTGCTCAATTGCACATGATGACATGTCAGAGGGGCCGAGCGCTTCTCTTCTGTCTGTCGGGAGATGTCGCAGGAGCTCTTCCTCGAGATCTTGTTCCCAGAGACCGGTCAAGAGACGTCTCCGAAGAGCAGAATGTTTCCAGCGTGTCTCGTCGGAGTCCGTAGGCGCTTGAGGTTTTGCAGGTATGGAATAGTCTTGCATCAGTATACTCGTATTTGTTGTGGAATATTTGGTCTGTAGTCCAGAATCGGAAGGAGTCCATATCGGAGCGCGTCGATCGCATGACCATACGGATCTCTTGATCGTGCCGACTGTGATCGCTTCATAGTCCAGGACTGAATCGACTTGACAGTCTGTGTGCACTCAGGACGAATCCAGAAGTGCTTCCTCGACATTATAGCATGTAAAATCGACGCCCCTACATAAACCGAATGGCGACCTTTTCTCGCTCTGTGTACGGTAAACGGGAGGCCTCTGGGAGGATAGCCGAGGATGCTCTCGAATGACCTCATCAGCATAATGTTACTCATCCGATACTGGTCTCGTCCTCTGTGCTCTCCGTCTCCGGTCCATCGACAGAGGTTCGGATCGACTCCGTGTTTTTTCATCATCTCGAGTATCGCTTGTGCGTGATGTTCCGGAGGAGCCTGCCCGGAGACATACTCGGCAAGAACAAACACTCTCGGATTTTGCTGGTCTCTCATGTCAACACAAGACAAGATCGCGACCTGCGATCCGGGGTTCGAACCGTGATCGATTCCGATACAGAAACGATAGTCTCCTCCTCTGGGGACGGGTTGAGAGGATATCATCTCCTCGGAGAAATTCTCGAATACAACACCGATCGGAGCGACATCGAAAGAGCCGTTAATCCTGGCTTCTCTGTCGTAGGGCAGATAGGCCTCTGTGATCGAGTCGATCTGCTGCTGTGATAAGAGATAACCCTGAGGGAGTCCGATCGGAGTCGTTGCTTCTACAGTCAGAGGAGCTCTATGCGCAGAGATCAAACCCCTCTCTATCATCTCTTTGATATACGTAACATCGACCCCTCCGACAGGAGTTAAAGAGATCGCGACTGTCCCCCTTTTTCCTCCGGCTCCTCCTCGGCTTACCCGAGCTATAAGTTCGTTCATCGTACTTTGTTCGACTGGCTCGTCCACGGCTACGATATTGCACGTCGAACTGGCCAATCCTAGGCCCTGATTCGCTGTTTTGATGCGAATAATCGAACCGTTTCGAAACTTGACCAGGGGAGCCAGTCCCCGAAATCCTTTTCCTCGGACGAACTCGCAAGAAGGATCAAGATCGTCTTTTGGAATCATGTCGTATAACTTCTGCTGTATCGTCCTCGATTGCTCGTGAGAGTGTGTAATCAACCATGCTTCGATCGGAGGTGGGTCTGTTTTATAATATGGATGTCTGCCGAGACAATGATACAACAAGAGAGCACATGTCGCCATAGTTTTTCCTACCTGATTCCCTCCTATGAGAGCCTTTATCGGCGCCTTATCTTCAAGATATGCTTTTTGTGGTGGTGTCGGACTATAGTATCGGAGCGGATCGTGCTCTGATCGCTTTCTCAACCATGTTAATCTTTTTGCCATTCCACATAGCGACATTATTTTCTCCGATGGAATATGTCATAGCACATCGATCCGGCGTCTGTATGCTCTTTGCAGTATTCGATCATGCTGATTGTATTGGAGATGTTGGATATTTCTTCGCATTGTTTCCCGGAGGTCTGGGAGTCTATCCCTCTGGAGTAAACGAGGCACGTCATCTCTCGACACAGAAGCATACCTTCTTTGGTCTGTGTGTTCTCAGGGTTACAGATCTCTTTGATGACGTCTAGGTCTGTCAATTGCTGGATAACTTCCTGCTGTACTTGTGCGATCTTCTCTGTTGGTTCTTTTGGTGGCTGATTTGCAAAGAGAGTCCCTGCCACTCCGACCAATAATCCGATCAATCCTGCTAGTCCGATCTCTATCATTTCCGCTCTGTCCGTAATCTGTTTATGCATTCGTCGTATCTCGTTTCGTTGAGGTCAAAAGCCAATTGGATATCGTCTCGATCGAGTACCTGATCGGCTATAATCGCAGCAATAAGATCGTCGATCTCTGGCTGTGTTCTGTGTCCTCTGTATATCATAATCAGGTTTCGCAATCTTGACCGGTTACTGTTCAGCTCCTCGGCTAATTCACTATGCAGTTTTGCACCAGCTGAGACCCGATCAATCATATATAAGATCTGTCCCTCGATCGTCTCCTGATCTGCTATTTTTATCTGTCTCATGTTATCCACCTGATTATCGGTTCGGTCTTTGATCCCTTAACCCATACAAACCAAGCGAAGCAAACAGCCGACGATCGATCTTTATATTTCGGGTCATTGTTTTTGTACGTGTTCTGTCTGCTGCTGTGGATATATACATATTTTGGAGGAATTGTTTTATACATCTCCCCTCTCTTTTTTCCCTCGAGAAACTGGAGACGTAAATACATGATAACTTTGTTTCCTGGTCTTACTGAGTCGAGAGCTCGTTCGATAAATTTCTGCGCATGTTTATACGGGGGATTTGTCAGAATGTCTCCGTAATATTGCAGAGTCGATTTGGTAAAATCCAGAGTCCAAAGCGCCTCGCCGTTTCTCGAGACGATGTCCGTAGAAAATACCCGATGTCCTTTGAGTCTGAGATTTTTCGACAGTGCCCCGTCTCCACATGCACACTCCCAGACATGATTATCTATCGTCTCCCCGTCTGCCGTGAAACGCTCGTAAAATAGATCAAAGCTCTTTGGATCTGTTGCATAAAAGTCCTCGTTCTGTCTGTCTTCTTTGCTATGCGAACTAGAGCCGAGCATCTTCTGAATTGATACGCTGTTTTTACTCATGATCCCTTCTTCAGTGCTACAACATTCGAGCCGACTAGACTATGCAGATCTGATTGCACTCTCTGTCTCAGGAGTGGAGGGAGGGATATGATCGTGTTCACAATCTCGGACAGCAGCTGCTCGTCTGTCATTCTTTCATGTGCGTCGATGGCTCCCTCTTCTGCGTCTAGTGCTCGGAGCTCTTGCATCAAAGAGACGAGCTGTCTCTGTAGCGCTGCGTATGCCTGCCATGAGCCGCTCTCTTTTGCTTTGTCCATACTGGTTCGAAGTTCCGATATCTGAGTCTCCAGTATCTCTCGATAGTCCAGGATGTCGCCGCTTTTCTTCGCTGCTTTGGTCTCTGCTGGGAGAGTATGCGTCGCGTCGTTTTTGTACCCGAAGCGACGGGACAAAAGCCATGCCGCACATTTCCAATCTTCTTTTGCTGTGTTCTGAATCGTCTCCAGACAAGCTACAGCCGAAGAGCTCTCCGCTTCTCGGATCTTTTTTGCGAATGTCTTGTAGGGTTCTCTGGCTCTGTCTTGCTCTCCTTTCCGGATCCAGACATACAACGTATTCCGGACGATACCTCCGGCTTCTGCTGCGATGGCATACGTAGCCCCTAGACGTAAAGCCTTACATATTCTCTCTGTTCTCTCTTTGGTTAATTTTTTACTCATGTAGTCTCCGTTTTTTTTGAAAAAAAATAAAGCGTTTCTCTAAAATGCCTCGGTACGCGCAG
>VTLG01005587.1_pt1 | contig 10794 bp, 13 predicted proteins | sample 4694571 | NCBI WGS metagenome assembly VTLG01 (sample SAMN12604809, study PRJNA352737) | marine metagenome | biome: ENVO:00000447; feature: ENVO:00000209|ENVO:00000569|ENVO:01000036; material: ENVO:00002151; isolation source: viral sequences binned using virsorter ... | reverse complement strand
ACACCTTGTGCTTTACTTCTTTTCCTTGCAACGGCACTCCGTCTCTGGGATTCTGTCATGCTTGCCGCTTTTGCAGCAGGGACGCACTTTGGATATTTTCTTTTTGATCCACTCGCAGATTTTCTTCCACATTTTTTAAAACCTCCGCCTTTTTTCTTGGCGCCAATATCGACCCAATCTTGTTTAAACCATTCTTTTAAACCAGCCATTTTATGCTCTTAGAATTTTTTTATTCATTCCTTTTTTACAGATTCCACCACCTCTAAAATTTATTCGACCACCATCTTTTTTTCCAGCAGGTTTAGGTCCTTTGAAATCTTTTCTCTTTACACCAGAGGGATCTTTAATTTTACCAGCACATATTTTAGATGCGTAGGCGTTAGGCATAGGCAGACGGGTAAACTTTAAATTTACGCTTCGCTGCCGATTTTCCTCTTTTTCTCGCTGTTTGTTTTGCTCTTGCAAAGTCAGATGCTTTGGGTGCACCCTTTGCACCTTTCTTTCGCATCTTACCTCCACGCTTTCTTTTAGCGTGGATGTTTGCATATAAACCAGATCTAGCCATTACTTCGCTCTACCACCGTTTTTCATGTAACCCATTTTGTTTCTAACTTTTCTGGGTAATTTTTTTAAACCCTTTTGACTTGGCTTAACAGGCTTCAAAGCTTTTCCACCTTTTTTCATCATAGGTCTTTTCATCATTGTTCCAGGCATTATTTTTTCCTCATTTTGTTTGCTTGTTTTTTTTTCTTTGTAGAGAATTTGGTTTTTCTAGCTCTACCACCTTTTTTCATAGGCATATAATCACCTACTTCTGAAAGCATCATAGCTCCAGTTTCTCGTGGTTCAGGAAAACCAAAATTTTTTGCGTTTGTATCGAATCCGTACATGTTTTCAATTCTATCTCTAATCTCTCGTGGATTTGCATTAACATCAATTGGAAAAGCCATTTTACCACCAACGTTTATAAATCTTTTTGCCTTAGGAAGAATAGACATGTTTCCACCTTCAGTTTTAAGAAACTCTTTCATTTGTCTTCTTTTATTAAGTGCTCCAGCGCCTAATGCAGCTGCACCAACTAGTGCTGCACCTTTAAGAAGTTTTTTTAATTTTCTTTTCTTTTTTGCCATTATTTTTTACCTCCATTACGGAATATTTGTGTGCCTTTTATACCATAAATCGACGCAACTACAAGTATCCACAAATTTGTAAACCAAGAAGGGAGAGACGAGAAATATTCGAAGAACAATTTTACCTTGTCCATAGCAGTTGGATCGTCACTCACAACCGCCCACGCTAGCACCACGATCGGCGCCGAGAGTATCAATAAAACCGCCTCATCCTTCCAGTCAGACTGTCGGGCTTCCAGAAGTTTACCTTGGTAAGCTTCCTGACCTTCAGCCATTTTCTGAGCATGCATCAATTGTGCCTCAGACATGGCCATTTTCGTTTTCTGCTTGTTAGCATAAATTTTACTACCAGCAGAAACCGCTAATCTTATTGCGGATAACCACATATTAGTACCAATCCGCGTCTTTTTTCTTTTCAGACAGCATATTTCTAGTTCCTCTTACTTGAACAGACTGAGTTTCTGTTGGTTTTGATACCTCAACCTCAACTCCGCCGTTTGGAAGGCCGTCTTTATTCGTAAACATGTCATGATCTACATGAACCATGCCTGCGTGACTTGATTTTTTACTTTTTTTCATATTTATTCTCCAGTTTTTCGAATGATTGCAACATTTCCAGGCATTTTATCCGAACTCGGAAGAGTTTTACCTAAAATAGTTTTCTCAATCGATGTATTAGCTCTTAATTTAGCCAATTCTTCGTTTTGATCAAGCTTTTCTTCTTGTAAATCTTGATTCATCATTGCTCTTGACTTATCTAGATTTAATCTTGCGTCTGCTTGCGTACGTTTTTGCTCATTATCCATAGCTCTAAGGTCTAATTCTCTTGCTTTTAATCTTGCAATAGGATCATTTCCAAAATCACCCATAATTTTATTCTCTTCATCCTTAAATTCTTGTGTCATCTCAGAAATTAATTTAGCTTTTCTTGCTTCAATTGCTAAATTTAAAGTTAAAAGTTGTTGTTGAATCTCAGGAGACTGCGCCATAGCAGGATTCATCTGTGCCATTTGTTGTAACTGCATTAATTGTTGTATCTCTTCTCTAAATTCTACTTCTAATTGTTCTTGTGCCATTAAAGATATGTGTTCAAAAATATTTTTTTGTAATGCACCCATAATCATAGGATTATTTTTAACCATATTCGTTGCCATAAAATTTAAATGCGAAGTTATGTGAGCTCTATGATCTTGACCTTTAAATGCTTGAAAAGGTTTTCCGGTCATAGCTAAAATATTTTCTGCAGCTGGGTCCATTGGCATAGGTGGTTGAGGTGGAGGTAATATTCTATTTACATCCTTAACACCTATCGCAGTGTACATATCTCTATACGCTTCATATAAATTATGCATACCAGGATTTGACATTGCAAGTTGTAGCTCTGTTTGAGCTAAAGTTATTCTTTGTGATTGTGAAAATATATTTGGATCTGCAATAGGCAGTATATCTATCTTATCATCAAAATCTGAAACTTTGATATTTCTTTGTCCACCAACAACATCGTAAGGATATTCTGGTGGTAGATAAGTTTTAAATACATCTGATAATAAAACAAATTCTTGTTTCAACGCCACATACAATCTTTTATGTATGGCTGACATGACCCTGGAGCCACGCTCTAAGAGGGCAATGGTCGTACCAACAGCTGCCTGCTGGTTGCCGTCACCGACCTGCATGTCAGCTATGGCGGCAAATCGTTGACCTGCTTGAACCACTATACCCATTAATTGTAGTAATGTTGCTGATGGTTCTTTGAAAGGTAAAGGCATAAATGCATCTCTGATGTTTCCTCCAGGTGCATCTACATCTCTAAACTCTCCAGGTTGTATCGATTGCGCTTCATCTCTGACACGAATACCTCTTTGTTTAAATCCAGCTGGCATATTTGAAAACGTACCAGCGTCTAACAATTGTCTTAATGCATTCGTTGCAGTTCTTGATAATCCACCAATCATGTGGATTAAGCCAAAACCATAAAAACCTAAACCGGGTAAAAATTTAAAATGTGTAAAATATTCAATTTTATTTTTTAATGGATCTTCAGCTTTATAGTTTCTTCTAATAGATAAAACTTCTCTTGATGATGTATCAATTGTTACAATGTAAGGAAGTTTTATTCCTGTTGGGTTTTGTTCCATATCTTTATCTTCAAAACCCTCAAGATCTATGTTTGTGTGAAATTCTAGAATTGTAAACATTTGTTCATCTCTAGTTTTTCTAACACCTTCTAACTCTCTTTCTTTTTTCTCTACTTCTGTTTCTTGTGAATAACCTGGTGTAATTTCTACATCTCTGTAAAAACCAGATACTTGTTTTTTTCTTAAATCATTTTCTGATATTTTTAAAACGTGCACAACTGCATCTGCATCTTCTAAAGAAGTTGCAGTATACGGAACTATCAGGTCATCTGCCGGAACAAATTTAGACACGGCTCTGTCAAGAAGTTCATCGTAATAAACTTTCTTAAAGGCAGAGCCGCTAAGAGGGAGATAAAAAAGTAACTGATCGAACTCGGGTTCATACTCTTTCATCTTATTCATGAGTTGATAGTTCATGAAGTTTTTTACTCGTGTAGCCTGGTCTTCTTTTTGTTTATTTACTACACCCATAATTTGAGTGTGTACTGGACCAGATGCTGGAAGTAATTCTTTATAAGCGTGTGCTTGAAACTGTGTTACCGCTTCAGCTAATACAGGGTGAGTTGCTCCACTTGCATTTGTAAACGGTTGTGATCTTGTTTGATATTTAAATCCTAATAAGTCTAAACCTTTTGTATAACCATCTTCCCAATCTTTTCTAGATGCTTTATACTGCATGTAGTTTTCATAAAGATCGGAACCTAATCTACCTAAAACTTCTTCTGGTAATAAATCTGCTAAATTGTCAAAGTGTTCGTTTGTGCCTGGTTGGTTTACAGCTTCTGGATCAAAACTAATTGTTGCACCACCATCTTCTTCTTGTGTTACTTGAATATCCTCTGGTCCAACTTGTTCTTCTATGTTAGATTGAGATGCTTCTACAATCTCTTCTTCACTAGGTAATTCTATTTCCTGCTTTACGTTTGGTAAAGACTTGTCTATTTCTGACATTATTTTTCTCCGAGTTCGATACCACTATAGTCTTTTTTCCAGGAACATTCAACCCCTGTGGGTGAGGCCCTCTAAGTGGTGGTATCGTAGTTGTTAACTTTTTAGTCATCTAATAACCCTATTCCTTGTATTGCTAATGATGCACCAAGTCCAGCTATACCTGCTCTAGATAATAACCTTAATGCAGGTTTAGACATACCAAGTCTAGCTACTTTTCTAAGAGTTGGACTCAACCCTCTTGTTAATTTATCTGTTTGTTCAGCAAATATTGGATACGTATAGTTTAATGGATCTGTTCCGATATCTGCTAGTGAGTCCCCCTCAGATACCTGTCTTGTAATATCTAATGCAGCTAATGGTGCTAAAACTCCAGGTGATGCTGCAATACCAAGTCCTCTACCTAGCACTCTTCCACTAGTTCTTATTAATCCTTTTTGTTCAACACCTAGTCCTCGTGATCTACTAGCTTTGATTGTTGATGGTGCACCAAGTGCTGTTGATGCAGCAAGTGATGCTCCTACCGCTGGTAATTGATAATCTAAAATATCTGGTTTTGTCATGTCCGTTGAAATAGGTTGAGTTACCATATCAACCAACATGTTTTTCTGTTGGTCTTCGTTTGATAAATAAGTTGTTGGATCATCGTTTCTAAATTCTTTTACGAGTGCGGCTGCAGCTCCACCAGCAATTCCCGCTACTGAAAATGTTTTGAAGCCTGGTGATTTTAAAAATCCTAATGCTGCATTTTTAACTCTAGCAAGTGGTCCACTTTCAGCTGTAAGATTTTTAAACTTGTTTGCAAATTTTTCTGGCTCTTGTGCAACTCTTTCAACACAAGCATCAACACTACCTCCATCTGCTTTTGTAATTGTACAAACAGTTTTAAAAGCTTTTGTGCCAGGTTTTAAACTTGCTACAGATTCAAGTAAAGTTCCAGCTGCTCCTACTGGTTTTTGTTGTAAAAATTTATTAAAACTTGAAAGTTCTGGATCTGTTTTTAATCTTTCTGTTAATGTTAATCCTGCTTGTTTTTCTATTCGTTTTAATCCAGCTTCAGGTGTTTCAAATCCTGCTCCATATTCTTTACCCTCAACATTTAATCTAATGCCTTTATCTTTTAATTCTTGAATTCCAGATAAATCATTTTTTAAAATTTGATTTCTAATTACTTCTGCTCTTTTGTTGTCTCCTGCTGTTAATAATTGAAGATCTTTAGCTAAAGCGGGAGTTCCAGTAACAGCTCCTTCTCCAGCATGGTGAAGTTGAATAGCATTTTGAACAACTCTTCGTCCTTCTGAATTATCTAGCCACTGTAATAAATCATTGTATCCTCGATTACCCTGTAACAAACTTTGGTTAAAACCTTTTGGAAACATTTTAGATAAAGAAACAGGAACAGAAGATTTTGCTTTTTTAGCAATATCTACTATCTTAGATATTTTTGGTGCTTCAGGGTGGTTAGTAATTAAATTACCTACTTTTGAATTACGGTGATAATACTCAACACCATTTTCTATAGCTCCAATTATTTTACCGTTTTGGTTTTTTATAACATCATAGTTTGGATTATTTTTAGAAGCTCTTTGCATTTGTTGAATAATCCAGTTTTCAGGATATTCAAAACTAAAAGCATAAGGATAAGTTTTTCCAACATTATTTATAAAATTAACAATTCTTGTATTTAAATTAGGGTTTTCTTTTTTTGTTATTCCAAATTTTCTACCTTTTCCAAATTCGAGAGGAGTTCCTGCTGCCTCTGCTTCTTTTCCAAAAGCTTCAACAATTAAATTTTGTGTTTTTTTAGGTAAATCTTTTACGTTATAAAAAGCTGGTTTGTATCCTCTTTCAATGAAATCATCTACTGCATCAAAATTTTGTCTATCATTTACTGAATCAAATCCAAGTTTATAGGAATCAAAATCTGCATTTGGAAAAAACTTTAAAATTTTATTTTGTTGAGATTTTTTAAGAGGAGTAAAAACAGTATTTTTATTAAATTTTCCAGGTGTAGAACCTCTTGAAACATTAGTTCTTATTTTTCTTTTTTCACCGTCTTCTAAATCTATATAGTATGGAGAACTTACTTCACCTCTTTTGTAAAAAAATCTAGCGGCTTTATTTAATTCTTTAGGGTCTTGTGTTCCTGAAAAAGTTTTTGTTCTTATATTAGTTTCAGCTAAAGTTTCTGCTGGTATTTCTCTTACAAAAATATCTCTAATTCTAATTGCTTCTGGTAAGCTTTTTATATTACCTTTGTATTGAGATGTTGTTTTGCCATCTCTCATAATACTTCTAGTAACTAAGTATGTTAAAGTTTTAGTGTTTTGTTTAATATGAGGTTGTCCAGGAACGTTAACGTAAGTTGATGCCATTACACCTCCAGGATGCCGGCAAGACCACCGTTTCTAAATCCAAGTCCCACGTCTAGGCCAAGTTGTTTTTGTATGTCCATAATTTCATCTGGAAATGCATCTGGGTTTCTTAATACTTTATGTAGTTGTTGAAAGTATGCTGTCTTCTCTTTACCAACTAAACTTTTATCTGTACCTAAACTTGCAAACAATCTTGATATATCTTTACCCTCGATACCATATTTACGTAGCGCTTGATATCCCATCTTACCACCACGAACTAACATACCAGCCATATAACCTACACGACCACCATCTGAAAATTCAAAATCAGAAATGTCAACAGACTCGGGGTCAAAGAATCTATCTGTAATAGTTCTACCTTTTGCATCTTTAATGCTGACTAATCTTTCAGCAAATAGTTGTATATCGTTTGGTCCGTCAAGTTTTGCAACTGCTGATGCAACCTTTGGTCCAAAGTATTTTTGTACTAATAACAATGGATCACCCATACCACCGCCACCGCCTTCTGTCATAAATTTAAAATCATCTACTTCCATAACATCGGCTAACGTAGTATTACCTGGTTCATCAGATAAATCTTTTACTCTGTTTAAAAACTCTCTAGCATTTGCTCTAACGACTGGTTGTGCATTTTCCGCAACACCAGCGTTTAAATAAATTTTGTTTACTAAGTCATCTATAATTAAATTACTACCTTTGACATTTTTAATTGCCTCTAAACCTGCACCTGTTGGTAAAATAGTTTCACGTGGATCAACACCCTCTGACTTTGCTAAATTTTTAATTGTTTCTTCTGCAGAAGCAAATGGTGCTGCAATATCATCTGGTCCACCACGGCTTCCTGGTGGTGGTAAATCAGGATCACCTGGTGGTAGATCATCTCCACTACGAACTAAGTCACCTCGTCCTTGTCTTAATGACATCAATCCTGCTTTATCTAATTCAGGCGTTCCTGTAGCAAAGTCGGTAACGTTTTTTGGCGCTGCAGGTGGAAAGTAAACATTCTCCATTGTCTGCATATTTGTGGTAATACACCTAGTGCCTCTGCATTAATGTCCATGTCTAACATCAACTCTGGAGATTTACCTTTACCTAAAAAACTTACATTAGTTTTAGTTCCAAGAACATCGTTAACATTTCCCCCTAATTTTTGAAAGGATTGAAGGATTGCATTTAATATTTCTCGTCTAGCCATAATATTCTAATCTACTCCTGTCAGGTAACGGTTCGTCTTTGTAAGAATCTTTATTACGAACTAAGCCACCCTGTTTAATACGCATGATCGCCTGCGTTGTAGAATCGACATAGTCGTCGTAATCTCCAAACGGAAATGATGCGCACTCTTCCACAACCTCTTGAGCGAAATGCTGGTGCATAGGAGCCCATACTAATCCCATCTCAAAGAGCGGTGCTACTGAGTTTACTCTAGCATGTTTATCATTTCCTCGGCTTGGCGTAAAGTTAATTACTGGGATACCCATATCTCTCAATTCAGCTGTAAGAGGTATCCCTGATGCCTTGGCCTCGACTATCACCATATCAGGACGCCAAAATAAATACTCCTCGTGAGCAACTTTTTTAAGTTCTGGAAACTCGTATCGATCTTTAAAAGCGTTAAGTAATATTATATTCATTCCATTGTCTTCGGTCTCAAAGACTCCCCACGTGGTTATGGCACTATAATCGGCAGATTCTTTTTTAAGAAATGCAGTATCGTAAGACTGTATAATAAACTCACATTTAGGTGGATCTTTATCTTCCCAATTTTGCCACCAGTCACGTTTTAATATTGCACCTTCTTCAGCTGTTGGCTGTTGCATATATTGTGCATTCCAATTGTTAACTGGAATAGATGCTTTGGTTTTCTCTAATTCGTCCTTGGTCCAGTATTCAGGCCACACGGGACTACCACTTGGTAATAAAGCTGGCAGTTCTACAACTTCCCATTCGTCAGAGTTCTCTTCTCCCTGAGCCTTGATTAATTGTCCGGTAAGATCTTTTGTACTCCACCTAGTCATAACAACCACGATACGACCACCAGGTTGCAAACGTTGACGTGGACCTGATGTATACCAGTTCCAGGCTTTTTCGAATGACTTACTATCTTTTTTAATATCTTGTTCTTTATGTGGATCGTCAATGATTAATAGATCAGCACCACGACCTGTTATTGCTCCACCAACACCGGCAGCAAAGTATTCACCACCTTGTTCTGTTTTCCATTTACCAGCGGCCTGAGAGTCCTCCATCAATCGAGTATCGAATAGTTGTCTATAGTTTTCGCCATCTATAAGATTCTTAGTTTTACGACCGAAGTCGACAGCTAGATCAGCCGTGTGTGTTGCTTGAATGATCTTTAACCGGGGATCGAGGCCAACCATCCATGCCGGGAGTAAGTATGAGGCAAACTCCGAGAGGCCAACCATCCATGCCGGGAGTAAGTATGAGGCAAACTCCGACTTTGTGTGTCTTGGCGGCATGTTGATGATTAGACGTTTAATTTTCCCCTCAGCGAGGTCATTAAATTTTTTATTAATTTTTTTGTGGTGAGAACCTTCAATAAATTCAGGCCAAACGTATTTAACAAAACTCAAAAAGTCTTTTTTAATTATTGGCTTAGCTTTATCTAATTCTACACTTTTTTCTAAATCCAAAAGTCGTGCTTTCTCTTCTGGAGTCAATCCTGAAAAATTTTCCATAAAATTTTTTGTAATAAATTTTTTATAACCCAATTTTGAAAGTTAGTCTATAAGAGTCTAAATCTTACATATATGTGTGCATCTGGGACCCCTTTGTGTGTTTAGGGTGGGCCCGCCCAAGGTTTCGAGCAAAAAAATCTATATGTTGTGGTACCTCTATCGGTACACACTATGCAAAAACAACAATGCAGTTTGCGAATACCCTTATGGGATTTTAAAGGATTTGGGGATTAGCCTCACCCCCAAACCCTAGCGAGATAAATCAGAAAGGTAAATCCTCTTGGACACACTCTTTCCAATTCTTATCTTCTTTCACTTCATCTGTTAATACTAATGGTTTATCAACCATTGAGAAATTAACTTCTTGCAAGTGATATGAAGTTCGTTCTCTGTCCTCATTCAATGTATCAAGTGCCAACAACTTTTTAACTGCAGTTGTCAAGTCATACATATTGTCATTGTGTATTTTATAAGTATCTGAAGAATGAGTATATTTAATCTTCTCAATTATAAAAAACATTTTTTCGTTTATTTCGTTTTTCATAATTTGATACTCCAACTATCTGACGCAGTTCTATACCCGTCTGCGTCTATATCGAAATAAGTCATCAACATTCTGCCAGATTTGGAAATCCAATATCTGCATTTATCTGTCCATAACGCATTTCTTGTTATTGTCTTTTTATCACTTGCTGAATAGTAAGTGATAATAAAAGGTTTATTATTTATCATTTGTTTCTCGCTTTCTATAACCTTTTTGGTTATGGGATAAATATAATATATCCCATAACCGATTTCAACAAATTAATTTAGGTTATCCGAATTATTTTGTTGTTGTTGCATATATGCAACACGTTCTGCTATCTTTTGTTCTCTAGTTTTTTCAGTATTTTTCATACCTCTTATTCTTTCAGCTAGATTTTTTGGATTGTAAATAACCAAGCCACTAGAGTTTGTTCTGATTATTTCGTGGTCTTTAACATCTAAACCAAGTTCATTAGCTAGTTCAACACCCTCATCAAGCCATTTATAACCCTTTAATCCTAACTTGATTTCTTTCATTTGTTTCAAGACACTTTCAATCCATTTTTCATGTGCCAAAACAAATTGAGATTTTGCCTGTTTCCAAGAAATTAAAAACTTAAATTCTTCTTCACTACAAGCGATTGACCTATCTCGACAATAATCTCGACCAATTAAATCGAGTTGATATTTTTCATTCCACTCTCGACCATATTTGGTTTCATTATCTCGACCACCACTCAACCCAAGATATTTTTCGTTGTTCTCAACAAACTTTCTTTTATGTGGATTGTCGTCTTTATCTTTTTGCTCGATTAAAATGTCTGCGTTGCAATCTTCCTGTGCATTGATTTCATCTCGATACAAAGCAAAACCATAAGCCTTATCTGTTTCAGAAGAATAATTATTTTCAGTATCAATAGAACCATTTAATCTAAAATCAAAATGTTTTTCTATTGGTACATTTTCTTCTATTTCA
>VTLG01005147.1_pt1 | contig 10797 bp, 9 predicted proteins | sample 4694571 | NCBI WGS metagenome assembly VTLG01 (sample SAMN12604809, study PRJNA352737) | marine metagenome | biome: ENVO:00000447; feature: ENVO:00000209|ENVO:00000569|ENVO:01000036; material: ENVO:00002151; isolation source: viral sequences binned using virsorter ... | reverse complement strand
CAATGTCGTTGATAATGTTATCATCTGCTTTTTGGGCTGTGTGTTCGTCTATCTTCAGGCCGCGCACGACCTCATTGATTCCACGCCGTAGAACACTGTCCGCTTTGCTCGTGAATCTTTCCTCATCCGTACCACTGATAAAGAAGGATCGGGGAGCACCAGTGATGGCTAGTACTTCTTTCCCTTCCTTTCCTTTGTCGGTGGCTATACTAATGGGCTTGCCACTACTGTCTTTGCCTTTTGGTCTCGCAAATAATCCAGCAAACTGAGAGTCGTCAGTTCTTTCTACAATCAGCCCACCTCGGGCAAACTTGTTTTGATTCATTGCCTGAAGTTGGTCAGCACCAATCTTATTCACACTACTCTTGCGAATAACAAATTCCCCGGGCTGTAGCATAGCCGGAACGGTGTCTCGGTTACCAGTGCCGGGAACGAAACCGCCACGAGCAAAGTGGTGGATTTTACCACCTTGATGCTTCGCCTTGACACCTCTTAGTGAGGCACCAATTCCAGCAGCAAAACCGCCGATACCTTGACTGACCTTAACTGCGGCAAATGCACCAAGAAGTGGGATGATGGGCTTGAGGGCATCGGCAACCTTGATCAGGGCAGAAGCAAGGCCAAGGGCCGTTTTTGCCATCACCTGAAAAGATGTGGACTCAGTAATTCCCCTTACCAAGGCAAGGAATTCTTCTTTAACCTTGACGATCTGGACGGCTAAAGCTTGTTGCGCTGTGGCGGCATCTCTAGTCAAAGAGTCTCCACCAGCGATGGCAGCTTGCCGCGCCCTCTCGGCTGTCTCAAACTGCTGCAAGAGGGGGATGACTTTACCGATTTGCCTAAAGCCACCAAGTTGCTCTGCTATCTGAATAAACTTCAGGTCACCAGCAGGAACGTCAGCAAGGGCTTTACTGAGTCTTTTTACGGCCTCGAATGGGCCAACAAATCTACCATTAAGATCTGTAAGAGAAACACCTAATTCCTTTAGGTATTGAATAGTAGCTGGTCTTTGAATACGTGTAAGAATGGTACGCAAGCCAGTAGCAATAGACTCAGAACTTTCACGGGTGGTGGCACGAACGGATGTAAAGAGACCTAGAAATTCTTCGAGGCTACCGCCAGCAGCTTTAAAGACACCACCAGTACGGCGAATAGCACCAATAAGGTCACCAGACTCAACGGCAAACTGGCCTGCCACAGCATTGATGGCACCCAGTTGTCTCTCTAATTCTCCCACGCCCTTTCCAAACTGGGCGAGAATAGCAACAGCACCTTCTGCTGTCTTGTTTATATCCTCAAAGGTGGGAGCCAAGGTAGTTTTAGCTAAAGCTTCTAGCGCAACCTTTAAGTCACCAGCCTGAATACCAGCCTGAGCCAAGATTCTAGTGACAGCCACCAAGTCTGTAGAAGATGTACCTAGAGTGACAGACAAGCGAGAAATTTCATCACTAAGACCCTTAAGCTGTTTAGTGGTCTTACCCGTTACTTGGGCGATTTTGATAATTTCGCGCTGGAAGTCAATAGATTCTTGGACAGCACCAGCTAAGCTATTGGTAAACAGGCTGACCGCCCTAGAGGCAATCGTAAACGCAGCAAATCGCTTGAGAGCGACCCCAAACGTTTTGCCCATATTGTGTGCAGCACTTGTGGCTTGATTTGTAGCCGCAGTAATCTGCTTGATCTGCCTTTGAGCCTGTGTAGCACCCTTAACATTTACATTTACAGACACACCAGATAATTGACTTTTTATCTGGTTGACAACCTGCTGAGTATTCTTAGGCGCTTGTAGCTTAAGTTGTGCAGTCAGTACAAATTTAGACATCTCATCTCTCTAAAATTAAGTGACTACACTATCCATTAGCTTTCCGTGGTGCTTGTTTCGGGAGTTTCACTATCTGTTTTTTTTGTCGTTTTCCTACGCTTGGGCTTAGGCTTAGGGGTCAGATCGTTTTCGTAATCCACCATAACATAAGAGCCATCGTTGTCTAATGGAAAACCATCAACATCAACACGATTCCCCTTCTCGTCTAAATAGTGCCCATCTTCATTGATCCTGTTCCCTTTGCGATCAGTCAACTCTCCCTCATCATTAACTAACCCCAAGTCTTCATTAATTAACTCAAAATTCTTAAGCCATTTATTCTCCGGCAGATTCTCCTCAAAAGAAGCGTCCAGATTATAAAGGATATCCCCCAGCATAGACGCGGCGGCAAAAGCCATATCGTCTGAGCTACGCTGATTATAATCCTCTAAGCTATTATACACCTTTTTTTGAGTATCTTTATAAAAGGTACATGTGGCCACAAAATAATCAAATCTAGCATTGTCTGCTAAGGATTCTGCCGTGTTTTCCTCTAAGGCCAATCGCTCACCAATAAGCTCTCTCAGCTTGATTCTGAGATCCCTCATTTGCATGGCGATATCCCGCCCCTCAGAGACTTTGGGCTTATGACCATCTTTTCCCCTGTACAGGTCTCTTTCCAAGCTCTGTATATTGTCGGTTATCTCTGTCTCCTTGCTGCTTTTCTCCTTGTTCCATATGCCGCGATCTTCCATTAATACAGAAAGCTCTTTCTTGGTGATAATACCATCCCTGATACATTCATTCCACCTCTTCGCCCTGATCATGTCCGCTTGGGCAATGGTCTGGTTATTAGGCTTCACCACATAAATAGTGGTCTTGGTTCCATCCGGCAGTGTAATTTCTCGTTCTTCGTTCATAGTCCTAGTCCTCCTGAGATTGATTTTCACATGTCTTAACTGGAATAGTAACAGAATACCTCAACCATTTTACATCATACTGGTTGAGTTCTGCATCGACATTGCGTGCCTGTGTATTACCTTTGTCTAAAATTTCCGATCTTACTTTTTGGAACGTGTCGTGCATAATCTTCTGCTCTGGGGTTAACTCTCCCCCGGACTGATTAGTCCATAAAAATGAAAAGTGCTCCTCCACAGAACTGAGAGCACCGATCATGGTGGTCTCTACTTTTTTCTTTAATATTTTAGACAATCTATGCTTGGAATCATGTTTAAACTTGTCCTCTCTTACGCTCTTGTATTCCTTTTGCTGCCTAATCAGCTCATTAAATTCGTCCATAATTATCTCCTAAATTTTCCCTTAAACTGTTCATTGGATTTTTGAGTCATCTTGCGTTGTTGGTCCTTGAAGTCTAGATCTCTTGCCTGTCCTTTGGACTGTATAACTTCCATTCTTTCTTTTTTAACCATTTGGGATTGAAAAGTGTTTACCCTGTTGATACTGTTTGCATCATCTTGAGTTTGAGCCATCACAAACACTTCCTCTGAATTAGAAATCTTCTCGTTGCCCACTCTGTTCTCAAGCTCTGATTCGGCCCTGTCTTTTTCTTGCTTCTTTCTTTGGATAACAAACCAGCCGTCTAGCATGTCATCATCATTTATAACATCATCGCTAGGGCAGTCCATTGACTCTTGAATATTGTCGTACATCCTTGACCAAACAATAATATTTTTTTGGTCTATAGACAGGTCTCTGTCTTGATTGGCAAAAATTGAAAACTTACAAGACTCCCTCATCATCCACAAAGATCGCCACGGGTCGTTACGTGCTAAATTTCTAATGTCTCCTTCATCCAAAACCATATTGTTAAACTCGTGCAGTACATTATTGATGTCAATGTCGTCAAAATTGCAAGGCTCAGAACCAACGAACGTACATTGCTTTATGAAAGACAAAGATTTTTCTAAACTTGCTAATCCTTCGCAGGTATTTTGCCGATTTCCATGCTTCTTCTCTAGTTGTTCACCAATAGCTTTCTCTGTCACCCTTATGTATTTTCTAATATGCTCTCTTTTTTCGCTGTGATACCTAGCATTGAAAATCTCCACACGCAGTCGTTCTAGGTTATCCTCTAGTTGTTTAACTTGGTTGTCGTCATCCTCTGTCCATAGCTGTCTGGATCTCATCCAGTCAAGCATCTCCTCCTCTGTCATCAATCCCGCTTCGAGTGCCCTTTCATAACTCTCCATGTGAGCGGCGTTAATAATGTAATCATCTTCAATTGAGGGCGAAACAATTGTAAGAGTGACCCCACTTTGTTTGACCCTATAAACTCCACTGCGTATCCTAGATATAAAATACTCCCGCTCATGATTCTTCATACAAAAACCTCATGGCGGGAGTATGGTATTTCATATATGTATCCTTCCTTTAACGCTACGACATACTTGCCTATCCTCTCCCCTCTGGGGTATTAGCTATCGCAAGTCGTAACATTGGTTCCTTAGCGGTTAAAGCCCACTAATACTATGATGTAGCTTGATATATATTCGCTGGGAACGTGAATTCCCGAGCAGCTCCATTAAGCACTTTTAACTCTTCAAATCCAATATAGCCATTTTCTGTATAGTGTTGAACATCCAACTCATTAAAGTTAGTGTAGCTGTACGTGCAGGTCGCGTTTCCACCACCGGCATCGCCTCCACCATAACTGACACTGGCCAGTCGGTTCTTTTGACCAAGGTCAAAGCCATAGCCCGCTCTGGTGCAGAAGAAGATGTTTTCTTCACTCGTGTTGTTTCCAGAATCGGCTGTGGTATCTAAAGCAGAATCACCAAACTCGTAAGCATTAACAAAATCGCCAGACGTGGTGATAGCTTCAATTTCACAACTAACTTCAATCGGGAAGGTGGCAGGACGCGTATATGGAGTTTTCCGGCCAAGCTCTAAGATATCTTCGCGTGAGAAGTCGGTGCTAACAGAAACGTTCTGGAGGTGAACGCGATTGTTAAGCGTTGTAACGTCAAGGCCATTTGCATAATTTGCTCCAACAACGCCCTTGATACTGGCTGGAAGAATAGAACCAGACATTATAACATCTTCACGCTGCTGAATACCACCACTATGGGTAGCAGCCCCATCGCTCGTTCCAGCGGTTTTAGCTGCGGGAGAATCTGTACCATCAAACGGGTCTGCTGCTGTAGCAATCATGCGACTTCCACTCGCAGTACCCACCGCGCTAGCGGCATTGGTAAGCCATACTTTGTTATTGCCAACCAGCGTAACAGACTCTGTAGCGCTGCCATCTACCGGCAATGTATAACTAATACTACTGACGTACATGCCAGAGCAATAAACTTCAGCTTCTGCGGAAGCAGTGCCAGCCCCGACATTATTGAAGTTGTCTGGGAAAATGCCAAGGCGAATGTCAGATCGGGCCTTGGACCGTCCCACTAAACCTGAACCAGCGGGCGAGCCATCAAGATTACCCCTAGTTGCCATGTGGTAAATCAGTGGATATCCATCTAAAACTTTCTCTAATGTCATCTCGACATCAGGGGTGCCTTCGATATTTTCGTAAATTTCAATCTGACCAAGCTCAAAAGCCTGTTCCAAGTTGAAATTCGTATTCATACCCACACTTTGCAGACCATGCACCATGTCCGCAGGCACCACATTCGCCCCATCACCGTGAGGTTGAATGCCTACGGCCTGTGTTGCATAAAATATTCTATCATTAGTTGACATTGTTATTCTCTCCTTGGATGGAAATAGTTTCTAGTAAATTATACACAAAAAGCTTAAATATTTGACTTAATTATGTCTGTAGTCACTCTAACTACGCCCCCAAAAATGTTACTATCGACCATAGTCATCTCTTGAACAGTGGATTTGCTTAAGCGGCAATTACCACCGTAATAAGTCTCTAGTAAATCGGGATATCTAAGGGCGCTAGGAACAGGAGTTCCTCTATAATCCAGCGGAAACGCTCCGCTACTATTAATCCTGTTACTGTCAAAAAGAGCGACATTTTTATCGTTTTGTAACGAAAATATGTCTACAAGCTTATTTCTAGTAACCTCATCCTCTGCAATGCAGTGAAACAAAACGTCAGTATATACCCATTGGCCGCCTCCTAATTGGTACCCTTTGAAAGTCCTAAAGGGCACCACCTCAATAGCTACAGCGGGAAGCTGCAACCTGCTCTCTGGGGGTATGTTCCAAACACCTTTATTTGAATCAAAAAAGCTGCTTGTGGGCTGTAAAGTTCGTGTCTGTAACTCCTTTAACCAAGGTATGTTGTTAGCGTATACCACGTTAATGTGTTTGTAGCTATGTTCAACCTGTACTTTTGAGCCAGTTGGAATAGCCGTATCAAAAATTACCCTACCATTGAAATAGTCGACGTGGTGAGAGTAATCCCCAGTAGTATCAGAAGGATAAAAGGCATCGTCCACCCAGACCCCAGACACTCCCGGTTTTTCATGGTTGGTTCCTACAATTGGTGGTGTTATCAAGCCGTCTAGCCCGCTTGGAGCAAGGCCGCTTTGCCAAACCCAGTTTTTCCTAAACCCTTCCCACACCTGACCAGATGTATATTGATCGTTTGCGGACAATCTAAGCTTACTGTAATCTTGACCATTAGGGGCCAGCTCTGACAGAGTGCTATTAAAATAGTTACCCTTATCAAGTAGCGCCCAGTCAAAATACTCAACTAGGTTATCCTGAATGTCGTTACTTAGGGTAGACTGAAAAACACTAGTAAACCCTTTTAAAGGAGAATATCTATGCATGGTTCTACTCTAAGAAACTGGTTAATATTCTTGCCAACTCTTTATCTCTACCCGAAAACGCTCTAGTGACAAAGTTATTATCCGCCGTTCCAGAATATTGCGGTGGAACTCTAAACACGCCACCTATATCCATCGTTCCTCCCCCTGACCTGCCACTATTAGACGGCTGGTATAAGTACCCCTTGACAATAACGCTGTCCCCCTTCGTGATCAGCCAGTCTAGCCAATGTAAATCTGTACCCGCTTCTGAGAATTGGTGTCCTTGTGGTAACCCCAAGAGGTTGACAAAATCTGTTGACTGAAAATTAAATGTAACCCCTCCTTCAAGTGTGTTTGATACCCTTCTAAAGTCTATCGAAATAGCTTCGGCTATCTCAGAGACAATCGCCTTAACAGCATCTTCCGGGCTGCCGGGAGTGAGGCCGAAGGTGGCGTTAAGACTCCCGGGGATTCCCTGACTTAGCAAGCTTTTTATTTCTTCTGATTGCATCATCCATTTTTTAATATTTTCCTTTAACTCGCGTGTGTTTCTCTGAACCTTCTTCCTCATTATTTGGTTTATCTGGACAGCTAAAGCTTTGTATATGTCTTTTTCAATTTTTGGAAAGGAGTCTATCAGCTCCAATGAGATACTCATACTGAACGCTCCCAAAAACAGCCGAAGTATCTTTCTTGCTTCAGACCCATTGGAAACGGTTCGCCCAACTTCTTAAACCTCATTTCCTTCAGGTCTTTGATGCCCTTGTGAGCAATTAACTCTTTCGCCCTCATAATTTTATGGAGATCTGTTGCGTAGAAAATCGTTTGGATAGAATTGTCTGGGATAACCATATCGCTGCCCACTTTGGTCCAGCTTTTGCTATCCCAGTATATCTTTAGTATAATATCCTCCAGCTTCTCTACTTCTTTAATTGTCTTGTTCTGTCTTTTATACTGCTCCTGTCTCCTGCGGTGAGAATTAATAGAAGGGTTGCTTGGGATGTTATCAAACGTATTGGATATCTCTTCTACCTTCTCAATATATACCAATTGACAAGTAACCCCGAAAATGGTGAACGTAGAGTCCACCACATCGTAGTACTTATCAAATACACTCTGAGGTATATTAATAGGCATAATTTCTCCAGTTTACGCTAACCGGGTTTAATTGCTATTTGAGTAACTCTGCCAACAACCGCGTCTCGGGAAATAGTTATGTCATCGCTGTAGCCTGTGTTCTGAAGACTGTTCATCGTGAAGAACATCATGCCACGGTCAAATCCAGAGGTCTGGTAGTTAGATGCTTGAATCGTTGCCGGTCCCGACGTAATAGCTGCTTCTGGGGTGTTGTCTATCTGAAAATGAAAACCGATGATTAAGCAACCGTTTGTTGAAAGCGTTAATGGGCTGTACGTGTGCGAGGAGCTAGCGGCGGGAGCCTCATCTTCCGACGCATGAATCGGCGTTCCGTGGCATCCTTGAACGGAAAAAATGATGTATTCAGTAGCATTTGTAACCGTGTACGTGCTTGGTTCGCTTGACGCAATCTTCCACCAAACACCGTAGTCGCGGTTGGTGTTGAAACTCGCCAGTTGCGTAAATCCAGCCGGTCCTGTCAGGTCTGCGTTGCTGGCCTGAGCCATAATAATCACGAGGTCGCCGTCAACGGTTCCCGTGGGTTTGGCGTTCGTCTCGCTGATTGCTCTAATCTGGAGTATTCCCCCGCCGCCGCTACCGTCATCGTCACCGCTGTAGAATCTATAGAGCTTCATACGATCCTCAATAACACTAGAGTGGTGAACACCATTAAGCGAAACACTGACGGGGACAACCTCCGAATTTCCAAGCTGATCGGTGGAAAATACGGAGGAGCCGTGCCTTATGTCATTACCACTAATTATTTTTTCAAACACTGTTATTGTACCCTAAGTTAGTCGCTGGTGTCACCAGTGTAATACCTAACATCGTCAAACCGATCTTCATAGCGAGTCTGCAACGTACCAGAAGGTACGAACTTATTGATCATGGAACCGGAAGCTGCTACGTACTGTCCCGTTTCCCGAACAAAAGTCACAATCCCGCCATTATTAATCGGGCTTACTGCCGATTTGGCTCTGTTTGTAATTTCGTCAGGCATTTTTTATCTCCAAAAATTGTTAGTGCCATGTTACATTTCTGTCAAAGCGTCAGTTTTAAACCAATTAGTTCCATTAGTTACTATTAGTCTCCAATCGCTTCCGTCCTTATATAAGGCAACGACTCCTTCTTCTTTGTCTATTTTATATTCTTGATCGGTTAATGTTGCATCTGTATATGCGTTGGCAGTCGAGCCAGTACCATTGACGTTGAGGGCTACCGGTAATTCCAACCACCCATGTTTATTCACGATAGTATTCGCAAGCCCAGCAGAAGTGATAGATGACTGTATCTGGTCAGCCGACTGGCCTGACTGCTTGCGGGTTTTTAGTACAACGTCTGTGGAAGATGCGGGGTTAATGGACAGTGTTGTTGTAAGTAAATCGGTTAAGTTGGGAACATTGCCAATATTTAAATTCTTTGAGGATGTTCCATCGGATCTGCCATGAATAATATCTGCTATGTCAATATAGCCATCCAAGGCACTCGTCGTCCAAGTAGTTGGGACGACCCTATTGCTCGGATTGATAACCAAGTGATTATCGGTATTGACTTGCATTCCAAAACCAGCCCTGTATCCTAAGAAGATAGAGTTCTTGTTTTGGTCTACCCCCGAACCAGCCTCAGCTCCAATAAAGATGCTATAATCACACCCTGTACTAGAAGCTCCAGCCTTGTGTCCTATTACGGTCCCGTAGTCAAGACCCGAGGCCGCTTGACCGGCATGACGGCCAACCATGTCGCTAAACTTAATATCTTTTGCGTATGTTCCGGCAGAGTGGCCAAGGGCGACCGAGTTTTGAATTCCAGTCGCTTGGGCGAAAGCATTTAGCCCAATACCCACTGATTGCTTAAGCCCACTACCATATGCTGCGGCGCTCTCTCCCAGATAAACCCCGGTCGTCGCATTAGCGCTCTCTTTGCCCGCATTGACACCAATAAGTGTAGTGCTATAATTACCTGAAGAAAGAAGACCGGCTTGATAGCCCATCATGTTGGTATGGTTAACATGTTGTGTCCCAGATCCAGCAGCCCAACCCAAAGCAGTATTATGACTACCAACAATAGCCCCAAATGCGGCATCTTTTCCAATGGCTATTAAGTAATCGCAACCCGAAGCTTGAAATGCAGCATGATGGCCTATAATATTCACATAGTGAGAATCTTTTGTAGAAAATCCAGCCCTGTAACCAACCATGGTACTTGTAGAGCTAAGTATAGCACCATACCCAGCCCCGGGACCAACCATAGTCGCGTGGGGGCAGCCACTGGACTCGTAGCCCGCACTCGGGCCAACCATTGCGGAGTAAAAATTCCCGCTCGCCCGGGAACCCGCGCTTAACCCAGCCATTAGTGACATGTTGCAGCCGCTGGCGCGATATGCTGCATAACGCCCAATCATAACGGAATTAGCACAATCCAGCGAACTATATCCCGCATGGCCGCCAATCATATCTGCGCCCACGTTGTTATGGGTATTATATCCAGCATTCTGACCTATCATGGTTGAGTCAAAACAGCCAGTCGATAGATGACCAGCACCCGACCCAATCATATTGGTATAATCACAGCCGCTAGACAATTTCCCAGCATTCTGACCTATCATCACGGTGGAGTCATTACCGCTAGCTCCATACCCAGCAGCCGTACCGATGGCTATCCAGTGCGACCCCGTGTCTCCCAGATCAAAAGAATCGCCACCACTAGTGCCTATTCTAATCTGATCATTGTTAAATATCAGGTGCTCTAATTGACCAGAACCATTAATGTCCATATGGATGGTGTCGTCCACCTTGGTTAAGCCACTACCGGCAGCAGTGCTGCCAACACTAATACCGTCAATTTGAGACTGCATAACCCCAGAAAGACCGCTGGGATTCAGCGTAAGCATGTTAGTACTAGCGTCGTAATGCGTACCAACACCACTAACACCACTAATGGTAACTGTTTGGCCACCGGCAATTAAATCATCAGCAACCCAACCGTCTGTTATATTCCAACCGGCATAAGTAGCGGCATTATCAATATCATAACGGAGAACACCAGACAGGCCGCTAGGATTCAGCGTAAGCGTATTAGTGCTGGCATCATAATGGGTTCCCACACCGCTAGCCCCACTAACAGTGA
>VTLG01001552.1_pt1 | contig 10797 bp, 18 predicted proteins | sample 4694571 | NCBI WGS metagenome assembly VTLG01 (sample SAMN12604809, study PRJNA352737) | marine metagenome | biome: ENVO:00000447; feature: ENVO:00000209|ENVO:00000569|ENVO:01000036; material: ENVO:00002151; isolation source: viral sequences binned using virsorter ... | reverse complement strand
CATTCATTGTAAAGCTGTGATAACCTGGTGGGATGACCTTGACATTGCTTTGCATGACAAATGTTTTGTGCGACTAAAAGGCAGAGATAAACTTTTGTGGCGCAATAGGCAGGTCAAAATTTTAAAGCAAAAATATAAGGAGCTATAAAATATTATTGCAAAAATATAAGGGCAGCCAGGCTAGGATCAGTAAAGTTGCTTATTTTGGAATAATTTTGGGCAAAAAAAAACCACTCTTGCGAGTGGCTTTTTCTTTTTTGTGGGGTGGTTATTTATCCATATAATTCATTTAATAATGTGCCTAGTTTTTGAATTGCTTTTTTGGACCAATTAAAATCACTTGCTTTATATTCACAAATAATCTCGCCACAATAACTATCTAAAAAAAGAGCATAAACCCAATCGACACTCTCATTATCTTCATAGTTATAAAATGTCGCTTCATCAATTTGAAAAAACACACAACCACCACCAACGCCAATTTTTGTGATTTCTTCTTTTGTGAAGTCTTCGCCAAAACGCTCATTGATATTGAGCAATGCAAAATTAAAATCTAGCATTTTTTTTTCAAAGTCATTCATTTATTTTCCTCTCTTTTTTATTGATTAAGACGCCCATAAAAAATGAGCGTTTCGCATATTCAATGCTCGTCAGTTAATCTTGACTTTTTATTTGTTCGCAATATAATTGAATTAATGCGCCATTAAGATTGACATTTTCAACATCCAAGCAAAATCCCATTTCATCAATCTCAACAAATACATTTAGACGCTCTTTCATTGCGTTTAATAAATGCATTAATTGCTCATTGCTTAAACTATTAACAATGTTTATTAAATATTGGTCCATTTATTTTCCTCTCTTTTTTATTTGCTTTACATCTTCATAGAAATCTGAAATCACTAAAATGATTTTAATTAATAACATCATCGAAGCGATCAAAAGCCATACAAAGAATAAAAGCGCTATTATGTAAAGTATTGTCATTGAACTTTGCGCCCAACATATCGTGCATATTTGTAGCCTTGCGAATCAACAATAAGTGATATTTTGTCGTCTTCATTATGAACCTCAACACAACTAGGTAAAAAATCACAATGCTCAAAAAAATTGCTAGTGAACTTTTTAAATTGCTTTTTGTTCATTGCAATCACTTTTTCAATTGTGATTTCTTGCGTTGGGTATTTATCAATCCATTTATCAACCTCTTTTATGTTAAATGGTTTTCGTACTAGTTTAACTTTCATTTTCTTTCCTCTCTTTATGGTTAAGACTTCGCCCAGGTTGGACGAAGTTTCGGATATTCAATCCTCGTCAGTTAACCTTTGCATATATGTATGCATCATTTTAAATAAAAGCTCTTTCGCATCGTCGATGCTTTTTTGTGAGAATCGCTCATAACCTCGATTATAACTAGCTAACTTTGATTGCTCTTTATATCCAATGGTAAACAATTCGACTAATATTTCTATTTTTGTCATTTTTACACCTCTTTTCTCATCACACGAATACAACCATAAATCCACTCTTCTAAAACATCGTCCATATCAAATTCGCCATATTCAACAAATACTTCTCTCATTTCATTTAAGCACAATTTTGTATGGTCCATTGCGCTTTCAACTTCTTCGAGTGTGATGTTTTTTGGTTTATCTTTCATTTTCATTCCTCTCTTTTTGGTTCATTAGTAAAGTATTTTTGTATTGGTTGCGTTCCTCTTTGATTTTACATAGTCGATAATACAAAAAAGCGATCAAAAGCATTAGTGCTGCGCTACTCATTTTGCCACCTCATAAAGTTTAATCATCTCGCGATTTTCAAAGACATTCAAGAATAATGGTATCCAATGCATTTCGTGGAAATTGTATCCACCACCATTAAAACCAAGTATGGTGTTGAAACAATGAAATGGTTGAATAGTAATAAAACCACATTTTTGTATGGTGTCGATGTGATCAAAAATCCACTCATCATTTGGGTTTTTTATTTCAAAAGTAGCATTCCAAATTGGATAATCCTTGTCAATATCCCAACACTCATCACAATTTTCATTTCTTGTTTTATGCTCATCACATATGCTTGGATAAACATATTCGGATAAATGGCCATTTTCCAATGTTGCAATATCTTCAATCACTTGCAAATGAATTTGGTTGAAGTTTGTAGATATCAACTTATTAGATAGCGTTTCCATCTCGCGCCAATTTGGGTGTTCGTAATATCTTTTTATTGTTTTCATTTTCTAACCTCTCTTTTTTTGATTAAGACACTCAACGCAAATTGAGTGTTTCGCGAAATCATCGCTCGTCAGTTAACCTTGTTTTACAACTTTACTAATTGACTTTGACATAGTGCGCCAATCCCAACACTCTTTGCAAAAATACTTAACAAGACTTTTATAATTTTCGTAACGCTTGTTATTTGGTTGTGAGTGTGCAATCTTGCCACATTTTAAATCCTCTAAACAATCAAAACACTTCATTCTATTTCCTCTCTTTTTTTAATACATCGATTGAGCGCCATATTGAATATAATGCAAAGTCTTGCTTGTCTTCATCTTCTTTTTCGTCGTTTTTCCAATTCATATCAAATATGTCAACGCGAATTAATTCGCTTATTTCTTCTAATGTTTCTATGATATTATCAATTTCATTATTATTCTTTATAATCTCGCGCGTTTGCTCGTCACTTAATATTTTTGTATGATGAACATCATCTACTATTTTATTAAGCAATTCAAGATTTGACCAAAGAAAACCAAGAACATCATCAAGCTGCTTTGATAGATACAATATATCATCATTGAATGTCACACAATATTCTGTGAATCTTTCTTCATCGTCTATTGTTAATGAGTTTGGAAACCAAACGCGTATCACTCTATTATATTCATCATCGCTTAACATATATGATGGTGCTAGTTCTTGATGCCAAGTAGAATCATAAAAGCCAATGCGATCAAACTCAACTTTTGTACTTGATGCGAAGTAATCTATTGATTCCTCAAAGCACTCTTTTAAATATTCAAATGATGTTACTCTTTGAATATGTGTCGTTATTTTTTTATTCATTTTCTAACCTCTCATAATTAGTTAATTAATATGCTATAATTTAAGTATTATATATGAATAAAACCATTGATTTGTGAACACTCATTATATGGCTAGATTGAGATTGAGCAAAACAAAATAGAGATGTGGCGTTAATGTTTATGTAGATACATTTAGATACATTTGTGCTTTTGTCGTCGATGGTCATTGGTTTAATAATCCAAATTTCAAAATGCTTTGTCTACCTGGTCAACTATGCCATACCACAAGGACAACCGCTTCATTCCCACGAAGTCACTCCCTAAAAATTTTTTTCTCTTTTTGTGAACACTCTGCACTGCGTACATTCACGCAATATATGAATTGGGTTGAACTGACAGACGCAGATGCGGAACGCTTAGTCAGGGCCGTCACTAGAGCAAAAGATTATGCAAAAAAGATGGCAATCTTCCAAAGCGCCTTCATCGAAGAAGAACACCGCTGGTTACAGCTTGCAGCACACGACCTATACGACGAACTATCCCCAAGAGAGCGAGAAGTATTCAAAATGCGCATTATGCAACACACATTCCCCATTATAGCCGATGCCCTGGGCATAAGCGAAAGTAGCGCTAAGACCTACTGGCTTCGCACAATGGCAAAGTGCAGTAAGTTATTTATGTCGACGAATAAGCTATAAATAGATGAAGAAACTTGATATACCACCTGAAAAGGTTAAAATGCTGGCTAGTTTTGGCTGCACATACATTGAGATCGGTAAATACTTTGGATGTAGTGAAGCTGTAATTCGCAATCGTTTTAGAACTGAATATGACCAGGGTAAAGAAGAAATGAAGCTTTCCTTGCGTCAGCTACAATGGAAACATGCTGGCCAAGGCAACACAGCGCTATTGATATTCCTGGGCAAGAATTATTTGAATCAAACAGACAAATCACAAGTCGATATGACCGGCAACCTGGAAACAGTGCTAAAAGAAGTAGGGTTTCAAGGTAACCCAATGGATGATCCAGCAGATAGTTCACAAAGAGAAATTGTGGAAGCTGGTGGGGTACAAACCGACCCCGCAACAGCTTAGTCTTCATAACAGCAAAAAACGCTTTCGTATCAACTGCCAGGGCAGGCGCAGTGGCAAATCCTACAGCGCAGCATACGAAATACTCCCCTGGCTTCTAACGCCAAACACACGTGGCTGGATCGTATCACCAAGCTACAACCTATCGCAAAAGATTGCGCGTATTATTAAAGAAGATATTATGGTCAAGCTCAAATTGCCTATTGAGAACAAGAAAGAGGTCAATGGCGATCTGTACTATATGAAACTTGCTGGACTTAACTCGGAGCTGTCGGTCAAGTCAGCAGACTCACCCGAAAGCTTGATCGGCGAGGGCATCGATTATCTAGTTATTGACGAAGCCGCAGCGCTTTCAAACAAATTGATATGGGAACAATACCTGCGCCCAACACTATCTGACCGTCAAGGCTGGTGCTTAATGGTATCCACACCACGTGGATTTAACTGGTGGCATAAGCTGTGGGAGCGAGGCAAGGATAGTAGTTATCCTGACTGGGAAAGCTGGCAGCATCCCAGCAGTGAATCACCATTTTTTAAGGATCAAATAGAAGATTTAAAAAAGGAACTAACCAATGAAACTTATTTACAAGAATATGAAGCTCAATTTACCTCATTTTCCGGCAAGGTCTACCCATTCAACTCCACTGTTCATGTACGCAAAGACCTCAAATACAATCCCAGCTTACCAGCATACTGCTCAATCGACTTCGGTTACCGCAAACCAGCAATTGTATTCTGTAACATCGACTTTAAGTCAAAAGGATTACCAACTATCTATCAATTTGACGAAATAGCAATGGTTGAAAACATTAAAACAGAAGATTTAGCTGATATGGTCCGTAAAAAACCATATCAGATTGCTGCATACTTTGGCGATCCTGCTGGTGGCGGTAGAAGTAGTCAGTCAGGCATTAGTGACATACAGATTTTTTGGCGCAAGGGCATGCGAGTACGCTTTCGCAAAGATGCAATGACCAGGAACGTGGTCAATGGCGTATCTCATATGCGTAGATGGTTTGAAGATGCAAATGGAGATGCACATTTTTTTGTTTCAGATAAATGTAAAGGATCAATACAAAGTTACGAAAATTATCGCTATCCTGAGAACAAAGCTGAACAGACTATTAAAGAAGAGCCTTTAAAAGATGGTGTATTTGATCATGTAAATGATGCGATGCGTTATATGATTTGTAATCTTTTTCCTATAAAGAGTAGAATGGCCGGTGTAATTGATTGGTAAACATATATGGTAACAATTCCTGATTTATCGCAAGGTGCGGTAGCAGATTCATTAAAGAAAAAATTACGTTATATAGAAGACGAGCGTGTACGCGAACGCGATTATCTTATGGACTGGTACGAGGGTATCAACATTGAGAGCTATGTAAAGCATTATTTTAGCATAGAAACGATTCGCCAAGCACCCATTATAAATTCTAATATTACTGGAAGAGTCTGCGCTGTACGCAGTATGACATATAAGCGCCCGCCTAGAATGCGCGCTGCGGATGCCTACCTTGCCTCCATAAACGTCCACAGTCTCAATGCCCAGCGCAGACTACTTGAGAGATTGACATTCTTGCTAGGTTCTATGGCATTTCGTTCTAAATGGAATGAACTGGAAGAGAAACTGGAATATGAGATTCTATCTCACTTTGAACCACTGTTCTTAGCTGGTGATAGTAGAGAAAAGCCTATTGGTGTATGTTATCCAATAGAATATCAGGGTAATGCAAGAAATCAACAGCCACTTCATGCAGTATGGACCGAATCTCGCCCAGGTTACCAGGGAGAGCATTATTTACTAGATGAGCATGGAGCAAAGATCAGCGTCAATGAGAATGATATTAATCCTTATGGCGTATTGCCGGTATCATTTACACACCGCTACCCACCAATCCGGGATTTTAATAGTGTAAAAAATGCAATGGATGTGGCCAAAGCAGATTTGGCTTTAAATGTTGCAATGTTGGAATTAGAAATTGCAGTGCGCTATGGCGCGATGGGAATTAAGTTTGTTACAGGAGTGGATGATGCATCACGTATACAGATCGGCACAGATAAGATACTTTATTTACCTGAAGATGCAAATTTTGGTGTAACGAATGCCGGTGGTTCTTTGGCTGAGATTGTAGATGCTACAAGATTTTTTGTAGAAACTACGCTAAACAATAATCATATTAGAGCTAAGTTTGCTAGAGATGATGCAGGCAATGCTCCATCAGCAGCTAGTTTATCTATTTTGGAGATGGAAGCTCGCGATATCACTACTGGAGAAAAAGAAGACACCTGGCGGCCCTGGGAACAAAAGCGCTACAAGATTGATAGAGAAATACTTCGTGTAGAAGCAGGTATCGATGTTGGTGAAGAGTATTCTGTGGATTACTTAGAGCCAAATTATGCCCTCACACCTGACACGGAGATCGCACTGTGGAGTTGGCGCTTTGAACAAGGCTTGGCCACTAAGCAGGATTATTTTGATTATATGAATCCTGATGCATCCCAGGAGCAACGTGCAGAATTTGAAAATAGAATTCAAGAAGAGCCACAAGAAGAAGACCAACCGGTAAACCGCTTACTAAGCAGACTGCAAAATGGCGGTTCTTGATGATGTCATTAAGTCTTATGATGAGCAGTTAGAACAATCTAGCAGGGAGTTTGTCAATGATGTCGAAGAACTGGAAAAAGAAGGTCTTAGCGGAACTGAGATATTATTATTTATTGCTGCGTTGGACGTTGCGACCTACTTTACTCAAGATTTGGGCATGTCTGCCGGAATCAACGCCTATATGGGTGCAACGACATCTCTTCTTGATGATCTGCCGTTTTTTGGGCGTATCTCGGAAGAACAACTCTTGGCTCTCCAAAATGTACAGCGGTCAGGGATAATTGGTGTTACGAACAACATTGGTGAGTCAATTCGCATGAGCATTGCTCAAGGAGTAAGCAATAACCTTGGTCGCACTGGTATTGAGGATTTGATCCGGCGCAATCTTGGTAGAGATATGCCAAGGATTGATACAATTATCACTAGCTCGCTTGGTGTGTATCAGCAAAGCGTAATTGGTGCAATGGCGCAAGATATGCCAAGCGATACGTTATGGCAATACTCTGGACCACGAGATAATAAGAATAGACCATTGTGTAGAGAATATTTAGATAAGCAACCATTAACCAAAGAAGAAATAGAAACAATTGACGCTAATGGATATTATGATAGAGGCGGTTACAATTGCAGGCACTTATGGCTTCCAGTGGACTAAATCTTAAAAAGATACGCAATCTAAAGAAACTATTAGAGTTTCAGCAGCGTGATATTGATGAATTTGGGCGCAAGATAGCAGATACGCATGTAAAACAGATATTTGCAGGGTTAGACGCTGATGGTAAAGCATTTGCCGACTATACTCCAGGATATGCAGTGCGTAAAGGACAAGGTAAGTTTGAAGGGCAAATATCTAGGCAGGTCAAGCCACCAAATCTAACCTTAACTGGTAAAATGTTAAAAAGCTTTAAGTATTTACGAGGCGAGGGCGGTAAAGCAGAATTAGAGATAGATTATGGTATTGAAGATGCAACAGAAGCTAAAAAGCTTATGGATAATCAAAAAGGTTTTTTTAAAACTGGAAACAAAATAACAAGACGACCTGACAAGAAGCGTGTCGTCGCTCGGCCTAATAAGATAGGGCCGATGGTTGAAAGTTTAATTGCTGCGATGTTTGCTAGCATTATTGCACGCAACATCACAAGAATTTTAAAACGCCAAACGGTGATAACCTATGAAATATAGGAGACAGTATGTCTGAAGATAATGTGCAGAGCGCACCTGGTGACAAACCATATGTCGAGCGACCACCAGTAGAAAAAGCAGTAGCTCAAGAGGCGGTGGCCGAAGAAACACAGGATCAAACCGATAATCGCGAAGTCGGGGATTTGATTGCGGAAAGCCGTAAATATAGAAGTCGCGCGCAAAAATCAGAAGCTGCACTTGCTGAAATGCAGAAAAAGGTAGAGGCTCAACGCACCAAAGAGTTAGAGGCCAAAAAAGAATGGCAAACTCTTGCGGAAGAGCGTGCTGCCAGGATCGCAGAGCTTGAACCTGTCGTGGAACGAGCAATGAAAGAAGAAGCAGATATGCGAGAGCAAATACTTTCTGACTTTAGTGTAGAAGACCGTGAGACATTTGGAGATTTGCCTATGGCAAAACTTCGTGCCTTGCACGGTAAAATTGTTCAACAGCCAAAGATACCAATTGCTAATAATCCTGCTGTACCAGCAAATGAAGTACAAGAAGACTGGACACAGATGAGTGATAAAGATAGAAAGAAAAACTGGAGCAAGATTATTGAGCGGTATCAAAGAGCTAAATAATAAGGAGCTATAATGGCTTATACCGCTTTTAGTGGTGACGCAACCCAAGGAACAGGATCGCATCTTGATGTTTTTATTCCTGAACTGTGGGCAGATGGCGTTTACCGTTATTTTGAAAAGAACCTAGTGTTTAAACCATTTTTTGATGACTACTCAAGCCTAGTACAAGGACGTGGAGATACTCTACATATTCCTACTGTGCAAGAGGTTGCTAGTGCAGATAAAAGTGCAAACGCTGGTGTTGCTTACTCAGTTAACACAGAAACCGACATTGATCTTTCAATTGATCAGCATAAATATGCTGCAAAGCTATTTGAAGATATTGCAATGATACAGTCAAACGAGCAATTGTTTGATAAGTATGCTCAGTCTATGGCATATGCGCTTGCAAAAGCAGTTGATACAAAGATTGAAGCTCTGCTTCAAACGCTTGGAACAACTCAAGCTCTTGCTGCTGACAATAGCATGAGTAACGCTGATGTTGAAACAGCAATTGGAACATTGTTATCTAATGATATTCCAAAAGAAGAGTGTGCATTCTTTGTGAATCCACTTATCTATGCTGACTTACTAAACTCTAAAGCCTTTGTTACAAATAACTCAGGTGCTGGAGTTGGTTTTGGTAATGATAATCCAGTGATGCGCACTGGTGAAGTAGGTATGCTTTTTGGCATTCCAGTTTTCACTAGTTCTTTAATTCCTACTACTACAAGTACAGGAATTGAAGCTGGTTATTTAGTACACAAATCAGCTATTGCAGTTGCTGTTCAGCAGGACATTAGGGTCCAGTCTGAATACTCTGTTGATTATCTTGGTACTAAAGTTGTTGCTGATATCATTTATGGTGCAGTGATTACTACTAGTAACCATGTTAAAGGAATTGAATTCCTTAATCCGTAAACTGTATGGAATCTATGCTGGGCGGTGCTTTGTCATCGCCCAGTGCAATATATGAAAGACTTATATGATAATACTTAGAAAAGATAATCACACCGTTCATGTTGACTCTCGCGAAAAAGCTCAAGCGTTAGTTAATGATGGCTATGAAGTAACTAAAAACAAACTTGGTGGGCCGAAGATTGTAAAGTCTGAAGCAAAGAAAAAAAAGAAAAAGATGTCTAAATCGTAAAATATTTAGTGATGTCTCGTTCACGGTTCGCCTAACCTTAGAGATGGAGAGAAAATGGCAACAAGTAATTTACATCGTTATACCGCGCAAGAAGCGCTAAACATCATCACCGCAGGCGGTGGCTATGATTATGTCACCAACGCCACAGTTAACTCACACGTATATGTCGCAATCACTGCTTTATCAGTAGATGCGGTTGTGTCTGCTACTAGTGCAGATACAGACATATGGGATTCACTATCATCTGTAACAATAAAAGCTGGTCAAACTATTTATGGTGAATGGTCTGCTGTTACGGTAGCAAGTGGAGATTTCGCAATCGTGCATAGGAGATCAAGCTAATGGCAAAACTACACAAGCATTCCGTCCAGGAATCACTAAATACCACAACAGGTGGAGAATGGTCCGTTAAAACAGCTACTGCAAGTGGAAGTAGCGCAAATGTTAATAATACAATACATGTGGCACTATCAGCAACCACTGGAACATTAGCAGTTTATAGTTCGGTTGCTTTACATTTTAATTTTAGCGCAGATAGTGGTCAAGATGTAAATGCATCAAATGATATGATTATTCCCAAGGAAACAATGATGTTTTTTACTGTGCCTAGAGGTTTAGGCAACACAGTGTATTTTAATCATAACAGTACAACAAGTAGCACTGGTTCAGTGCGGATCGTGGAGATATAATGATTGGTGGAATGGGGAGTGCCGTCACTCCTGATCTTTCAAAAGGCGGTACTATAGATGGTGACATCACTATCACAGGTGATTTTAAAGTAGAAGGTGGTGGCTCATTTACATACGATGAGATAGTAGAGGGGAAGATGCACGTTGACCAAGGCGGTAGCTATGGAGCTGGAGATGGCATTAGTTTTGGAGCCGATGGATTATCAGATATTACAATGCATTTGGGTGGTGGTAACCAGTTTTTTATAACAAGTGGTACAAGTAATATTCAAATAGATAGAAGTTCTCATATATATTTTGATACCAATGGTTCTGAAAGAATGCGAATTACTTCAGCAGGACTCGTTGGTATAAACACAACATCGCCCGATGCTCCTTTGCACATAAAATCTAAAACTACTGATTGGGATGGTTCTATAGTTCTTGAAGAAAATGACGATGGAACTGCAAATATGATTACTCGAAATAGTGATAATCTTTGGTTC
>VTLG01015508.1_pt1 | contig 10798 bp, 10 predicted proteins | sample 4694571 | NCBI WGS metagenome assembly VTLG01 (sample SAMN12604809, study PRJNA352737) | marine metagenome | biome: ENVO:00000447; feature: ENVO:00000209|ENVO:00000569|ENVO:01000036; material: ENVO:00002151; isolation source: viral sequences binned using virsorter ... | reverse complement strand
CACTTGTTTTCCCATCAATCATTACACCACCATCTCCATCTGTATTATAAATTTCTAAATCACCATTTCTATTATATTCAATAATACCTTCTTGTCCTGCTGATTTTTCAAATATTAATTTAATTGGATTTGCACCTGATCCAGCACTTGTTAATTTTAAAAAGTCAGTTACTGTAGATGAAGAAATTTCTAAAAGAGAATCTGGGCTTGAAGTTCCAATTCCAACATCCCCTCCAGATGTTATTCTCATTTTTTCAGAAGCATTGGTGTTAAAATACATGTAATCACCATTGTTGTCATAAGCTAATCTGCCTTGTGTAGAACTATCATTGTCGCCAAAATAAATAATAGATTGAGATGAATTATCAGACCTTAAATATAATCTAACATGGCTTGAGGAATGACTTAAAAGAGTATTTCCACCATCAACTTGTAGTTTTTGTTCGGGACTTGATGAACTACCTATCATTATGCTGTTAGTAGTTGTGTGTCCATTATCTGTAACTTCTTGTAATGTATCGGCTGTGCCAACTTGAGCATCAACATAGGCTTTTACACTTTCAGCTGTTGGAACATTATTTGCAGTAGCACCTGACATTGTATCACTATCAAGCCAACCAGTTATTTCTACACCACCTTTTGCAATACCATCAGCATCAATAGTAAATCCAGCAACAGTTCCTTTGGTTTTGTTTTGGTATTGTGCAGCTAAGTCATTTTGATTTACTAATATTATTGAGCCTTCTAATATATCCTCAGTTATAAGTTTGCTTGTTACAGAAATGCTTGTGTCACTTGCTCCTTGATCTGAACTGACTGTAAATTCATTTATTTCATTACCATCAAAATTTGCTATATTTAATACATCATTAGTTTTAAATACCGCAGTTCCAATAGCATTAATATTTATACTTGTTATAGGCACTTGTTGTTGTACAACCACTTTTTCTATATAACCTTCAAAAGCTGCACTTGCTTCAAAAATTACATCAGTTGAGCCAGAACAAGTTGAGAAAATCTCATAAGTTCCAGATGCACTTAAAACAGTTGCACTTCCTGAGCTACCAGCTTTTACAGATAAACCACCAGCACTAACAGAAACAGATAGTGTTATTTTATATGTTAATGCATTAGTTAATGTATCTTGTTTTATTTCACTTGTTGAGCCAGTTGGTGAAAAAGATGCCTTATTACTTGCTATGCTCCAGCCAGTTCCCTTAGTCCAACTAGAATCACTTGAAAAAATACCATTTACAGCAATGTCATTTCCATAAGCACTTTTAGTTGCAGATATAGTTGTAATAAAACTGTTTTGAGTAAGTTTTGCTGCTAATGTATTTGATTCTGGAGTTTTTTGACTTATCTTATTTGTCTTGTCTTGCAATACATCTGGACCAATAATTATGTCATGTGTTTTTGTTACTGTTTGAGTATCTCTTATAATTTGATAACCTTCATAATCAATTTCATCTCTTAATAAATGAAATGAGCCACTCTTAAAAATATAATATGGAGTTGTCCCAGTTGCACTATAACCTTTTAATCTACCAATAGGATTAACATAATTAGGTCTTGAGCCACTTCCATCATTTTGATTCTTATTTGTTTCTCCAATAACTAATTGCATTGATGGAGTTTCTACTACTTTTGTTTGACCAAACAAATACTCACTTAATAGCATTTCTGTAAAGCTATTAGTTCCACTTGTTGAGCCTAATCCCCATGTTCCAGCTACATTTGATTTAACAAAAGCACTTCCATTCCATACTTTTAAACTACCTTCAGAACTTGCTAATAGTGTATCACCCCAAATTAAATCACCAAAATCAACAACCTCAACATCATTAGTTATAGTTTGTGGAGTTACCATAACTTGACTTCCATATATAGCTCCACTTCCAGTAGTTTTAACTATTAAAAATTTACCTTCAAATGGATTTATATTTAAAGATGTTTGATAGTTAATTATATTATTTGATGTATAATTGTAGCTAGTTCCACTCATTCCTGTTGTTTGCTGACTTGTTGTCCCTATTACAACTGGATTTAAAGGAGTTTGATAACTAGCATTAAGTGTATTTGTATAATAAACAGTTGTTAAAGATGGCTCATATACTTGAGTGATTTGTCCACCAATACCACCATTACCAGATGCATAAAAATAAAAACTACTAGCAGTGTTAGTAACACCCCAAGTATCAATATCAGTATATGCTTTCCATTCCCCACTTAAAGTAATTGCAGAGCCTCCAGAATCTTTAAATTCTATTAATTGATGAAAACCAACTTTTGTTTGTGTTCCAACAATATTATCTAAGGGGCTAAACCATCTTGTCTGATTAAAGTTTAAATTTACATTTGTGCTGCTTTCCCAATAAAACTTAGGAGTATTTGTTGGATCATAACGTAAGTAATAAGTTGTTGAACCATCAGTAATATATAATCTAAATAATATTCTTAAACTAAGTGAGCCAATATATTGTTGAACTATTGTAACATCTAAAGGTATAATTAAAAGCATAGCACCATCAGAACTTACATCTTCAAAAGTATCTTGTAAAATTACATCAGTTTCTCCAGTAGTTATATCAAAAGGAATACCTCCAAAATAATTTTTATTTCCATAATCTAAAAAGTTTGCTTGAGTTCTTTTTAATTGAGGTAAATAATTAAATTCACTACCAGCTAATTTCTGTATTCCTCCAGTTACGTCATCAATTAATAAATTATATCTTGTCCAATATGAATCCCCTAAATTATCAGAAGAACTATCAAAAGAACCAGTTTTAGTGTAAGTTCTAGTGTTTATGTTGTCAGGATTTGCATAAGTTCCAGATTCAGCTGTATTGTACTCTTGTATTTGAACAATATAAAAAACATGTTTCCAATATATAATTCTAGCACCCCAGTGTTTTAATAAGTTTAGTAAAACATCATAAGCATTAACAACAGTAAAATTACCATTTGAATCTTTACTAAAAAACATTTTAGTTCCACACTTAGTTTGAAAGAATGGGTCAGTAGATTGTGTAATAGTAGGCATTACACTATTAAACCAATTTATAGCAGTAGTAAATTTATAATCTTGTGTTGACCCTTGAGTAGTAGTTGATGCTCCAGTTTTTAATAATATTTCTTTTATCCAATATGTAAATCTACCATTGCTAGAATACATATCAGAATCACTATAACTTCCAGCTGTTCCAGATTGTACAAAATCAATGTCTTTTAATAAAGCTAAACCATCAACAGCTGTTAATGTTACTGGATAAGGGTAATATAAATCAGGGGATGCACTTAAATCCATTAAAACAAATCCTGACCATAATGGAGCTACTGAACTGTAATCACTAGAATTTGCTCTATATAAATGAATATAAACATCACGTTCATTAAATTGCTCTCTAATATTATTTATAAAACCATCTTCAGTTGCGTTTGTTACCATAAAAGGCAACTCTAACTTACTAGATAATATTGGGCTAAATCTATCTTGTTGATCAGTTCCATAAGTTATAACTGGTCCTGATACTCCTAGAGATATTTCTGAAGCACTACCTGAGTAACTTTCTACCCATATTTCAAGATAGTATTCCCAGCCATTGTAACTTTTAAAGCTAGAATAAAACTGTTTTGCTAAAGCCATAAATTAAACTGATCTTAATCTGTTAATTCCTCCTCTTTGATTACTTATAAAAATATCGTTTCCACTAATACGACCATAAACCTCAACTTGTTGTGTTCCTCCTCCAATCATTCCTTTTAATTTATCTAAAGGAGCTACGACCTCAGGATTTGAAGCACTTGTTCCAGCTCCTTCACCAATTAGAGCATTTACTGGTCCAGTTACTAACCCCCCTTGAGCAAAAGGAATTTTAGATAAATTTAACACACTTTTTAATCCTTCTCCAAATGCATCTTTTAAAGATAAAGTACCACCACCAAACATAAATTTTATGGCAGTTGTTATTGCTAATTGAATCAACATTTGTTTTATAGCTTGTTTTAAGTTATCTAAAAATGATTTAAAAAATCCTTCTTGACTATATGCAGCACTTGTCATAGCACTTGAAAAGACATTTTCAAAAGTTTTAGTTGCTTCATTAAGAGCTATTTGTTTATCTGTTAACTTTTTAATTCCATCTCCAACTTCATTCAATGGACCAATAAAAGGAGCGGCTACAAAAGGAGACAATATTGTATCTGCTTTTGGTGATGGACCCCCTACATCTATATTAAATAAAAGACCTAGTGCTTCCGCTAATTCTTTTGCTTTGTCTTTTATAGAATCTGCAAAGGTTTTAAATTCATGTTCATATTTTTTTGTGGTTTTTTCTAACTCTTTTGGATTAAAAGCATTTTCTATCCCAAGAATTTTTCCTATTCCTTCCCCTAGAGTTACAGCCAAATTTTTTGCTGCATCAACTAGTGTATCTTTCCACCAATCCCAATCAGATAATCTTTCTTTAAATGCCTCAAAATTATCTAAAACATACATAAAACCAAGTACGATTGCACCTAATCCTATTAAAATTATACCGCCAGGCGAAAAAAGAGCTGCAAATGCAATAAATAATTGTCCAGCAATTAATAGTAATGGTCCTAATCCAGCAACTAAAATTCCTATTGTAATTATAAGTTCTTTAGTGTCATCATCTAAACTGATAAATCCGTCAAGTAAATCTTTTATTTTATTAGCCAGTTTTATTACCATAGGTAAAAGTTTTTGACCAATTTCTTCACTTAAATCTGATAACTGCATCCCCAACGCTTGTAATGCACCAGCTCCAGTATTTCTTGCAGCTTCAGCACTACCGCCATATTGTTTTTCTAATTCCGCTAAAATTATAGTTTGAGCATCAGCTAATCGATTCGTTTCAACCAAAGATTTTACAACATCTTTTTGCTCTTGTGAGAATTGAATACCAGCTCTACTTAATGCTGATAAATTTGCAACTGGATCATTTAATGCTTTTCCTAGCATAATAGATGCTGACTTTAAATCACCATCTAATCTTGTAGCTAAATCTAATGCAATTTCTTGAGTTCTATCAAATTGTTTTCCAGTTATATTTGTAAAAGTTAATAATTGTGCAGTTGCATTTTTTAAAATTTCTTCATCACCAAATAAAGTTTTCTTTTGTAAATCAGCAGCCATCTGCTGTAATTGTTGAGATGTTTTACCTACTTGATTACCAGTAGATTTTAAACCAGCTTCAACTTGAGCAATGGCTTTAGCTTGTATGTCAAAATTCCTAATACTTGCAGCACCTAATGCAAGTAATGGTAAAGTTACATTTCTAGTTAAATTTTGCCCTGTTCTTTGCAAAGATGTACCAAATTTTTTGATACTTCTTTGAGCCTTTTTCATTGCTTTGTCAAAGCCTCTTAAATCAGCTCCAAATGCAATAGTTAATAAACCAACACTCTTATTTGCCATGCTCACTCATTTTTTTAATATATTCAGCTTTTTCTTTCAATTTTTGGTAATCTATTTTTTTATCTTTTTTATCCCATTCAAACTCAATCAAATCTGTTGGCTTTAACTTTTTACCTTTTGCTATTTGTATATTTAACAATAAAGTTGTTTGCCATCTTGTTCTTTCCCACCTTCCTTTTTCTTTTATGTTTTCAAGCTCATAAAAGCCATCTAACTTGTTCCAAAAATGTTTAGGTAAGTAGTCATAAAATTCATCTACTCCCATTCCTAAATATCCAAAAGCAATCTTCTCTAATCCTCGCCAAGAAAGTTTATCTTTTACTTCTTGGCTTTCTGCTTTTTTCCAGTATTACCCCCCATTTGTTCTGTAAGTATCTCCATAGCTTTTCCAATACTATTAAAATCACTATCTATTAAATCAGCTAAATCATCAACTGTTAATTTACATTCTTGTTTTGCAGCTCTAAATCCATCTTCTATTCCACAAAATATTAAAGTTAAAGCATTATCTAAAGTCATGTCAGCTCCAAGTTTATCTAAATCTTGTAGTTTAGTATTTGTTTTTTTGCTGTATTTACGCAAAGCATTAAATCCAAATTTAATAGGTAATTTTTCTTTATTTATTTCTATAAAAGTATATTTCATTTTTTTGTTTAGTTTAGTAAGGATCAGAGCAATGGCACTAAACAAAAAGCACCAAAGCTCCTCACCTAAATTGTTATTGTATTGCCTGAGTTAAAACTCCCGTTCCCTCAATTGTGAGAGAAAATGTAGCGCTGTCTTCTGTACCCCCAGTCATTGATACAGATGTAATATACCCACTTCCAGAATAACTTACATCAGATGTTGTAGCAGTATCTCCAAATATAAATGTTACAGCTTGTCTTGCATTTAAAACATTAGTTTCTAAAGTATCATCTACTCCATTTGTTAAAGCAGCACCAGCAGCATTAGTCCAAGCATAAGCACCATCTACATCAATTGAAAAATCTCTAAGACCTTCTAAGATTTCTTTAAAACCACCGCTTTCTTTGTTTGTGATTTCTCTCGGTGAATGATTAACATTCAACGTACAGTTTTGAGCAAAGGCAACAAGATTAGTTGTCCCAGCACTATAAACTTTTAATTCAGTTCCATTTAAAATAGCCATTTTTTTTCTTTTTTATATTAATTAATTATTTTCTTCGGCAACTTTTTGTTTTGCCTTTTTTTCTTTTTTTTCTTTTAAGTAACCATTCTCTTTTAAAAAAGCAATAGTTTCTTCATTCTTTATTTCCATTTCAGTTCCAGCCATTATTGCTTGACCAGCAAACCTCCAATTTTTACTTAATTTTATTTTCATATTATTTTCTTTTAACTTGTTGGATTAATTTGTCTAATCTCAAAATCTAATGCCTTTCTATAAATTCCAGCATTACCACTTGTATCATCAAAAATATCATTATAGCTTTGAAATTGACTTGATTGTATTTGTTCCCCTCCATATGTTCCCTCATTAATTCTATCCATTGCAACTCTAATCTTCTGAGCTAAATCAGATGCTTGTGAATAAGTTTCACTATAACAAGAAATCATCACATCATTTGTATCTAATGTTGATGCTCCATCTTTTGTATCATTTGGCTGAACTCCAGTAACATCATAAATAATAAAAGGAAATGTTGTTGTTTGTGGAGCAACATTTGGAAATATTCTTGTGCCTACTAATGTGCTAACAGCACCATTAGTTGATAAAATATTATATATTGATTTTCCTATTTCCATTTTAATTATATCCCAATGTTCCTAATTTCCTTAATTTTTTTACTTCTTTAAACATTACAGCTCTTGCATCTGTAAGCATATTAGTCATTAATTTGCTTTTTGTTTCATTATATGCTGGTTTTATAAAAGGTTTAGCTGGTCCCCATTTATATGTTGGACTTTGTGCATTTCTACCCACTTCAATCCATGCTCCATAAAAACCACTTTTTTCATTTGCAAAAGCTCCTCTTGCTCTTAAACCAACGTAACCACCACCAAATTGCCTACTTTTTCTTGTAGTAATAAAACCAACTGACTTTTCTAATATTGTTGATCCAATACTTCCTTTTTTAAAAGGCATCCCAGAGATTTTTTGTTTAATTTTATCTTGTAATGGTTTTGAGTTTGTTCTAAATATTTTTACTAAATTTTTTGGATTGTTTAGTTGTGCTGGAAATCTATTCATAAAATCTTGCAATTCTTTCATTCCTAAAACATTAACACCAACTCTTGATTGTGTGCCAGTTGTGTTAGCTAATTTAGCAACTGTTGTACCTCCTTTATTTCCAAATGTAATTGCCATTAATCTTTATTTTCACAAATTATTTCTAAAAATGCTTCTCTTCCTTCTATTTGATTTATAACCTTTGGAAAGTAATATTTACTATCATAAGTTAATCTTGATTGTAAAGACAAATTACTCATGTCTAAATTTCTAATATAAACATGGAGCTTTGTCATTCCAGTTATTTTATCTGATTCATCTAATTTTTCTTTTCCACCTTTCCATTCTATTGCAGCCCAAACTGTACGAAAAGCAGAATATGATCTTGTTAGCTCACCATAATTATTAGCCGATGTGCTTACAGTTTCAATTATTACTCTTCTGTCAAGTTCTCCTATTGTCATCCTACTATCTGAACTTTATAAGTATCTAATAACCATTTAACATTCATTGGTAATTCAGTTGCAATTCTACCTATTACAACACTATTTCTGTTTTGATAAAAATTGCCAATTGTCAAAAGAATAGCTTGTTTTATAATCTCTGGCACATCACTTGCAGAACTACCATAACCAACTGTGTATTTTGCCCTAACAGCATCATTTCTTTTTGTTATACTTGGAAAACTTTGATTTTCTGCTAATTGAATTTGTGATGGCTCATAATTTAATTGAGTATTATAAACAGTTGCACTTAATACTTGTAGTGTATTATTATTGTCATAATATTTAACATTAGTAATAGCACTTACTTTGCTTTTAAATAAAGTTTTTAATTCAACAAAACTACTTGCATATTGTTCAATTTCAGTATCAATAAAAAATCTATTTGTGTACTCTTCACTTAATTGTGTTGCAGCTTTTATAATAGATGTAATATAAGTATCATCAGCAGTTGTATCAACTTTTAAATGAGATTTAGCCTCAGTTAAAGAAACTGGATAAGTAGATGCTGGAGTAATTACTTGATATGTTTTCATATTATTTAGTTATAAAAAAAGGGATGATGGTAATTCCACCACCCCTTTTGATAAATTAATTATTATCTACTATGCTTCCAAGTTTTTGTGGAATGTAGAAGATTGAACAGCACCAGCATCAACAAGAGACGTTAATACATAACGAGGCTCACCAGTTCCAGCACCAGAATAAATGTCATAAATCACATCTAATCCCCCAAACTGTGCAATGTGAACTTTAGAGAAATCTCCAAATAAAGCAGCAGTTTTTGAAGCAGTTCCACCAGAGTTTAAGTTAGATGTTACAAATGAAAAATATCCATTTAATCTCTTATCAGCATTATCATATAATGCAGAAACATTAGATACTTGAGCTAATTCTTTTACATCAGCATAAGCAGCTGGATTTAGAATATAAGCCATTCTTGATCCTTCTAAATTTACATCAGCAGCTAATGTATCAGTTTCCATTTTAAGCACATTTGTTTTTGAAATAACAGATGTTGCAGAAGATGTTGCATCTAAGAATAAAGATTCTGGAGCATTAGATACATCAGCGTTTCCTAAGAATGCAGATTCCATTGTCGCAGCAACTGATTGTGCCATGTTTCTTCTTAATGCAGCTTCAATAGATGCATTTTGAGTTACAGCTTCAGCCGATACGTTTACAATTGAAATTAGTTTGTTAGGGCTTAAAGTTAATGATGTTGCAGTTCCATTTGCAGCTGGAGCAGATCCACCAGTTTCAGCAACGAATCCAGAATTGATTGATGAAAATACTGGGAATTTCATGTTGTTTACTCCAGAGTAAAAATTAGCTCCAGCAGATGCCATAACTAAGTTTGCTTCTAATTGGTCTGTCCATGCCATTACTTGAGTTGCGTTACCAGCAGCAGTTCCAACAGCAGCTCTTGTTAATATGCTTGAAGGAATACCAATTCCTTTGTAAGATTGACCAGTATATCTTGACTCATTTCTTGCTTCTTGGTCCATTTCTTTAACAAGCCCTTCTATTCTACCAGTAGCAGCTTGAGCTAAAGCATCTTGAAAAGAGTAATCTCTTACTTCTTTTTCTTCTTTTGTACTTGTAACTCCAGAAATAACAGCAGCATTTCTTTTTATTGTTTCCATTTTTTCAGCTCTTTCTATTTTAGCATCTAAATTGTCAACTTCTGTTAACAATCCATCCACTTGATTATTTTCTTCAGAAGATAAATCTCTTTCCTCAGTTGTAGCAACATCCTTAATGCTTTCCAACTGAGAAATAATATCAGATCTTTCCTCTTTTAATACGATTGATGTTTTCATTTTTTAATTATTTTAATTTATTTTCTCTTTTTTAATTCAATATTTAATGAGATAAGAGAGCCTCTCACTAAATTGTTTTCTTTTTCTTCAATTATTTCTTCTTTAGTTTCCTCAACTAAACTTTCTTGATATTCTTTTAAGCCTCTTTTAGCAACTACTAAATCACTTTCAGCCATGTTATAAGCTGGATAAGTTACTGGAGAAACATCATAAAGCCTATCTATTTTTTTAATTGTTCTAATGTTGTTGCCTTCATCATCAGTAGACCATTCATCTTCTGAAACAGTAAAAGCAAATGAGCTACTACTAATATCGCCTCTTTTCATTGACACACCTAAATTTTTTGCATAAGAAAGTTCTGGATCTAAATCAAATTCATACTTTAATCCCCTTTCATCAGCTGACAACTTTAATGTTCCAGATGTATTTCTTGCAAGTATAAGATTTGGATCATGATTTATTAATGCTCTTACATCAGAGTTAGAAATTAATTCCTCATTAAAAGCACCTCTTTCTACAAACTCATAGAAACCACCAAGATTATTTGATCTTGAATCATAAACACTTGCATAGCCAACAACAACATCTTTACCATCATCTGTTGAATCAACTCTTGTTTCTACATTAAAAATTCTTTTTTCCATATTATTATTATTTATATTTCTTACTCCTTTTTCTTCCTCTTCAATTATTTCTTTTCTTTTTCTTTCACTCCATTTAACAGCTGCATCACCACCCCACAAAGCCCATGCTATTCTACCAGCACTTGGAAAACCATCTTCATCTGGAGTAAACCCTTTGCCTTGTTTATCTACTTCATGCCTTTTTAAATAACTAAACATTC